>Ga0209284_10006533_pt1 | contig 11130 bp, 11 predicted proteins | sample FRY03_FD_187211 | JGI IMG/M metagenome (GOLD analysis project Ga0209284, IMG submission 187211) | Freshwater microbial communities from Lake Fryxell liftoff mats and glacier meltwater in Antarctica - FRY-03 (SPAdes) (version 2) | ecosystem: Environmental > Aquatic > Freshwater > Ice > Glacier... | reverse complement strand
CAATATAAATTAAAGTAACATATAAAATCTTTAGATTGAACTCGTTTTTTGATATAAAATAGGCAAAACATGGAGCCGCTAAAAAATAAATACTATCAATAGAAAATGTGTTATTTAGCGACCCTAATAGAACAATAAAACAATAAATAATAACCCACATAATTACTTTGTCTTTTTTATCAAACAAGTCTCTAGTATTTAGACTCGTATAAAAAGCAGAGAAAAACGATAAGACAACAAGAAAAATTGTTATTAATGGCTTAAAATTACGTTCTAATATATAAAAGTAAAAAGAAGATATCATATAACAAGCCAGTATTAAACTAACAAATGTCTTTCTACTAAAAATATTTTTCATGAACATAACTGTTTTTGATTTTTTAAAAATACAATTTTAATTACCTGTTAAAGTAAATAAAAATTAAATAGTAGCCTTTTTTACTAAAAATGTTGTGATAAAAAAATTTAAAAAATATGCGATACATACTCCTAAAGCAACACCTTGAAGAGGTTCAAAATATCTTACAAAAAGAAGAGGACATAAAATCAACAATAATGCATTTGATAATTGTTGACTTGCCATATACTTCCATGCTTTCATTGACCACAAAATATTTGCACCAAGACTCCATCCATATAATCCACCAGCAAAAACAAGTATTTGCATAGTTTGTATCACTGGGAGATAATTATGGAAATAATTTTTAACAACAAAAGGAATGAAAAAATATAATACAATAGGAATAGCAGTGAAAATTACAACTAGATATTTTGTTGTTTTTTTATATAATAGCCACATAGTAGCCTTATTACTATTATTACTTCCGTACTGAAAAGTAAACTTTGGATACAAAAAAGATCCTATAGCATTAATTAATATTAGTAAAGCTGAAAATGCGTATAAACCAAATGAATAAATCCCTAATGTTAGTTCGTCTGCATAATAATTAACAATCCATCTATCACTTGTCAAAGCAATAGAATGGACATATGCCATTATAAAAATTGGCAAACCTGTTCTCATTAATAAAAAAACGACCTTCTTATTCCATCTAAAAGGTTCAACAAATGGCCTATATATGTGTAATAAAACTACAAACAAAAATTGAACAAATAGCAAACGTAGCATCATTCCATAAAATCCATAAAAATAAATTAGTGCAACAGAAAATATACTAGCCAAAGCATAAACAGTCTGAATGAAGGAAAGTTTGTTAAAATGAGCATTGGATCTATATGTAGCTTGCAAATAACTATTGTAAAAATTTATAATTGTTATTATTGTCACAGATAAAAAAACATATCCTTTATCAAGAAACCCATAATACAAATAATATCCGCTTACAACAGCACCAATTACTAAAGTTAATACAGAACATCCAACTATATAAAATTGTGATGATGATATCATTGATTTGGCCAAATTTGTTTTACCCTGAGACAATAAATAAGGTAACTCTCTGTTCAAACCATTTACGATCCCACCAGAAAAAAAATTAGCATAAGTAGAAAAAGTTAACATAATGGTCCATATTCCTAAATCTTTAGGAGTTACATTGTCAGCAATAAAGAAAATTGCTATAAACTCAGATATTGATTTAAAAATGGCTGTTATAACATAAAACATAACTGTTTTGTGTTGTAATATCTTGTGGGATAAAAGTAATTTTGGCTGCTTAAAAGAAATATTCATAAATTTATTGTAACCAGTTATCTATTTTATATAATACTATTTTTAACATTTCTCTGAGAGATACATTTAATGATAAATTGAATCATTGTTAGCACAGCTCTTTTAGAATTGATCCGAGTTTTAAACCCCTAAAAGTCTTATCATAGGGTACAACTATCATTAAAGACATAAATCCTATAAATATAGACAGAATTTGATAAAAATATATATTGCTATGATTTTTTAAATATAATTCTTATAGAAATTTGATTGTTTGTGATTTTATTTTATATCTTTTTAATTATCTTAGCTGGATTTCCCACTGCAATAACTCCGTCTGGAATCGATTTAGTTACAATTGAGCCAGCACCAACTACTGAACCGGTACCAACTATTACTCCTGGAAGAATAATTGAGTTGGCTCCAATCCAACAGCCTTTTTTTAAAATAACTTGTTCTGCTTGATAGTGCCCTTGATCTATAATTGCCATGTTTGGATTATCAAAACAATGGTTCTCTACATAGATATGAACACCTGAACCCATCATTACGTCATTTTCAATTATAATTGACTGTTTCAAGGAATCTGTCTCTCCATGGAGCATAACACCAGGTCTAATTACAACTCTTTCCCCAATTGCTATTTGAGAACAACCTACCGCATAGGCCCCAGGTCTAAAATCTGCTGAATCACTAAAATGATTAAACTTTTTTTTACAAAGTTTAATCATTTTAGATTTAAAAAACAATCTCCAATAAGTTCCCAACATATCAGGACCTATTCGATCAGCGTTTTTCCAAAATTTTATTTTATCTGATATCTCTTTAATCATTTTTAATCCTCTAAACCAGTTTGAGCAACATTATGTCTTAATTTCCAAATTCCTTCAGCATCTTTACCCCACAAATGTGGTGATCTAAATTTATCGCATAAATCATGAAATTCTTCAGCTGTCATGCCAATATACTCCATAATGTCTTTGAAGTAACGATCAGGAAATTCTCCATCAAATCGATTCACTAATGCAACTCCTTCCTCCCTTGTCAAGTGTCTGTTTCTAATTTCTTGTGCGGCATCGTATGTTGCACGACCAATACCAAACTTTATAAATGTCGTATAAAAATGTAAATCATCAATTTTATCATCGATACCACTATACTTGCTAAAAGTACCTTGTGTTCTATGCGGTCTTGCCTTGAAACCTGTATTTTCGACAGCATAATAATATACTTCTTGCGGTGTCCATCGAAGGTAATAACCCAAATAATGCACTTCTATATTTGCTTTTTCTAAATCTTCTAATTTTGGTGGTAAAAATGACATTAGATCACTTAATCGAACATCATATTTCTCCATCAAGTCTTTAATAGAAACTCCCGCTAAAAATACTTCATCTAAGTGTTCAAAACTGAAGTACGATTTATCTCTTAAAGAACTTGTATTATCTGCTAAAGGATTACCATATTCTGCTTCATTTTCTCCATAAAAAATCAAATTGATTCCGTGTTGAGCAGCAATCTTAGGTGCAAGATTTTTTTGTCCTAAAATAAAAGTTTGAAAGGGATGTAATAAATTCTCAATGGACAATCTAGTTAGCAATTTCATCACCTTACCATTTCGGTAAAAAGAAACATTATCAAAACCGCTATCCAACCAATTTTTCCAATTTTTCAACCCATAATCCGTATATAAAATTGGAGGCCACGTGCATGTCAACGGATTCATATTGTACTTGTACTTTAGTACGTGGGCTTGATAAGCACTATCTTTACCGCCACTACCTGGTACCAAACAGTCGTAAGAACCATCATTTTTACGATGCTTATCCAAAAGTTTTATTAACTCTTCTTCACGCATCCCCCAATCAATATTATCCTTAATTTCAGCAGTTTTACAAGCATCGCAAACTCCCTCATCATCAAAGTTCATGGTCGTTTTTTTACTGTCTTTGGTATGTTTAAATTCTATAGCAGACGTAGGTCTTTGGTTAGACATGACACACTTTGTACAAAAGCTTACTTCTTGAGGTAAACCATAATAAGCCTCTCTTTGTTTTTTTTCTGACATTATAATAAATTATTAATTAAAGCCCAATTTTTATAAATAGATATTCCTTTATCCGCACTTTTTTCAGGATGAAATTGTGTTGCGAATATATTATTTTTAGTTACAGCCGAACAAAATTCAATTCCGTCATAATTTGTTTTTGTTAATATACAACTGTTATCTGACGGTTGAACATAATAAGAATGAATAAAATACATGAAATCATCGTTTTTTAAATCTCTTAATGGAGTTTCAGACCAACTTTGTTCAAATTTATAAATAGTGTTCCAAGCAATATGCGGTACTTTTATTTTTCTGTTATCTACATTTTCAGGGAATTTTTTTATTATCCCCGATATCAAATCTAAACCGCGACCAGCACTAAACTCTTCACTCTCAGAAAACAACAATTGTAGGCCTAAACATACTCCAAATAAAGGGGTGTTGTTATTTACCTTTTCAATTATAGCTTCAGCTAATCCTAATTCCTTTAGATTAGTCATAGCAACTAAGAAAGCACCTACACCTGGTAATATGAGAGCATCGGCATTTAAAATATCTGTCTTATCAGAACTTATAATTGCGTTCATTCCAACAGTATCACAAGCTTGTTTTACACTAAATAAATTACCTAATTTGTAATCAATAATTACAACCTTCTTTTTATTTACATCACCCATTACAATCTACATTTAATATTATTCTCAATCAAAAGTTTTTTTAAATCGTTTATGCTAGAAGGTTCAAATGTATGAAAGTTTCTTTTTTGCTTCAAAAACTCAACATTACCCTCAAGGGAGGAAGCATTTGATTCATTCTCCTTTATAAAGTGATAATGAAATAATGAAGAAGCCATTACAGCGTCAGCTGCTTCATACTCAAATAGATTCACAATATCTTGATTCTTACCAGCCCCACCATGCGCTATTACAGGAATCGTAACTAAACTTCTGATTTTAGTGATCAAATCTAAATCAAAACCTTGACCAGTTCCTTCCCTATCAACTGATGTTATTACTATTTCTCCTGCACCTAATTCATCCACTTTTTGTGCCCATTCAAAAACATCAACTCCAGTATACTCCCGACCATTATCGGTATAAGCTAAATATTTACCTTCAGATTCTTTTATGGCTTCAATTGCAACAACTATTGTTGAAGACCCAAACATCCTAGAAGCATCTTTAATTAATTGCGGATTTTTTATTGCAGCAGTATTTAAACAAACTTTATCTGCTCCAACCCGTAAGACATCCTTAATATCTGAAATCGACCTTAAACCGCCTCCAACAGTTATCGGAATAAATATTTTTTTTGCTGTTTCAGAAATAATATGATGAAGACTGTTTCGTTCATATAATGATGCAACAACATCCATAAATAGTAACTCATCAGCTCCCTGTTCATAATAGTATTTCGCGAAATCAGATGGCTTTCCTAAAACTCTTAACCCTTCCAAGTGGATTCCCTTAACTAGATTTGGGCCTTTAATGTCTAATCGAGGTATTACTCTTACTGTTTTCATCCGTTGATATTATAAAATTATTTTATGAATATTGGCTTTTAATTTTAAACTATTGTCCATCCTCCATCTATTATTAAATTTTGCCCTGTTATGTATTTTGAATCATCCGACAATAAAAACACCACTGAAGGAGCTATATCGTCTGGAGTACCCATTCTACGCATAGGAACTTTTTTTTCGTAATTTGCTACAAAAGTAACATTCTGATTATCAAATATTCCACCTGGAGAAACAGTATTAACTCGTATTTGTTGGGGTCCAAAATAGGCGGCTATATATCTGGTTAAATTAACTAACCCCCCTTTTATTGCTGAATAAGCCGCTGGCATTGTCATATTTGTACCGTCATAAACTGTAAAGTCCGGTGCTACTACACCATACATAGAAGCCATGTTAATTATACTCCCACTTCTTTGTTTGGCCATTTGAATGGCAACTTGTTGTGACATGTAAAAATAACTATTCAATTGCCCATCTACATTTTTTTTCCAAGATGCTAATAAAATATCCTCAAATTTATTACCCCAATCTTTGGTTCTTGGATAAGCATTATTAACTAATCCATCAATTCTATTATACATCGCTATCACAAGCGACAAAGCAGTATTAATTGAATCTTCATTGGTTATATCACATGCTACATTTGATAAATCATCGTTTGTTTCATGGTTTATTTCAAAATTGATACAAAAAGCTCCTTCTGATTTAATACGTTCAACGATAGCAGCCCCAAGTAATCCGTTACCGCCGGTTACTATAATTATTTTATTTTCTAAACTATTTTTCATTTTTCAAACATATTTCAAGTACTGACACAGTTTCCTGCAATGAATTCATTGGTTTTATATTATTCTTTAAACAATCTATAAAATAAACCAATTGCGACTTGTAAGTTTCTAAAACGCTAAAGTCTTTTGATTCAAATAACAACAAGCCAGTATCATCATTTATTTTATTATCAATTAAATTAACAGTCCAAGTCGTATCATCAAAAACAATATCAATTTCTCTTTTCGGTTTTCTTCGGTAATAATTTAAAACAATACTTGCTGTAAAATTTTCATATTGCAAAATATAATTTGCATAATCAACGGCATCAATTGCTAATGAAGATACACTTCTAGTAATGGAATGGCTAGAATGTGGAAAACCAAACAACCAAGTTACATAATCCAATTCGTGAAAAAGGTCTAAATGCACCCCGCCTCCCATTGCTACATTAGCACTGTAAATCTTTTTAAAGTCCTTCTCTGAACGCCAATCAGGTAAATACGAGCCACAGTATACATTCAGTTCATTTATTACTAACCTCTCAAAGTTTAATTTATCTTTTAAAAACATTAAGCAAGGGTGAAATCTCAAATTACAAGCCACGTAAGTTGTCAAATGCTTCTCTGATACTAAATCTAATAATTCATCTACTTTATTAAGACTATGAACTGCTGGTTTTTCAATAAAAAGTGGGATCTCTTTATTACTCAATAATTTTATGAATTGATAATGTAAATGGGTCGGATTCGATATAATAGCAAAATCAAAAATCAAAGATTCATCGTCTACATCAAAAATATTAACCACATCCTCGAATTGATCCGCATCAATTGATGATCTTAACGCAAATATTTGAAAGTCTAAAGAGATACTTCGTAATGCTGCAATATGTTTTTTTGCAATCGATCCCAATCCAATTATTAGTACGTTCATAACTGAAAATCTAATTTATTATTATCTAATAAATATTCCATAAATAAGAAATCTATTGGATGATCTAAATCAAAGCAAATATGATTCATCCTATAAATTAATGATTTATTGGTAATTGCTGACTTTAAATTTTGATCAAAAAACACTCGTCTATACCAATAAAAAGAAGCATTCAAATCAAAAACTTTTGGAGCGGTCTGTCGTGTCATGACACTTCCGTCGAGATTTGTCTTTACTAAAGAGTAGAAACCATTTTTATTTTCTTCCACCATATTAAAGTAGGGATTCCTTGCCGCATCATTTACCGAAAATAAGTTCAAAGCTTCTACTTTATTATTCAAAATTTCAAAAGCGGTTTCAAGATCTTCTAATGTCCTTAATGGAGAAGTAACATCAAGATCCAAAATATAATCATATTTAAAATCCACTAATGATTCTTCATGTAATAACAGATCCTTTATTGTATCAATTTTACCAGCAACATCAGTGGCTAAAAAATAGGGCCTTGTATATTCTGTGAAAACTCCACCTTTTTTCGCCGCCTTTTTTATTTCCTCATCATCTGTTGAAATTGCTATTTTAGCATTAAATTTTCGTGCTAAACGATTGGCAACAGCAATAGAATATTCAATAAGTGGCTTTCCTGCAATAACTTTTATATTCTTACCCGGAATTCCCTTAGACCCCCCCCGAGCACAAATTGTTACTAAAATATTCATTAAAATTTAATATTATTTATATCTATTTGAGCTTTCTCAAAATCTTCATGTTTCCCCACATCCAACCAATAACCAGAAAAGGGAAAAGAAATCACTTTTAAATTATTCTTAATTAGTTTTTCCATAAAATCAGTAGCATTAAAAAAAACATTCTCAGGAATATAATTAAGCATTGCTTTTTTAAGCAAATAAATCCCTCCATTAGAATAGTAAGTATAAGTTGGTTTTTCCTTAAAACTTTTTACCTGTCCGTTATTTGTCTCTAAAACCGCATAAGGAATACTAACCTGATAAGGAATGGTTAAAACGGCTAAATCTGCATCTTGTTTTACAAACTCCAGAAAAAACTGTTCGTAATCTATATTGGTTAATAAATCTGAATTTGTTACTAAAATGTAATCATGTTCAAAATTTTTAACTTTTGAAACGGCTCCAATAGTCCCTAAGGCTTCATTTTCCCATACATATTCTATTTTAACATTTTTATCATTTCCTTTACCAAAATGATTTTCGATTTGTTCTCCTAGATATTTAACTGAAACCCAAAAATCATCAATACCGTATAAAGCTAATCTATCCAAATTATGTTCCATAATAGCTTTACCTCCTATATGCAACAATGGTTTTGGTGTAGAGTCTGTCAAAGGTTTCAGACGCTGCCCTCTTCCTCCTGCCATGATAACAGCATCAATAGGTAAATATGATCTAGTGTTTCTAAAATTAATAACATTTACTACCTTATTATTGTCATCTACAACAGGTACAACTCTAAAATCTGCTTCTCTATATTCAATTATTTTTTGCAAATTATTCTCTCCCTTAGTAATATATTTAGGATTATCTTGAATAATTTCATCAATTTGACTCTCGATGGTAAACCCTTTCAGTAATCCACGTCTCACATCTCCATCTGTAAGTGCGCCTATCAATTTTTCGTCATTATCTACAACAAAAAGGATTGCGTCTTGTGACAGATCATTTAATAAAAGTAAAGCATCCTTAACTTTACTACCCGATAAAATCAAATGATCTTTGTATATTCTCATAAAAACTCCTTTACGATTTTAATAATATTTTCTGCTACTTCCTTTTTACAATAAACATTTGTTCCCTTAAAGTCACCCTTTTCTAAAACTGTAGACACTGCCACACAAATGGATAAATCCTCAAAAGGGACATTAATAATATTATCGCTTTGCACTCTTTCTTTTTGTCTATCTCCTACATTTACGACATATTTATCAAAAGAAGCAGCCTCTAAAATTCCACTTGAAGTATTTCCAATTAATAATCTTGAATGATACATGGCCGAAAAATAATTGGCTTTTCCAAAATTTTCTACAAGAAAGACTTTATTTGGAATATCATTTTTCAACCTGATGATTTCGTCTCTATATATTGATCCTAATGTATCCGCATTAGGCATCGTTATAACAATATTTATAGAATCTGAAATTTTTTCTAAAGCAGCTCGCATTGCCGCAGCAAATGAAAAATTAAGATCAGAATTCACCGTTTCTGGATGGAAAGTTACTAAAGCAAACGCTGCATCGGGGAAACCGAAATTTTCACAAAGTATAGCTTTATCCACAGGAACGAAAGAACTTAAATTATCTAAACTTAGAGAACCTACACTATATATATTATGTTGACTTCCTATCAAACTCACTACTTTATTTTTAAAAACATCTGTCGCTGTAAAATGTAAAACGGAAGCTAGTGTGATTTGATGTCTGTAAATATTGTCAATTGCACCTACAGTGGTTTCACCTCCATGTATATGAGCGAATTTCACTCCAAAGGGGATTCCTGCTTGTACTGCAGCACTCATTTCAAATCGATCTCCTAAACAGAATACTACATCGTATTGATTAGATTTCCAGAAATCAGCAAATTTAAGAGCCGTTAATGCATAAGAAGTCGCAATTGCTTGCTCATCATCGTTTGAAATTAATGAGGCTATTTTATGAATTACTGGATAGTTTTCTTTTTCGATTTCATTTAAAGTGTAGCCGTGACTTCTTGACAGATGTGTACCAAAAGCAATAAGTTCTAAATTAAAAAAAGAATCTACTTTAAGTTTATCTAAAAGTGGTAGATATATCCCATAGTCCGCTCTGGAACTTGTTAAAACACCTATTTTCATATTAAATCTGAAAAAGATAATTTATCATATTCTATTTTGTCTTCCTTTAGTTTTTTACCTAGAACCGTATTCCAATCCATCGGAGAAATACCATCACCAGGACGTAAGGCTATAATATCTTCTTCACTTATCACATGATCTTTTTCTAAATTTTTATTCAGATGGATACTTTTTCTCGCAATAGTTATGTTTTTTATTTCGCTCTGACTAGGCATTTTTACACCATCACCACTCATAGCTAGTTCAATATTTCTTATAGCTTTAACCATAGCGATCAACTCGTTAGGCTCTAAGGATGCAGCATGGTCTGGACCCAGTAAAGTTCTATCTAAAGTGAAATGTTTTTCTATGATTTTCGCTCCTAAAGCAACTGCCGCAATTGGAACTTCAATTCCTAAAGTATGATCAGAATAACCTACTTCTACTCCAAAATTATCTTTAATAGACAGCATAGCCTTCAAGTTTACATCTTTCATCGGCGTTGGATACTCTGTATTACAATGTAAGATAGAAATAGTAGATTTTGAAACTCCAAATTGAATTAAAACATCAACCGCCTGTTTAATTTCATTTTCGGTACACATACCGGTTGACACAATAACGGGTTTGCCACACAAAGCAATCGCTTTCAAATAGGGATAATTAGTAATTTCACCACTCGGAATTTTAAACAACTCTAATCCCAAATTATTTAAATAGGCAACACCATCAACATCAAAAGCCGTAGAGAAAAACTTTATGTTTTTTTGGATACAATACGCCATTAACTCTAAATGATTTTCATGACTCAATTCCAACTTTTTCAACATACTGTATTGAGAATCGTCACCGTCATTAATATTTACATTCTGATAATTGGCTTTTTTAGCCGATTTACTAACCAATTTATCTGCTTTGAATGTTTGAAACTTTACATAATCTACTCCTGCTTCTACCGCAACATCTATCAACTTTTTTGCCGCCCGCATATCTCCGTTGTGATTTACTCCAGCCTCTGCTATAATTATTACTTTATTTTTCATATTTCTCTTGATGGATTACCTACAATTTTTTTTCCATCTAAAACATCTCTTATTATCACAGAGCCTGCTCCAATAATGACATCTTTACCAATTACAATTCCTTGTTTTATTACTGCATTTGCACCAACAAAACTTCGCTCACCAATAAACACATTACCCGCTAGAACGGCGCCTGGAGCAATATGCACGGCATCTTCTATCACACATTCGTGTTCAATTATACAACCCGTATTTAATATTACATTTTTTCCAATTACTACTAGTGCATTTACTGATACATTTTTATTGATAAAAG
>Ga0209284_10006529_pt1 | contig 11135 bp, 8 predicted proteins | sample FRY03_FD_187211 | JGI IMG/M metagenome (GOLD analysis project Ga0209284, IMG submission 187211) | Freshwater microbial communities from Lake Fryxell liftoff mats and glacier meltwater in Antarctica - FRY-03 (SPAdes) (version 2) | ecosystem: Environmental > Aquatic > Freshwater > Ice > Glacier... | reverse complement strand
GATGGGGAAAAATGTCGAACTCCAAGAATCAACGATGTTTTGAGGTTTATATTGCAGATAGACAAGGACTTACCGAAAAATAAAACGGGACAAATCTCAAATAAATTGAGTTTGTCCCGTTTAGTGGTGGTTTAGACTTATTAAATCCAGAAAACGGAAAGTTTACACATTATAGACATTCAGAAAATAACCCAAGAAGCTTAAGTAATAATTATATTATTTCAATATTAGAAGATAGTAAAAAAAGGGTTTGGGCTGGCACCTACCAAGGAGGATTAAATTTACTAGACAAGGTTTCAGGAAATTTCAAAAAATACCTTTTAGAATATGATATAAGAGTCATTTTTGAAGACAACTCAAAACAAATATGGGTAGGCACTAATAGAGGTGGTTTGTATAGGTTCAATGAAGAAAAAGACACGTTTGATTATATAGCTCTATTAGGTCAAATAGACATTAGAGATATTGAGCAAGGAATTGAAAACAATTTATGGCTGGCTACTTTTGGAGATGGTATAATTCGTTACAATCCGCTAAAAAATGATGCACTATATTACAATACAAATAATACCAAAGGACTTCAAACAAATGTTTTCTTTTCGCTACTACCGCTATCGAATGGAGACTTATTGCTAGGCTCAAGATATAAAGGATTAATTAGGCTAAATCCAAAAACAAAAAATATTTCAATATTTACTGAAGAAAACGGTCTTAGCAATAATACTATAAATAGCATTGTTAAAGAAAATAATGATTTTATCTGGCTAGGAACTTTAAACGGAATAAATAGATACAATATTAACAACAATAAAACATACAATTTAAGCGCCCTAAATAATATACAAACTAGCTCATTTAACATTGGTGCCGCAATTAAAAGTGAAAAAGGATTTTTGTATTTTGGAGGCAATAAGGGCCTAAATATTTTTTATCCTGAAAGATTAAGGAAAGAAAAAAATGATTATAAATTAATTTTTCAAAATATTTTAGTCTTTAACAACCCTGTACCAATAAATCCAGAGGAAATTAATGGTGTTTTAAATAAATCTATTTCTTATGAAGATCAAATAAATTTTAACCATCAGCAAACCTTATTTTCTATTGGTTTTACCGTCTTAAAATATCCGGAAGCAAAAAACATCAATTATTCCTATTTATTAGAGGGTTATCAGGAGCATTGGATTAAGTTAAAAGGTTCGGGATTAGCTACTTTTAGTAATACCCCACCAGGCAATTATATTTTAAAAGTAAAGGCAACAATGGATTCTGGAGAAGAGATAACGAATCAGCTTTCAATTAAAATTAGTCCTCCTTTTTGGAAAACATTACCTGCATATTTATTGTACCTCCTTCTTATAATAATGCTACTAATCTTTGCAATGAAATATTATTCTGAACGAATAAAACTAAAAAACTCCTTATTATTTGAAAAAAAACAACGCCAATTAGAACATGACTTAAATGAGGAAAGAATTCATTTCTTTACAAATTTTTCTCATGAACTTAAGACACCACTAACATTAATTTTAGCACCTTTAGATGATTTAATAAGTCAGTTGAAGACCACAAAACATCTAAAAAGTGTGCATTTAATTAAAAGAAATGCGGTAACCCTATATCAATCCATAAATAAACTTTTACAGTTCAGAAAATCTGAAACAGGTCTTAGTCAATTAGTTTTAGAGAAATATAACATAAATACTCTTTTAGAAAAAATAAGAATAGACTTTAGTACTCTTGCCAAAAAGAAAAATATTAAACTTATTCTTTCATTGCCTAAAGAGGAGGTTCTTACCTGCATAGATGTAGAGAAATTTCAAATAATTATCAATAATTTAATTTCAAATGCATTTAAACATTGTAAAGGAAAAGATGAAATAAGAATTATACTTACCTTAAAAGATGACTATTATAAAATTACAGTAAAAGATTCTGGCACTGGTATTGATGAAAAAGATCTACCCTATATTTTTGATTGGTATTATCAATCTGGACAATCATCAAGAAAAAAAGGTGCTGGTATAGGATTGGCTTTAACCAAAAGTTTTGTAGAACTTCACAAAGGCACTATTTCTGCGCTTAATAACAGTAGTATTCCAGGCGTAACATTTACTTTAAAAATGCCCAAAAAGGAAAATCTGCCTTCTACTTTAGTGGAAAATATTATTGAAGAAAGTGGTGAAAAAGATATAGAAAATCTATGGGGAATATCTACCGTGAATCAAACAAATAAAGAAAACTTTAAAAAGATTAAACTTAAAAATAATCGGAAGTTGGTTTTACTTGTTGATGATAACCCAGACATTATTGAGTACTTAGAAAGTCTTCTTGAAAACGAGTATGATTTAATCTCCTCGTATAATGGCAAAGATGGTATAGAGAAGGCAATAAAATACATTCCTGATATTATTATTTCGGATATTATGATGCCTAAAAAGTCTGGTGTAGACTTGTGCCATCATTTAAAAAATCACATATCGACTACTCATATACCCATAATATTGCTTTCTGCAAAAGATAATAATGAAAGTATAAAAACGGGATTCGAAGGGGGGGCAGACGCCTATATCACAAAGCCATTTAATGGTGCAATTCTTTTATCCAGAATACAAAACTTATTAAAAATTAGAGATCAATTAAAGGAGTATTTCTCTTCAAAAGAATCAATTTTACCCGAACTTTCGTCAGATAATTTAAAACTTTTAGAAAAGGAGAAAGTATTTTTAAGAAAGTTAAAAACCATTATTTTAGATACCCTAAAAACAGAAGACACAAACGTAAATACAATCGCTAAAGATATTGGAATGAGCAGAAGTTCTCTTTTTAGAAAAATTAAAGCAATTACAGGGAAAAATATAAATGAATATATTAGAAAAGTTAGAATAGAAAAAGCAGCTTATTTAATGAAAGAAGAAAACACAACAATTTCTCAAGCCTCTTACGAAGTAGGCTTTAATAGTCTTAATTATTTTAGAAAAGTATTTAAAGAAGAGCTTGGTGAATTGCCTTCTAAGTATAAGAAAAACAAAGAAGCTTGATTTTGATTTGGGGTTTTATATACCTAATTGGACAAATGTGTTTACTAGTTTAGCCCCCAATAAGTTCGGAGTGTTATTTTAAATTTCAAATAATACCTTTGAGATATGAAATACAAGAAATGGAGCTTAACTTAAACTCCAGTTTTTATTTGTATATCCACTAATAAAACTTGGTCTTTCCCCTGATTTCTTATACTCCCTCCAACCTGGGTATCCCAATATAATTTACAACTAAACAACCCTCTAGCATTAATTTGCTGTTTTTAATTTCAAAACATTTGACTTAAATTTTCAAACAATTTTATAGTTTGGTTCGAGAATAGGTCAATTTGGTGTACATTAATCCTTGTTAATCTATTGATTTTCAAGGGTTTTTACTTTTTAATAAATTGCTAATCCTAAAACAGGCTGCTAAACCAAAACTAAACTTTTATCGGAAAAAGAAATAATTAAAGCCGTATTTTATCTTTTCTCAGATATTTTTAACCATGTTTTTTTTGAATATCGTTTACTTTTTCGTCTGTATATTTTCTGCAAACGCTTAAAAATAATCAGTAAAAAAACCAAATAAAACATGACTTCTAAAGTTTTATATTCTTCGTTTTTTTGAGAAATGTTTTTTGCATTTTGTGTTCATGCTTTTGATAAATTTAGCATCAAACCCAATTTTTTGTAAAATTTCTGATGTAATACTCTCATGCATTTTTTTAATATTTGACACCATTTTAAATACCTTTCTACATCCATAGAATATATGTTTCTTGCAAATTTTCAGCAACAAATATGTTGCGCTCTCTTCGCTATTTGAGGTGCTTTAGCTGCGTTTTACTAAAATTAAAAAGCCTTGTTGTCATTCTTTGCAAATACAGTAATTCTTTCGTTTTAGCTACACCGTCAACATTATCAGTATTTATATCTTATAAATTTAGTAATCAGTAAATAACATTGCACTTTTAAACAAGTACGTTCCATTATTACAATTTATTTAGCACCAATGTACAGGTTTCAAAATTGTAATGTTTGCTAGTTTTTAATATCTTTGACAACTTTTAAATTAAGATTCTATATGGACGATTTTATATTGTATTTTAAAATGGGCTTAAATCATGTACTAGATTTCACTGCCATTGACCATATTTTATTTCTAATCGTCTTATCGGTTGTTTTTTCTTTTAAACAATGGAAAAAAGTTTTGTGGCTTGTTACGCTATTTACTCTTGGGCACTGCATAACACTGGCTTTAGCTGCTTTTGGAATTTTGGAAATGAAAATGGAATTAATTGAGTTTTTAATACCTCTTACCATTTTTATTACAGGTGTAATTAATCTTTTTACAGCAAAAAAAACATCCAAAGGAAAAGAAAACCTCAACTTAATTTTTGCGTTATTTTTTGGATTAATTCATGGATTAGGATTCTCTAATTATTTTAAAATGATGATTGGTAAAGAAGAAAATAAGGTTTTACCCTTGCTAGAATTTGCCTTTGGAATTGAAGCTGCTCAAATAATAATTGTTTTAACAATTTTAAGTATTGGCTTTTTATTTCAGAATCTTTTTAAAGTAAATAAAAGAGATTGGATTCTTGTTTTATCATCCATTGTTATCGGTTTTTCTATACAAATGATGATTGATAGAGTTTTTTGGTAATATATTTGTCTAATAATTAACATCCTAATTCTACAAATCTTTATACTTTCGTTTTATGACAGAAAAAAAGCAATTAAAATACGATAAAGCGTATTTAAAGATGGCTTCAGAATGGGGTAAACTATCGCATTGTAAACGCAAACAGGTAGGCGCTTTAATTGTAAAAGACAGAATGATTATTTCTGATGGTTTCAATGGAACACCAACAGGTTTTGATAATTGTTGTGAAGACGAAGAGGGAATTACAAAATGGGAAGTTTTACATGCAGAAGCCAATGCAATTTTAAAAGTTGCCTCTTCTACACAATCTGCAAAAGACTCCACCTTATATATTACATTATCTCCTTGCACAGAATGCAGTAAACTTATACACCAAGCCGGCATAAAACGTGTTGTTTATGCCAAAGCTTACAGAGATCCTTCTGGCCTAGATTTTTTAGAAAAAGCAGGTGTAGAAATTAAACATTTACCTTATGAATAAAAATAACTTGCCAATATGTTTTTCAATTGCTGTTGTCTTCGGGATTTTAATTGGTGTTTACTTTGGCGGAAATTCGAACGATTTATTATCGTTTTCTAAAACACCTTCCAAAGAATTAAAAATTAAAAAACTGATTAATTTTATTGAACAAGATTATGTAGATAAAGTAAACACAGATAGCTTATTAGACGGTGCAATAACTCAAATGTTGGGCGAGTTAGATCCACATTCTGTATACATCCCCAAAGAAGATTTGCAAGAAGTTACAGAAAGTATGCAAGGTAATTTTGTAGGTATTGGCGTTCAATTTCGAATGATCAAAGACTCAATTACCGTTGTTCAAACTATAAAAGGCGGCCCAAGTATTAAAGCAGGCATTAAAGCAGGTGATCGTATTTTAATGGCAAATACGGATACTTTGTACGGTAAAAATATTAAAAGTAATAATATTCCCAGGTATTTGAAAGGAAAACCAGAAACCAAACTATCACTTCAAATTTACAGAAAAAGCACTAATTCTTTATTTAAAGTAAATGTTACCCGCGGTAAGGTAAATATTAAAAGTGTCGATTTATACTACATGATAAATGATTCTATTGGGTATATAAAACTTGATCGTTTTGCAAGAAATACGTATGTAGAATTCAAATCTGCTATGAACTCGCTAATTAAACAAGGAATGAAGGCCTTGGTATTAGATTTACGCGGCAACGGCGGTGGCTATATAGACATTGCAAATAGGATTATTGATGAGTTTTTAGAAAATAATAAACTCATCGTTTTTACTAAAAATAATAAAGATCAAATCGAAGAGTTTTTTGCCACAAAAATAGGTTCTTTTGAAAAAGGCGGTTTGTATGTTTTAATTGATGAAAATTCTGCATCTGCTTCAGAAATCGTTGCTGGCGCTTTACAAGACAATGATAAAGGCACTATTATTGGAAGGCGTTCTTTTGGTAAAGGGTTGGTGCAAATAGAAATGGATTTAGGCGATGGTTCTGCGGTTCGACTAACAACGGCAAGATATTACACTCCAACAGGGCGTTCTATCCAAAAACCATATGCAAACGGCGAAAAAAGAAATTATTATAAAGAGTATCAAAAAAGAGTTACAAGCGGAGAATTATTAAGCAAAGACAGTATTAAAGTAGTAGATTCTTTAAAATACAAAACGCCAAAAGGAAAAATAGTATATGGTGGAGGAGGTATTATTCCTGATGTTTTTGTTGCTATAGACACAACTGCTTATTTATCTAATTTCTATTTTAATTCAATTAATAATTTTGCTTTTGATTACGTAGATAACAATAGAAAAAAATTGTCAAAATGGTCCATAAATACCTTTAATGCTAGTTTTGATAAAGATGAAACTGTTTTAAATAGTTACCTAACTACTATAAAAAGATGGGCAAAACTATCCGACGAAACCCAAGAAAGTATTAAGAAGTACTTAAAAGCATCTATTGCAAGTGCTCTTTTTGGCGATATTGGGTTTTACAAAATTATACATAAAGACGATAAAATGCTACAAAAGGTTTTAGAGTTGGAAAGTAAAAAGGAATAGCTTTTCTTTGCACTAATGATTTCGATAAATACACCAGAAAATAAAAAAGTATATTTTGCTTCAGATCAGCATCTAGGAGCGCCTACAGCATTAGCTAGTTTGCCTAGAGAAAAAAAGTTTGTGGCTTGGTTAGACGAAGTTAAAAAAGATGCAGCAGCCATTTTTTTACTAGGAGATTTATTCGATTTTTGGTTTGAATACAAAACAGTTGTACCGAAAGGATTTGTGCGTGTTTTAGGAAAACTAGCAGAAATTAAAGATGCCGGAATTCCTATTTATTTCTTTGTTGGTAATCATGATTTATGGATGAATGATTATTTTGAAAAAGAACTAAATATTCCCGTATTTCATAAACCACAAGAGTTTCTCATCAACAATAAAAAGTTTTTCATTGGGCACGGAGATGGTTTAGGCCCTGAAGATAAAGGCTTCAAGCGCATGAAAAAAGTATTTACTTTTCCTTTATTTAAATGGGTGTTTAAATGGCTTCACCCAGATTTAGGGGTAAAACTAGGACAATATTTGTCTGTAAAAAATAAAATGATTTCTGGTGAGGAAGATGCCACGTTTTTAGGCGAAGAAAAAGAGTGGCTAGTTTTATATTGCAAACAGAAACTTACCGAAAAACACTATGATTATTTTGTGTTTGGCCATAGACATTTACCTTTAGAAATTGCGCTTTCTCAAAATAGCAAATACATCAACCTTGGCGATTGGATACACTATTTTACGTATGGAGAATTTAAAGAAAGTGAATTAGTTTTAAAAGAATTTAAAGACTAATTCGTTACATCCGTAATAAACTGCTTCACACTTTCTACACCCAACATTATGTTTGGAGCGTTTTGTTTAATAAAAGCGGCATCTATGTTTTTGTTTATTTCAAAAGCTTTCATCATTCTTTGTCCGTTAAAATCTACAAAAGCAATCCTAAAAAATAACTCTTCTTTTTCAAATCCAAAATCTATTCCAGGTAACATTGCAAAATTGTAATTTTCTAACATATAATTTGCCAATTGAATACTCGTAGTAATCCCTAATTTTGATATCGAGGTTCTATAAGCATTAAAACCGATTAACATATAAAATGCTCCTTCAGGTTTTGTGCAATCAATTTTAACTTTAGAAAATTCGTTGTATATAAATTGTGCAATTCCTTTTATAATTTCTGAAGAATCAGCAACATAGTTCTGCAACTCAAAATTATATTCGTACGCTTTTAAAGCTGCAAATTGAATAGGTGAAGAAACACAACTAAAAGTTTCGCTAAAAAGCGATTTAAAAACGTTTTTTACTATTTTTAATTCTTTTGGCAACATCATAAAGCCTAATCGATATCCACCAGCTGAAAACACCTTACTTAAACCTCCAAAAACAATCGTTTTCTCTGGATAATATTTTGAAATACTTGCTGAATAAGGTGCAGAAAAATTAAGTTGAGAATATATTTCATCAGAAAAAACTAATAAATTGTATTTTTTACAAACAATAGCAAGCGCTTTGTATTCGGTATTAGAATATATTGCTCCAGTGGGATTATTAGGCGAATTTAAAATTAGAATATATTGTTTTTTAGGGGTTTTATTATCAAAAAAATGATCTAAAATGTCGGGTGTTAGTTTAAAATCATTTTCTAAAAGTGTTGGTAAAATAGCATATTTCCCTCCTTTAGATTGAATTTGTGGTATATAGCTTACCCAACTTCCTTTTGGGATTAGAAACTCGCCTTCAAAAATTAATATCGATTGATATAGCAACTCTTTACTTCCTGGCCCAATAAAAATAGCTTCTTTTTCTGTTGCTATATCTTGATGTGTTTTTAAAAAAACAGCTATTTGCGCTCTCAATTTCTCCAAACCCGCTACCGGTAAATAGTGATTATTCTCCGCACTTTCTTTTAAGGCATTCACAATAGAAACATGAATTGGGAAAGGGGATTGCCCAAAACCAAAATGACTAATAATTATACCTTGGTTTCTAAGTTCTTTTACTTTTTCGTTAATTAAGAGTGTTGCCGACTGTTTTAAAGTTAAAATATGTTCGTTAATCATAAAATTCAGATATTAAAAAAGGCGGCAAATTGCCGCCTTTTTATAGTATAATAAATTAGTTTATTTTAAGTTGAAACTTACTCTTGCAAATAAGAAACGACCGCCAACACCAAATTGTTGAGATCTTCTAGACCAATCAAAACGACCACCACTACGATTCGCTTCAATAGCTCTGTCTGGGTAAACATCTAATAGGTTATTTGCACCAACTGTTAAGGTTAAATCGTTCGTTGCTTTATAACCAAAAGATAAATCGGTAACTATTTTAGATGCAAAGTTTTGCTGATTTGCTACTGAATTCGTAGCCTCAGATACTTCACCAAAGTATACATTTCTTAAGAAAACATTAAATTTACCAGTAGTTAAACTATTTGTTAAATTCAGTTTAGTTCTTGGCACAGCTTCTTCTAAAAAGATTCTACTATCTTCAGGAAAATAAGTACCTTCTAAACCAGCATCTTTTAAAATTTGTGAAGATTTGATTTCACCTACTTGTCTTGTTTGTGAAAAAGTACCTGCTAAATCAGTTTTTAATCTTGTGTTTGCACCAAAGTCTACTTTGTGTGTAATTACAACATCGATTCCTTTAGACTGCGTATCAATTGCATTTGCAAAGAAACCAGCTGCAGAAGCGTTCGCTTGAACTAATAAACCTTGTAACTGAGCATTCGCTGCATCAATTGGAACACCCCCAACTAATTTTGGAGTAAACTGACCTGTGTAAACTACTCTGTCGCTAATATTAACAACATATCCATCTACTGTAAAAGTAATGTTAGATTCTGGTAATTTAGCTGTAAAACCTGCACTAAAACTATTAGAAGTTTCTTCTTTTAATTGAGGAATTCCTAATAACTGTGCTGCTTTACTGTCGTTTGCAAAAGTACCTACTTCAACAGGAATACCGTCTTGGAAAATTGTAGAAGTTGAATTGAAGTTTAATTGGTGTAAAGATGGTGCTCTAAAACCAGTATTAAAAGAAGATCTAATTCTTAGGTTATCAGAAGCTTTATAAATAGAAGCTAATTTAAAGTTTAAAGTAGAACCAAAATCTGAATAGTTTTCATAACGTGTTGCAAACGTAGTTGAAAATGCATCTGAAAACTTTGCATCTAAATCTACATAACCCGCTACACTACTTCTATTTCTTGCCAATTCATTTTTTGGCCCAAATCCTGGAAATACTTGAGAACCTCCTGGTCTAGATCTTCCAAAAAAGTCTTTTAAAGGGCTTGTACCTGCAATACCAGTAAATGGTTTACCATCTGCTTGATATTGCGTATATGAAGATTCTTCACCAGAAATAATTTCATAGTTTTCTAATCTGTGCTCTGCTCCAAAAGCAACACCAAATCCGTCAAAAGTATCTTCAAAAAATTGATTTAAATCAATATTTGTTGTGTTTTGTGCAAAAGAAAATCCTCCTGCATCAAAAGTTGTTGGTGATGCATTCCCTTGTGAAGCATTGTAGGTATTACCAATAGTATAATCAAAAGCATTTTTACCATATGTATTTGAAAAATCTATATTCCAATCTCCTACTTTACCTTTAATACCGACTGCTAAAGATTGATCAGAAATAGTTGAATTAATTTCTGGTAAAAATCCGTTTACATAAGCAGGAGTAAAGGTTCTATCTTGGTTTGGTAATCTGTAAAAACCAGCAGAATTACCATCTCTTGAACTTAAACCCGCAAAAGAGTATAATTCTGTACCATTATCATCTAAAGGCAATTTAAAGTTTGCAAAGAAACGACCTCCACGAACTCGAGATTGTCCCACTCTCATGTTAAAATCTGTTCTATCTAGACCTCTAGCTGCTAATTCAGATGTAGTAGCGTCAGCACCTAATATTGTTCTTAATTCAGATAACCCATCTGATCCACTTGTAGTATATCCCGCAGAATTTGCAAAACCTTTTAAGTCATTTAAGATACTTGAATATGCTGCAGATGCAGGATCCAATCCGTTAGATAACGATAAAAATTTTGAAGTATTATAATTCGCTGCATTTGCAAGACGTTCTACCGCGTTATAGCCGTTAAATATAGTTCCTTCCCATTCTTTCATTCTGTTGTAATCTTCACGTACATCAAAATCTCCAGAAAAGTTAATAAAACCACCTTTATCTCCTAAAGGCAATCCATAACTTGCGCTAATGTTTGTAGCTGCTCCATCAACACCACCTGTTTGGCTGTTAGAGTTTTCACTAAAATGTGCACCTGTAGTAACAGACATAAAGTATTGCTAACATCAACATTCCAGTTTTTGAAATTAGTGAGCATTCCTATCGAAAATGAATTATCTAAAATATCAGATGTAATTAATGGGTTAAATCCATTCGGATAAATAT
>Ga0209284_10006528_pt1 | contig 11139 bp, 12 predicted proteins | sample FRY03_FD_187211 | JGI IMG/M metagenome (GOLD analysis project Ga0209284, IMG submission 187211) | Freshwater microbial communities from Lake Fryxell liftoff mats and glacier meltwater in Antarctica - FRY-03 (SPAdes) (version 2) | ecosystem: Environmental > Aquatic > Freshwater > Ice > Glacier... | reverse complement strand
TAAAGCTGAGGCCGCGCACGCTGCTGATGAATGACGCACCGCATCTTCCATTTGCGCAACCCGCGCCTTTTCTGAAGGAGTGAAAGCACGTTTATGGCTGAATGAGTTTGATCACTGCAGCGAGGTGCGTGTCGGCAGGGAGTGTCTCGAGTTTTTCGATGATTCGGTAATGCTCATCTTCACGCACGTTTTCGATGGAGGCGCAGGTGACACAGATGGGCCCAAAAATGTCAGGGTTCACACATAGGTGATCGTGTTGCATGTGATGAAGAATATGTCCGTTGTCGCGCATCCTTCAACCTTTCTCCGAATTGGCTCCCCGATGGACAATCACATTTCATTGGCTGCTTTTCCGAATTGCATCCCTGAGGAACTGCGCCCCAGTTTTCTTGTTCTCGCACACGACACCATCAGCGCCGGTATCTAATCGTTCGTTGAGTGCGTACGTCCCAGCGTGGACTCGGGGTTTGACTTTACCCGCGGCAGATATTTTCTTCGCTGCCTTCTCGCTGCGCGCGACACCACTTGGCCAGTCGGCACGCAGGTCCGTGCAGTTTTCGTAGGCGACATCTTGGGCCCAGGAGGCGAACGGGGAGGGGATCACGTTGGAAACGATGGACACAACGGTGAGTGCGAGAACAATTTTCAGCAACAGTTTCATGGCGGGTTCCTTAGCTTCGAGGCGTTGTGCTCACACCGTATCCGGCACCTGTGACAGATGTTCCATGCTTCGGGCAGACCCGAACATCACACGAGATGGCGGTCCCTACTGCTAAAATGGCAGCTTAAAGTGATGGGATCTCGCCGTCTGACACATTTGGAGGACTTATGAAGCGATTTGCGGCAACATCATTGATTATCGCGACCGCCATTGTGAGTCTTGCAGGTTGTGGTTCATCTGAGGATGGAGCCAATGGAGGGGGTGCAACTGCGGGGAACTCGGGCTTGTACTCGACTGAAGTCAACGGTGGAGTCCTTGACATTGTTATTCCAGCGCCTGCGGCGGATCCGACTGTGGTCGGGATAACGCAGTATGCCGCAGCAGTTGGGTTTACCGAACCAATGAGTTTTCTCAATCAAACTCTGACAAATCAGGGTGATGGTAAGGCGTTCATGTGTGATCCCAGTATCGTGACAAGTGATGGCGAAACGATTAAATTCTCTCGAGCGTTTGTATTCATCAGTGAATTGATCGCTCTTGTCCCTCAAGGAGACTATGAGCTCAATAACCAGGGAGTGAGGCTCTATAACTCAGTCCTGGGCAGTGACAGGGCTTTACCAGGAGCAAAAACTACGGGGACTTACATCACGACAAGTGACGTGTCAGCATTTGATCGCATGTTTAGCGGTGCTTTCACGAAGGAAACCATGGGTCAAGGATGCGACACTGAAGTTACTGCCCAATAAAAAGGAACCTTTGAGGGGTGACCACTTGTGGCGAAGGCCTAGCGGCTGTGTGGGTACCCCGCGCCGGAACACCGGGGGAGGGGTTCAACAACGCGGGGTACAAACAAATTTTAGAACAAACCCGGTGTTGAGCAAACGGGTCGCGCGAAAACTGATCGACGTCGGGCACTATTCACTATTCACTGCGCGTTCCACCAATGTGATGCCCGGCCCGCGCGCACGTTGTTGTGCTTTTGATGGCCCGTTCCACTGCTGGCACCGATGCATTCGACAGGTCAAGCCAGTCTCTGGGGGCAGGGATGGCGTATTGGGCGAGTTCATCGCCGGCATCGGCTGGTTCGAATGCGTCATGTAGGGCTGTCCAGGCCAAGTACAGCCCGGTGAGTTCGTGGATGACCGGTGGGTGTTGCGCCCAACATGGCGCTAGGGAACGTGGGTTTACCCCTAACCCGAGACCGGGGCCACACTCGGTGATCCAAGTCTGCAACTGGTCGGGGTTGACGAGTTCCATGGTTACGTTCCTTGGAGCTGTAGTGGCAAGGGTGCTTGACCGCGGGGGAGTAGTACTGCGCAGCCGTAGGGGATGAACCGCAGTTCTTCTGGTGGCATGATCGGCCGATCTTCCAGGGATGTGTTCGCACTGGTAGCGGTGACACCCATGGGTGTGTGGGTGCGGGATCGTTGCGTTGATCGATACGTGCCGATGAGGTCGCTCCATTCCCGAGCGGTGTCATCACTTCCAGCGGAGAGCAACAACCGGTGTTGGGCGGCGGCGGTGATGGCGCGTGCTTCATCGGGTGTGTACCGGGCGGCGAGTTGGGCGGGGTCTTGCACTATCACTAGCGTGGCAATGTTGTGTCCTCGACCATCAGCAAGAAGCCCAGGTAGTTCCGGTAGCGGGCACACGTGCACCAGCTCGTTGAGCAGTAGTAGCGCTGGTGGTTCTAGTCGTTGCCCGCGCGCCATTTCGCGCAACACGGCGGCGACTTCGCTGGCCAGCAGTGTTGTCCAGGGGCGGTAAATCAAATGCGAATCAGCCTCGGCGGGGGCGACCGCAAAAATTGTTCCTGATGCGCGCAGTAATTGTTCAATATCAACGACTACTTCACCGGGGATGGGTGTCAGGGCTGCGCGTAGGCGGGCGTTGGATAAACCCATGAGTGTGCCGGTGAGGGTGGCGGTAATTGATGATGAGGTGCGCGGGTCCAGGTCGGCATCTTCTCGCAGTGAATTCGCCCATTCGGTTTCACCAAAGCTTGCCAGGATTTCACTGGCGGCGATCCATCCGGAAACACTCATGGCCCATTGGCCGGCGTCAAGGACATTGTTGCCCGAGAGTGCCGCGGCGTGCAGGGTTCCCCGCAGAATCCGGGATGCGGCAACGCTCCAGAATTGTTCACTCATCGACGGTGAACCGCCAGCGATGATGGCTGCGGCCCGCCGAGCGGCAACGTCTTTATCTTCGCACCCGGTGACGGGGTTCCATCTCATCGCGGATGCGTTCGCGAACCCGAATGATGCGGGGTCAAAGATTGCGATGGGTCCACGGGCGGCCCGTGCCTCGTACACCGCGTGCGCGAGGTCGGCTTTTGTTGAGGTGATCAGCGCTGGCCCTGGCCACGCCGCCGCCAGGGGGGCGGCGACCCGTCGGTCTTTCCCTGATCCTGGTGGCCCGATGATCAGCATGGATTCATCACAGGTCAGTAGTAGTGGTTTACCGGAAGCATCGGTTCCCAGTAGGACGGATGCGTCGTCAATGCACGCGCCAGGTGAGTTGGGGAGAAGGAAGTGCAGTCGGTTGCGGATGCCTTTGGGGGAGTTGGGGTTATCGCGCCGCCGCCGCGTCCAGCCTTCCGCGTGTAGGAAGCGTTTGCGTAGGGAGCGTTGACTGCGGGTGCCGCGCCGGTGGGTGATCACGATCACCGCCGCGATGCCAACACCGATCGCGACCGGGATAACCAACCGCGTGATCATTGCTGGCAGTAGATCGTTACTGCCACCGAAGGCGTTGATGACTTCTTGTGGCCCGGCGGTGACACTCAGCGCAAGCCAGAGACCGGCAAGTACGCCGGTCGCAGGGATCGCCAGGATCAGTGGTGTGAGTTTGGGGTGTTCATGCCAGCGTTGCTTGGCCACGGGTCGCTACCTTCTTCGTGGGTGAATCTGTCGTTTCACCGCGGTCGCGATCTGCGCCCCGTACTGCAAAGTGTACCGCATAAGTGCCAGATTGCATACGACTACGCGGGACTACGTAAGATGTTCGCGCGCTGACGCACGCTGGCAACGATGAACAAACGCGCAAACCAACCCGCGATCGAACGCGGGCCGCCTCCCAGCCCTGAGCCCGTGCCTGACCCTAAGCCTCGCTCCTCAAGTCGACTCGCGCCGCACCCTCATGTGGTTCGTGAGCTTCACCTCTTTTTTACCCTGACCACCCGTAACCCTTTTTCTTCCCCGACAAGCGTTCTTTCTCACTGATCGACTTCTTCCCTCACGCATCCCTCTACGTCACCCATTGCGCAATTTCCAAAATCACCAGAACCATAGACAATAAGTAACAGCACATATACTATTTTGTCCTGGCGGCCAAAATAGTGGACCCAAAGTGCATCAAGGAGGTGATCATCGTGGCGCGTGGTGGCCTTAAATTTATGCGCGGCTCGGTCATTGATTACGTCACCTACTTCCTTGATGCCGAGGGGAAGGGTTGTACTGATCATGGGTATTACGGGTCGGGTTCATTGTGGAATGCGAGCGGTGCAGGTCTCTTACAAGAAAACGTCTTGACCCCACTGTCCTATGCCCGTTGGTTGGATGGGGTGGATCCCACCACGGGCGAATCGCGTGGGGGACTCGTCACGCAAGGTGAGTTACGTACCGGTGTTCGGGCCTACGAATACGGGGTGAATGTCCCGAAAAGCGCGTCAATTGTTGCCGCGCTGAATCCTGAATTGGGTCGCGCGTTGATGCGCGCGCAGGAGCGCGCCGCCGTCGCCGGGATTGAAGTCGTTCGCCTGGCCGCACGGGTACGCGTCGTGAAAGCGGGTGATGTCCAGCAGTCCTATGCGCCTGTGGATTCCCTGGAGGTCGCCGTGTTCGCTCATGATGGTTCGCGTGAGGGTGATCCACACCATCACTTGCACGTGCAGGTGGGGAGCAAAGTTTTTGTTGATGGGAAGTGGCGCGCCCTCGCGGGTCGGCAGATGGTGGGGGCGATACGCCAGTGGCAAGCCACCGTCAGTGCCTCGATCGCGACAGACCCGCAGTGGGTTGGCGCGTGTGCGAAACATGGTTTGCGCGTGGGCATTGATGGGGGAGTGGAAGAAGTCTCTGCGGATGTGGAGCGTCTTTTCTCCAAGCGCAACGTCGCAATTGAATCCAAATTTGATGAGCTGCGCCGCGAGTTCATTGCCACAAATGGCCGCGTTCCGAGTGCTAAGGAATCAGTGTTTTTGGATCAGAAAGCCTGGAACCTGACCCGCCCCAAAAAAGGTGAACGGGAACTCCTGAGCACCCAAGACATCATCGGTACGTTGCGTGCCGCCGGTGCGGGTGCACTTGTGGATCAGGTCACTGGGAAACCTAGCCGATCGCGTGCACCGCATTTGAATGTCTCGCAACTCGATATCAGCGCCGCAATTCGGGAAGCGTTCACTCTCGCGGTCGCCCGCGAAGTACTCACCGAGAAGCAACTGCGCGTGATCGCGATGGAGGGAATCAACACCGCAGGGGGGGCATGTGATGACCTCACCGCAACCACCACTCGCGTATTGGGGTCCATCAAGAAACAGTGCGTCCAGGTGGAGATCCCGGGTGGTGAGAACGCGTGGGTGACCAAGGAAGTCCTTGATAGCGCGATGAGTGTGCGGGGACATCTCGCTGGCATGAGGGCGACCGCGACAGCACAATCGGGTGCCCTACGACAATTGGATATTTCCGGCCTCACGCCGGGTCAGCGCAGCACCGCCGAAGCCGTCGCCGCGGGCCTGCCCGTCGTCATCGAAGGCGCCGCGGGGACCGGTAAAACTCACGCCCTGCGGCGCGCCCTCGATGCGCGCAACGCAGCAGGGTTGCGCACAATCGCAGTAGCGCCCAGCGCCGCCGCCGTACAACAACTCGGGCAGGGGTGGACGAAAGCGTGCACCGCACACACGTTGCTTCTTGAAGGCGGATGGGCATGGGACCCCGAGTCGGGACTGTGGCGCGAACCAACAACATCAATACTCGATGATTCCCTCGTTGACGCGGCGATCATTGTTGATGAGGCCGCGATGATGGACCTGCACACCATGAGCGCCCTGGCCCGGCACGCCACCCGTCATGGCGCGCGCATGATCCTCGTTGGGGATGACCGACAGCTAGCAGCAATCGGTGTCGCCGGTGGATTCACTCTCGCCGGGATGGACACCGACCCGGTTCGATTAACCGAAGCAAAACGCTTTACTGATCCCAATCATGCTTCCCTGGCCCAGGTGTGGCGTAGTAGCGATGACATTGATGCGGTAGTTGATTTACTTGTGTCTAGTGGTGTGATTCGGGTGCACGTCACCGAGTCGGATGCGCACGTTGCCCTGGCGGAAATCGCCGCCACATCACGCAACGTAATCGTGATGGCGGTAGACAATGCGTCGGCGAAAACAATTAATACCCTCACCCGTCATGAGAAGGAATACGCCGGCTTAGTGGAACCCACAGCCGGTTCTTTCGGCCGGCTCAACGAACCCATGGGTGCGGGGGATGTTGTGCAAACCCGGCGTAACGACAATCAGATGGGGGTGATTAACCGGCAACGCTGGATCATCGACGAAATCAATTCTGATGGTGGGATGCGGGTGCATCGGGCGGATAAACCCAGCATCGTCAAAAACCTGACAATCGAATATGTGAAGGAGCATGTGCACCGAGCCGACGTGGTCACCGTGCATGCGGCGCAAGGCGCCACCGCCGAAGCAGGCCACGCACTCCTGGATGGCACGTGGACCAGGGAGCAGGCCTACGTTGCCCTGACCCGAGGCAAAACCGCGAACGTTCTGCATGTCGTGGCCGGTAGTGATGATGTACTCCGCGACACCCTGCGCGGAGTACTCACCAGCAGTGACCGGGCCCGATCAGAAGCCCTCACAAAACTCGTCACCCGACGCACCCTAGAACAAAGAAAAGACACCACACCCACCCTCGCCGAGCGCATCACGAAGGCCTTACGCATTGACCGCCCACGGGTCGGCGCCTGGGGGAGCGCGAGTGCTGTGAGTAGCGCGGTCGCCCGGAACACTCCCGTCACGGCGCCTGGTGCGCCCAAGACAACGCCAGAGCCACCTTCGCGCTAGCTAGAAATACAACGCCCCTTCTTTCGCGGCAGTGGCACCCCACTGTCCTAGGCCGTTGCCTGCGGCAGCAACAGTATTGCCCTTAGTTGCCTTAGCCCACCTCTTGAGTGCGCTCATCTCTTGTAGTAGGGCGCTTGAAACCTTGTCGGTATCGTCGGCGATTTCGTCCGGCCAAGAGTGGGCACAGGAGTCAAGCGCTTTGGCTACCGTCCGTGCTCTGGCCGAGATCCGCTTGAAAGCCTGCCGGTGCGGTGCACGCTTAGGACGACACTTCTAGGCACGGTGCCCGTGGCTTGCACACGGGGCTTACTTTTCAGGGCTGCCTTATAGCTTGTTAAGCGGTAGCGGGGGCTGGTCCTGTTAACTCTAGTTTTGCGATGAACCTCACTGTTCCGACAGCGATCTTTTTCATCAACTGCCACAGCCAGTTGCCGGTGTCCGTGTCGACGTTTTCTGCCCGTTGAAGGATCCCTTCCGATGCCATTGGCATGAATGCTTCCAAGAGGGGAATGATTAATTCCAGTATTTTTCCTTTTGCGTGTATGCGACCGGATATTCGTATTGTGCTCATTTGCTGGGCTCCTTTGTTTTTTTTGGGTGAGTGTTTTTGTTAGTTGACTTTGTAGTTGATTTCGACGTTGGTTGTGACTTCTTCCATGCCCTCACGGACGAGGCTTCGTTCCTCACCATCTTGGTGAAGAGATTCCGTACTCGCTTCGCGCCAGGATCTGCCGACAGCGGGGTCAACTGATAGGGCGCCAAAGAGCGTGTGTGGGCAGGATCACTTCTCGGTACACATCACTCCAGCACATCCAACAGTCGGTGAGTTTGGAATGTGAGCCGTGTTTAGTGCATGCCATTAATGGGATTGGGCCGGTGTGTCCACGGGTGTCGTGCGTCAGAAGGCGGGGTGGAGCGTCGTGAGTGGCATCGCGTTGGCACGTGCAATTGATGCGGTGAAATGGTATTTCGCACTCGTAATTGTCATCGAATCGGACAATGTCTTCGAGTTCAGCGATCGAGGGGATGCTTTTCTTTTTCAGGGTCACGGAGCCGTCGCCGAGAAGTTCTTGGGTATCTGCATCGGCGAGTGCTTGTGTGAGGTAGTTGATTAAGTCAACAATGTCGGTTGTCGAAGTGATTGAATCAACGACGAGTTTTGCCATGGCACGTTCCTTTGGTGAGTAGTTGTTGATGGATGAGTGTGAAATCCTGTACGTCGAATGGAGATGCGTTGACGAGGGTCCCAAGCCGGGGGAGCCGACCGTTGTTATGCAGGTCGGCACCCCCCTTGGGTACGCCAGTAATTGAAGACGCCACGTGTGAAGGGCCTTCATTCCGGATCTTGGATTGGTGGCCTAGCGGCCCATTTCCAGAGCTTTTGTGCCCCCTTGGTGTAATTTTCTGCACTAGGAAGGTCCACGAGTTTGGCGTCGTCATCCCATGCATCCGGTACGGAAGGGAACTTGAATCCCCACCTGACCGCTTCATCAGCTGCGGAGCGAAGGTGACGAACACGCAAGCTGTACGCCACAGCACTTATTGCGTAAAACAGAGCAGTCACATCATCGACCAGACCGGCAACAGGTATCACGTCGGGCACGAGATCGGTTGGTAGCACGAGGTAGAAAAGCACCCCGATGACAATTCTCCGATCCTTCTTGGGTGTTTGGGGATCCATCAATAGGGCGATCACCATGAGTATCTTTGGGATCAGGGCGGAACCGAGCCGGTTCGCAAAGGCAATGACCCAGGCAATACATGCACTGAGGTCCTTCTGGCTAAACGATTTATTTGATGTATTAATGTTTGTTGGGCACTGTTCGTTCATAGCATTCCTCCAATAGTGTGTGATAATCTGTTTGGATGAGTCGCGTACATGAACTACTCATATGAACTACTCATATGAGTAGAATACGTATTTATTTGGAAATGTCAACTCAGATCACAGTTGAGCGTGTCATTTTGGCTTTTGTGACGTTGAGGATGGGAGAAACCAATGAGCTCAATAGGGGAGCGCATCACGCGACTGCGTGAGGAATTGGGGTTGAGTAGGCCACGGCTTGCGCGTGAAGCCGACGTAAGCTATTCATTCTTGGTCCAGGTAGAAACAGGACAACGGGAAAACCCACAGGTCGACAAGCTCGCTAATGTAGCTAGGGTCTTGGGTGTGTCCGTAGATGTTCTTCTCGACCTTGACGCGCCCTTACCATCACCACTAAATGAATCAGTCCGCGATCTACGAAAATATCTCATCGCCACGATTAATTCATTAGGAGAAAACGAGTTGATCCAAGTGAGTGAGTTGATCAGCGTTCTCGTTCAACAAAGCGGTATTGATAGCTCGAAAATCAGGACTCTACGCCCCGATTCAGCGATTTCGTGATGAAATTACCAGCAAAGGTGAGCGTTCGATCCAGTCTGGCAAAGTCTTTGAGTCTTTGACTTCCTTTTCCATTGAGGTCTTGAGCTTCTTCGTTGGCTTTATGAAAGGATTTTTGTATTTCATCAAGTGCGTGGGCGAAATCTTCAGGGTCTCGCTCTAGAAACCTTCTTCTTGCTAAGTCGAAGTTGACGCATACCTTCAACACGCTGGATTCGATAAGTTGTGGGCCGTTATTTTGGCTTAATACTGAAGCCGTCACCCCTGCAACACCGCCGATCGCCGCACCCGCAGTACCCAGTACCCACATACCACCAGCCATGCCAAGCCCACCTGCCGCTAGTGACCCACCACCTAGTGACGCCAAGCCAGCGGAAACTGCTGCTGCCCCGGAGAGACCCGCTGCCGCTGGCATGGCCGCGGCGACAATTGGCGCTGCTACCACGAGGACACCGGCCACGACCACGGCTCCACCAGCAACCCAGAGTGCGTCCGTGATGCCGAGATTAGAAAGCCGTGTTTTTAAGTGGCTTGCATGGCCGTGATTCAAGTTCTTTATCGACGCATTCACTTCTGTCGCAGAATCACGTGACATACCTAAGTCACGGTAAGCAATCTCTCTCATCTGCTCCATGCGTTTGTCGTCTTGAGTTTTGGTCATCTTGAATTGATAGGGGAAAAACGGTTCAGCCAAACGCATTTCCAGAAGCAGCTCGTACTTGTCATTATGGGTCAAGTCCTTACACAATTCCCTAAGCGAGAGTTCATCAAAAGATTGAGTCTCACAAAAGTCATCAGCTGCCATGTTGCTTGTTAGCGCTGCCAGGGCATTGGTCATGCGAGCTTTGGTTCCTGAAGCATCGTCTGACTTTGGTTCACCATCTCGAATATACTCAGCAATTAAGTACGAACTTTTCAACAGTATAAGTGTTGGATCATGCGGTTTCGAGCGAAGTGGATCCTCGGACATTTATATTCATCCCTTCGCCTTGTGGAGACATAATTGTCGCACAAGGCAATTCATTCTGCGCGTCCTTTTGAGAGTTGAAAAGGAGGGCCTTACGGATCGCAATAATGTTTCTGGGTCCGTCTTTCGTGCGCAACTGGGGTGTCGCACGAGCCATTTTTACGACCTGGTCTGCACGTGTTAGACAGAACGTGTGGCTTATCAAAAGAGGGTGTCGAGTGACTGGGGTTGAGAACATTAAGCACCTTCGGGCAACCCACATCAAACCGTGGTCGGCCGCCGATAATCATGAAAAACTGGACGGGGCCAAAGGACTACTCCTTTCACCTCGCTACGATCGATATGTGTTAGCCACTACAAAGCGCCCAATAATGCGCATCATCTGGAACTCGCAGACCTGGCGCGAGAGGCTGAAGAATTAGCATCCAATGTTGACATTACTGGATTGAAATTCCAAAAAGCGCGAGCGAGAATAAGGCACGCGTTGGCTGAAACGGGTCTAGCTGATCGGATTGAACGCAGTGTCGGTTCGCTACTTCCTGAGTTGTCACCTTCACCCGACGCATGAGTGAATGGTGCATTTCAGGTAAACATGAAAGTACCGTCAGCAAAGTGCGCTCTGGGGTCTGCCCTGTTCTGAGAGTAAAGAACTGCTTGTGACCCGCTCAACTCGACCACATTTCTTTACCTGTGTTACCGGTTCCCAGCCCTTTTTTCGTCTCATCCCAGGCCGCACAGTTGTTTCTTTCACGCAACGAAGGTGGTGTAGAGGTCGTAGTTTTCGCGGTCGAGGTAGCAGTTGATGGCCATGGTGTTGATGGTGTCGATGACTGCACTGGTGAGGTCTGGCGTGCTCGCCAGGGCGTTGTGTCCGGTTGTGGTGGTGGGGTAGGCGCGCCACCATTGGATGGCGATGACTTGTTTCATTACCCCGTGGTCGAGGTTGTCGTGGTGTGCGGGTGTCATTCCGAAGCGTCGGAGTGTGTCATCTAAATGCTGCAGGGGTTGGAGTTCGGGGTTGACGCATGCCCAGAAGTCGTGGTGTTGCTCGGGGG
>Ga0209284_10006527_pt1 | contig 11141 bp, 11 predicted proteins | sample FRY03_FD_187211 | JGI IMG/M metagenome (GOLD analysis project Ga0209284, IMG submission 187211) | Freshwater microbial communities from Lake Fryxell liftoff mats and glacier meltwater in Antarctica - FRY-03 (SPAdes) (version 2) | ecosystem: Environmental > Aquatic > Freshwater > Ice > Glacier... | reverse complement strand
TAGTCCGCTCGGTTGTCCTTCACCATCCTCATAGCTCGTTCACGTAGCTCCGGTGAATAACGATTTGATCTTGACATGGAGTAATCCTCTCAGAGGATTTACTCTCCAACTTTCCCGGCACGATTCAAATCCCACCAATCGTCTTCGAAATACAATACTCACACGAGAACACAATGATTCAACATGTCGCCTAACCCCGTGTCCACGGAGAGGGGGCAAGGCCATTTTTTACTTTTCAACCTGCCGAACGTGGGTTGAACGGTGGGTGTAAGCCTGACATAACCCGAACAACGGCGCAAGCGCAGCTTAGGCAAGATGACACCGGTTGAATATGAAGTTGCACATGAAGTCGTTGACAAGGAATTATTTGTTGCATGAAACTACATACACCCTACGGTTTGGTTACCCGTTTTATGTGAAGATCAGGCCGGGATGGATGGACTTTCGTAGGCTCACTCAAATTCAATTGGTGTGCGATATGCCAGAGCAGAGTGTCGTCTTTGCCTGTTGTGAAAGATTTCGATGTATTCAAAGATCGCATTCGCTAACTCGATTCGAGTCTTCCATCGCTTGCGGTTAAGAAGTTCGATTTGCATGCTTGACCAGAACGATTCTCGTCAATTGCGTTATCGAGTCCATCTCCGACTGATCCGAATGAGGGCGCGAGTCCTGCTTCTTTAATTCTGTTGGTAAGCGTCCACGATGTGAATTGCGCGCCATGATCGGCGTGAACAACTCCATCTGGGGAAGGATTGCGATTCTTGATTGCCATATCTAGAGCGTTGACTACAAGATTGGAGTTTTGAACAGTGTCAATTGACCAACCAACAATTCTTCGACTAAACGCATCAAGCACCGCGCAACAGTAGACCTTGCCCGTGCGGGCTTGCATTCCAGTGGTCGTTGCAGCACTTTGATTTATTTTAACTTTAGAAGCAAGTCTAGGCGCTCCGCTGGTGTGTCCCAATTGAGCCCTTTTCTCGGTCGAATATTGAGTTCGTTTGCGCCGTCCGGTTTTTGCCCTGAATATTCACGCGTCGCATAAGAAGCGCCACGGTGCTCCGGCTCACCTTGATCCCCAGCCCCTTCGTGAGTTTCGCGTGCACCCTGACTGCTTCCGTAAACGCCACGAGCATCAGTGTGCACTTGGCCAATGAGGTCAGTGGGCCACGCGTGGCGCACACTGCGCACCGACGGGGTTCGGCTGCGCTGCTCGTAAAAACTACTTTCGGGCACGCCCAGTATTCGAGCGCACCGTTGAATTGAGGGCCCTCGGGCGAGGATCACTGCGATGGCCGCCCGAGGGCTTTTTGGGTTGGTGGTTGCCTTCAGCAACTTGGTGGCCAGCTCATGAATCGCCAGTTCAGCTTCGAGGTGTGCTTGATCCGAGGACGTGCGGCGTTGAGCTCGTTCACTTCGGTTGTTGTCAGTCCAGGGCCTTGACCACCATCAACGCGATATTGACCTCGCCAGGTATAGATCGACTGGTCACTCACTCCGAGTTCCTCGGCCACTTCTCTAACGGGCTTTCCGCTCTCAAACAAATCGATTGCTCGTCGGTGAAGCACCGGATCGTGCCCTCTTCTTCCCATACTGTCCTCCTTGGTAGGTGACAGTAGCGAAATCAATTAATCCGACTACACGAAACACGTGTTAGACTATCAAGGACGCTTTCTTCAAAGAGAGCGCACTCGCCATTATGATGTAGTTGGTGTTCGAGGCGCAGAAGCGCTGGCACCGCATCACCGCCGTTGAGAAGTTAGGCCAGTTCATCGAGAGCCTTGCTTTCGTCGATGGCATCGCACAACTCGCAGCCTGATATTTGTGAACGACGCGCACATTTTTAAATGATTCTTTCATACCTGGCGAATTCAACCGGTCAGCGCAACAGTAATGGTCCAATCAACTCATTCGTCATGCCCATGCACTAGAGTCATTACTAACGTTGATGCACGAGGCCCCGCTCCACCTTGAAGTTCGCGGACTCCTCACTTCAAGGTGTCTAACACAAGATTCCCGCATGGCTATCCACATTGCCAGCAAGTAAAAACTTAAAATATATACTAATTGAAATGGAGTGTGAGAATGAATCTGAATAGTCCAATCCTTGTCGCAGGTGCTGGAGGATTCATTGGAGGGTGGCTAGTTAAAGATTTGTTATCTAGAGGTTTCACAGACATCAGGGGGGTAGATAAGAAACCTCTGCATGAGTGGTATCAAATCCATGTAGGAGTCGAAAATCATGTTTTAGATTTAAGCCTCTTAGAAAAATGCCAAGAAGCAATGAGAGGCCGAAAAATTATCTACAACCTCGCTGCCGACATGGGCGGAATGGGATTCATTGAAAATAATAAAGCACTTTGCATGCTTTCAGTCTTTATAAACACCCATCTATTATCGTGCGCTATTATCGAAAAGGTAGAGTTATTCTTCTTCGCAAGTTCTGCGTGTATTTACAACCAAAGCATGCAACAGAACACAGAAAATAGTGGCTTGAGGGAAGTCGACGCCTATCCAGCTGACCCAGAAGATGGATATGGCTGGGAGAAGCTTTTTAGCGAGCGTATGTGCAGGCATTTCATGGAGGATTTTGGGCTGAACGTCAGAATCGCCCGCTTTCACAATGTTTACGGCCCATTTGGTACCTGGGATGGTGGGCGGGAGAAAGCGCCCGCAGCAATTTGCAGAAAGATTGCTCAGGCGAAGATTAACAGCGAGACTTCAATTGAAGTCTGGGGGGATGGGAATCAAACGAGGTCATTCACATATATTTCAGACGCCATTTTTGGTATAAATGCATTAATGAAGTCTGATTACTATAAACCTATAAATATCGGGTCAGATCGATTAATATCCGTAAATGGTCTGGTTGATATTGTACAAACGATTTCTGGAATTAAAGTTGATCGCACATACAATCTGTTGGCTCCCAAGGGGGTTCGTGGGCGTAACTCCGACAATAGCTTAATCAAGGAGAAATTAGGATGGGCTCCAGATCACGACTTGGTGGACGGACTCAAATCGACTTATGATTGGATTCACACTCAAATCCTTGCTGGAAAAGAGTCACTTTAATGCATCGAGATAAAAGGGAAAAATTGACTAGCAACTATATTGTTTGTACGACAATTAATGCTCCCACTGAAGCTATTGATCTTTATGACGCAATGGTTGGTTGGACACTCGTGGTTGTGGGGGATTTAAAAACCCCAAAGGATTACAAGCTGAAGAATGGCATATATTTATCGCCGGACAACCAAAAAAAGTTTTCGCCGGCTCTTAGTGATCTCTTAGGCTGGAATTGTATCCAGCGTAGAAATATTGGGTTCTTGTATGCACTTTCCAGAGGTGCTCAAATCGTTGCAACTGTTGATGACGATAACACTCCATTGGACAACTGGGGAGACAACGTACTTGCTGGATCAAGCGTCAGGGTCAAAAAATATTCCTCTTCTGACGGTTTGTTTGATCCAATGGCGGTAACAAACTACCCACAATTGTGGCACAGAGGATTCCCGATTCAATTCCTGACAACGAGGGCATATCCCATTTTTAATGAAGTTGAAGAAATATTCGATGTAGAGGCTTCATTTTGGAATGGTGATCCAGACATTGATGCAATTTGTCGGATGGAGCATGAACCAGACTGTAATTTTGATAAAACATGCTTCCCTTTTGCTTCAAACGGTCTTTCACCATTTAATAGTCAAAATACATTCTTAACAGCTGAAACATTGACGGATTACTTTATGTTTCCAGGCGTAGGACGAATGGATGATATATGGGGCGCATATCAATTGCTGTCTATTGGAAAAAAAGTAATTTACACAGAACCATCAGTAATTCAAAAAAGAAATCCACATGATTTAACTAATGATTTTGAGAAAGAAATCCCTGGGTACCTAAATAATTATAAAATTTTGGATCGATTGATGCAATCTGAGAATGTAATCAAAGATTATGTTCCCAAAGATTCATGGACTGCATTTCAAATGTATAGATCATTAGCGAAAGGCTATTAATCAAATATGAATCACGTCCCCATCGAGTTTCGACGAAACTATGATTTTGATCCAGCCCTGAACTTTGGGTTTGAGAAAATGGGAAATCTTCCCGAAGGATTACTCGCCATCAGCACGACTGACCTGGATTACATTAAGAGCGTCAAAGGACGAAAAATTTATCTTGAACTCGAGGAACCCAATCGATTTTTTTATCCAGATAAAATGTTGAATCGAACACTAGTACCTGATTCCTTATTTGAGACCATACTTTCGATTTGTCCGTATTCAACGAAATACTTTGGTGGATTATCTGAGACTAAAAGGAAGTACGTATTTTTTCCGACGAACCTGTCATTTGTCCCGGATGGGATGGAAAAAGACTTTGATATTGTCTATTCAGGCCACTTATCCAGCCCTGAAATTCGAAAGTTTTTAATGCAACTTCAGGGGCTAAAGATTTGCGTTATTAGCAATTCATCGGATCCATTAGTAACGCATAAAGGAGTGACGCACAAGGAAAAAATGAATTTAGTGGCACGGGCAAAATACTCGATTGTTCATAACCAACTATTCTTAAATAGTAATCACCGACAAAGGCTAAGGGAAAATCTCCCTGATTATGCGCAGCATGGTGCATTCTCTGCGGTTAAAACTAGACGCTTTGACCGCTATCTTGGTCGAGGAACTGCCCGCGTTGACCGTTATCTTGGTCGAGGAATTACCCGTGTGCCTCAACTTAAATCTCGCCTGTTCGAGGCAGCTGCATGTGGAACTATCCCGATCGTTGTTAAAGATGAGTGGAATCTGGTAAAGGATTGGTATGAGGGAGATGAATACATTGAATCACCTGAAAACGACTTAGCTACGGTAATACATGAGGCTGTCGCTCGTTATACAAAAAATAGAATTTTAGCACACCATATCAGGGAAAAAACTGCTCGCGATTACTCGACAGAAGCGTTCGCAAACAAATATCTTATGGACTTCTAGCAGTATCACTACTAAATATTCTCGATAAATGAGTCTTAAAATTTTTATGCACAGAGATGGCTGCATCTGATTTAACACCCCCAGGCGTCAAGAGAAAAGTGCCATGGGGACTGGTTCAGGTCTAGTTGACTCTGACCTGCCCTACGGTTTGGTTACCCGTTTTATGTGAAGATCAGGCTGGGATGGATGGATTTTCGTAGGCTAACTCGAATTCGATTGGCGTGCGATATGCCAGGCCGGAGTGTCGTCTTTGCCGGTTCTGAAATATTTCGATGTATTCAAAGATCGCGTTTGCTAACTCGATTTGCGCAATTGACCAGAAGGATTCTCGTCAATTGCGTTATTGAGTCCGTCTCCCACTGAGCCGCCTGAGGGCGCGAGCCCTGCTTGCCTGATTCTGTTGGTGAGCGATCACGACGTGAATTGCACGCCGTGATCGTCCGTGAACAATTCCACCTGGAGAAGGGTTGCGATCCTTGATGGGCCCATATCTAGGACGCCGACTACAAGGTTGGAGTCTTGTACGGTATCGATTGACCAACCAATGGCTCTTCGACTGAACGCATCTAATACGGCGCAGCAGTAGAAGGCTTGTCTGCGCGCGCTTGGATGCTCGGTGATATCCTTGACCCAGGGTTCATTGGGGTGGACGTCGAAGAAACTTGGCGATTAACCAAATCACCGCCCTGTGACTACACCGCGCAAACGTTCTACTTTCCCAACCGATGGTAGGCCAGCGACCCTATTCATGCTCATTAGTACCGCCACCAGGGACTCAACTGACGTGCACCCCCATACCTAAAGTGAGCTCTGCATGAACGCGACGGGAGCCATAAGTGCCGCGGCTAGCAGCATGAACTTCACGAATGAGACTAGTTAGCCACACACGTCGCATCTGTGGTGGGGCCAGTGGTCGATGCTTATATTTGCCAATAACCGCCGAGCACTGACTCTAAGCGTGCGGCAACAGACTTTAATCGGTAACCCGCCCATCGGATAGTTGGTCGATCACCGGGTGAGCCCGTTGGGTCAGGATGTCCCACCTCAAGAATCTTCGAGGCACGTCTAAGAATCTCTACTTCACATTCGGCGTTCTCGGATCCTCATCGATGCTCGTGCAAGCTCAACGTTGCTTGGTGAAGTCAGACCCGAAATTTCTCTCCGGTCAATACGCCTCCTGTCGAACCCAGTTATACAACGCAGCAGCGCTGACTCCAAGTTCATAAGCAGTTTGAGTAATTGTTTTACCACCGGCCGCGAACGAAGGCAACAGCCGCGCAGGGCGAACTCGGTAGAATACTTTTTTGGCATAATCAAAGCCTTTCATAAAAGGCCCCTGTTCTTCACTATACGTAGGTAACTAAACTGGGGGGCAGGTGAACCTGTCAGCTAAACTGGTAGCAACGCCTTTCGGCAACCGAAACAGTGTGAACTTCTCTTTGAATTTGGACACTTACATTCTGGACAGAAAACTGCAATGGAAGCCAAATAACGCATGCTTGATCCGGAGGTGGAAAGTTCGGTAATCGCCCAAACGAGTGCATCCATTCGATCGGGAGATTCTGTGGATTCGGGATTCCATGAAACCATTTGTTCTTCTAACAATGGAAAGTTGCCAACCATGTGAACTCTGCCTTGCTCAAAAAGTGCAGCAATCGGCTCGGCCCGCACTCTCTTTCCCCGGGATGCAGTGACTTTCTTCAGAGGTGCGCTTCTATCAACTTGTTTAAGTACCTCCAAGACTAAATCTCCGCCATTGTTGGTTTCGGCAATTATCCGATCACCCTTATTTCGCCTGAGTGCATCTACCGCAACCCGTGCCCAGGTATCGGGGGAGGATTTCAAGGATTTATCTTCCAATACATAAAAATGACCATCGGGAGATGCGCCAGCAACGACGATGCCTGTTTCATCTGATGACTCCCCAAATGTAACTGCTGGATCTATCGCTACAACGACGCGATAAAGATGTGGGAGTTTATCCAAGTCGATCCTCGAATCTTGGATCATTTTCCGGTTCCATAATGCTCCCTCGAAATCTTCGAGCAGTTCGCCATAGAGTTCCTGCCTACCCAAATTCGTTCCGCCGTATCGGGCTTCCAGTTCTTTTAGGGCTTGCGGAGCAAGATTGGCTGCATTATCGAAAGTGGAACCCCTCGTAACTTTGACCGATCCATCTGAGCGAGCGCACAAACTTCGTATCAACTTTGTCGGTCTCGGAGTAGTTGTGACGATCAACCGAGGATGCTCCCCTAGTCGAAGTCCGAATTGCAATTGATCGTAAGTTTCTGGATATTTAAATGCCGCCAGTTCGTCGATCCATCCTCCATGAAATTGAGGTCCGCGCAATCGATCTGGCTCATCACCACTAAAGAGTTTGATACGAGAACCATTCTTCAAAAATATTTCACCGATGGACCGATTGTAATTTGCAAGAGTCCCGTAGCGGTTCAGTATGGTGATCAGCCCCGATTCACCTTCAGCACATGTGTCTCTAGCATCAGCAAAAGTCGGAGCCACGCATGCCCATCGAGTGAAGGCAAAACGCGAGGCATTCCAAGCAATCCATTCAGATGCAGTCCTAGTTTTCCCCGCTCCCCGACCGGCCAAAAAAAGCCACACAGACCAATCACCCTCATCCGGGATCTGCTCAGGACGGGCTAATTGGCCGATCCAATTCACCCGGGCGCTGGCTACTAACGAATTCGAGAAGTCGCTGAACTCGTTCATCGATAACTGTTCCGTCATAAGTGGTTACCTCAATTTGTGCTTGTCGGGGAGCATCAAGGCCAAGCAACCTGGCCCTTCGCTCTTGGATTTTTAGAACTCGATCTATTGCATTTAAGTCCCCATCCATGGCCAAGTCCCAGGCAACAGTGAATAACGCATCTAGCCGGTTAATTTCTAACTCTCGAACTTCAAATGCCGGTTCTTGTAGCGTGCGCAACAGGGCGCGGCGAAATGCTTCTCTGGCACCGGATTCTCCCTTGTAGCCAAGTCGACTGGCGATCTCATCAAAGGTATGTCCCCGCTGTCGAAGAATTAAGGACTCTCGCTCCTTTGCAATTACTTCTGGTTTCAGTTTCGTTCTTTTCGCAGTGCTCATGGCGCACTGCTTTCGCTCTTGAGGCTCCCTAAAAAGTATTCAAATCCTTCATCGGCTCCTCCCTCTCTCGCTGATTTATCCGCTAGGTGTGCTAAATCCGCTAGGGATCCATCATGATGAGGTGCGGTATCGAGCAAATCTAGGGTTCCTAGCGTCTCTAGCGGATTCTCGACAGGACGAGAAGCGGCTAGTCCAGCTAGTGTTTCGGCTACATCGGGTGTGCAATATCGCCGGCACGGGTCAAGTAAGTCGATAGCCTTATACCCGCGCACATTATTGCCAGCAAGCCATATCTGCACCGGTTTAACTCCATAACTACTAAGTCTCCGAGATAATCCGCGCGCATCTAGCGCCTTTCCGCGTAGATCAGCCCAAGGAGATTCTTCGAGCGCACGTAGTCCATCGAGTACTGATTGGGTCGAGAGTTGATTCATACTCGCCTCAGCGAATATTCGCGCTAGGTCCGCTAGTAGTTGCACTCCAAGGCTTGGTGTCGAGTCTTTACTTCCTCTGACGAGTTCCACGGCGGCGGCGCGGGCACGAAGTGGCCACTCGCCCCCGGCTGCGTCTGCGACGACTAGCAATGACTCCCAAATGTCGGCATCTCTGTCTTCAATTTCTACCGGCATAACTGGCCACGGCAACGGGTCAGGAAGTGAAGAAGTCCAACTTTTGAGGGCGGCCGCGATTGGCTTGGCCTGCGGTCCGTTGATGCGTGATCGCCAAGGTTCTACGATTTCACTTGGCGAACGTTTACGCATCCGAATGAGGATAGATCTACTCATAATAGTGTCAGGTAAATCGTTTAACCCGGCAAGAGCGACTGCACAATATGCGGGAAGTTCCTCTGTCCTAACGACATTGCCGCGAACTACGCACCTTCCTGCAACGGCCCCTTTACGATGTCCAGCGTTTAGCATTCCGCGAATATCTTCGTTATCTTTCGCCTTCGGCCCAAACACGGTATCAATTTCGTCATACAAAATCGTTGGCGTTCCTGCTTCATCAGATACTTTCCGAAATAAATATGCGGGTGAAGTATTAACCGCGTGCACTGCGCGTGGCACTAGCGGCTCAGTTACTTCCAAACATCTACTCTTTCCGCTGCCAGGTTCAGGCGACAAGAACGCAATCCTCGGAGTCGAATCCCATCTAGGCATTAACCAGGTGTGGGCTATCCAAAGAACGTGCGCGATACGTCCGGCAACAGACGGATAAGCAACAAAGCGTGCCAGGAATGTTTCGACTTCATCGAGTAGTAATGCGCCATTAATGCCAGTAACAGATTCGCTATCCCATTTACTATCATCAGGGTAATCAGTTCCGTAACCAGTTATCACTGTGGATCCATTCCATAAAAATCACTAAGAGGCTGGATACGCCGTTCGGCATCGCGGCGACGATGTAGCCCGGCTGTAAATTCAGAGCAACAGCTCGTGCATATCGGGTGAGAATTTGTCGCGTGTTGACGGCCGCACTCAGCACACAGGGGTATAGATCGTTGTTTTGATTGTGTGGTCATGGCTTAGCACTCCGCAGAGTCAAGAGCAGCGATGTAACGGCAAATTTCGGCTTCAGAGATCCGAAGACTGCGTCCGATTCGTACTGCTTTTAAGTGACCTGCACTCAGTTCTCTGTATGCGCTACTGCGGGATAAGCCTGTCCGGCTTAAGAACTCCTGAAGGTGATGGAGTTGTGGGGGTCTGTCAGTCATTTCCTATTTACTCCCTTGTTAAGTGGGCGAAATTTTCGTCACTTGACAATTGTGTGCAGTGTTGCAAGACTTCACAAGTTATCAAGGGATTTAGTGGGATTTACACGAAAGGTTTGCAAAACACGAATGAAAATAGAAATAGCTAGGCTTAAAGATCTTTGGACCCCAGTTCGGACACCTGCTGGAGTCGTTGAGAAAACATTCAGAGCGACAGTCACCCAGTTGCAACCCAAAAGCCTGACTATCAATTTAGATATTGAGATCAGAACAGAGTGGGAAAAGAATCCAAATAAAATTATTATTTCTCGTCTAGAAATAGTTGATTCGAATTCATTTGATCGGGGAATCACTCCGACAACTTTGAGGTCATTCAAATTTGATTTTCTGATTAAGGAGTGTGTCTTCGCGGCGGTAGAGAAGTTCTATCCGCAGAGTAAGCCTAAAAAACAAACCCTTAAATTGCCTTCACCAGATGCAGTTAAAAGACTTCAACTAATTGCAGAGATAATGAATGGACTTGGTCTAGATCCAAAATCGACAGAAATTGCCAAAATACTTAAAGATCAAGGCGTCACTTTGTCAGAAAGAACTATTGATAATTACAAGTCAAAAGTTAAGAAGGCGAATTTGCATGGAAATAATATTTCAGAACCGGAGAACATCACCCATCCAGGAATTGAAGGTGAGATATTATCGAAAGAATTGGAACTGGCCATTCAAGAAAAGCGCCAGCCAAGAAGTCCGCGTCAAGTAAAAGAGGATAATCAAAAAGTAAAAATTAAAACCGAGTTGGAAAATGAGAAAAAGTTGAAATTAAACGCGGAAATTCGAAAAGACCAGATTTCTAAAAGAAACTCCAAACCGAAAGGAAGGTAAATGAAAAACGGAATCCAAAAGCGCGGCAAGAGTTATTCTTATTGCATAAGAGTTCCCGACCCAGTCACTGGCAAGACCAAGCCCAAATGGGTCGGGGGCTTCGCTAGCGAAAAAGAAGCAAAAGAAGCACGGGACAAGACGAGAGTCATTGTTTCGAAAGGAACATACATAGCCCCGAGCAAAATCACGGTAGGCGACTATTTGAATACTTGGATTGAGATCCACTCCCACTCCTTGAAACCCTCTACAGCACAAAGTTATCGAGGGCATATCTCCAGAAACCTGATTCCTTACATAGGGAAAATCCAGCTTTCTCAACTACGTCCAACTCATATTCAAAAACTCTATATTGATTTAGTGACCAAAGGTAATGATCGAGGTATTCCGCTCTCGGCGCGCTCAGTCGAGTTTGCTGGAGCAATACTTTCGAAGGCACTTAAGTATGCGGTGG
>Ga0209284_10006519_pt1 | contig 11155 bp, 10 predicted proteins | sample FRY03_FD_187211 | JGI IMG/M metagenome (GOLD analysis project Ga0209284, IMG submission 187211) | Freshwater microbial communities from Lake Fryxell liftoff mats and glacier meltwater in Antarctica - FRY-03 (SPAdes) (version 2) | ecosystem: Environmental > Aquatic > Freshwater > Ice > Glacier... | reverse complement strand
TAGCAGCACAACCCTTATAGAAATTCAGATATCCAAATTTTCTACGTTACATTTGACCCTTTCCTAACATAATACCAAATATTCAGATAATCCAAGTTGTTCGTTTTCTTTAATCTGTATGGTGGCAGCTTCTGTATCTGATACATCAGTTACTATTGCTTTTAAGGGTAGATCTGCGCTAAGACAAGCCTGCAAACGTCTACTACCAGCAATTACCTCATATCTAAATTTGTCGTTGCCATTTAAAGCCCGAACAAAAACAGGGGTTATTTGCCCATTGCGCTTGATATCTTCGGCCAAAATATTGGTATCTCCAAACTCGAATGAATTGCGATCGGCATATTTCCACCTAGTACAAAGCCTTGGATCAATTTCAATAACTTCCATAAAACACAATAAATTATTATATAATTATTCTATTAGAAATATCAAACCAAAGCAAGGAAATAAGTGAAAAATAAAGATAGAAAATAAATATTTCTAGAAATAAAAATATAAGTTGCAATAAAGCAATGTATGATTTTTCTGACTGTCTTAAAAGAAGAAAGATAAATGGCTCTTATCCATCTTGGGATTAGTTCTTAGGAGCAAAAATTACATTCTGCAAAAACTTTCAAACATTTTAAAGGGCTTCTTAAAAAGCCCCAGATGGAGCTTTTTAGTTGCGTATATTTTTCTACAAAATAGCTTTGGTGCTAATAGCTCTAATATCCCACTTTACAATATTCCCACAAAATGTTATTATAAGTGTAACCAGAGTGTAATTACAAGTGCAGGGCATTAGTATGATGGCAAAAAAGATTTTAAGACCAGATGCAAAAGGACGCATTTGTTTAGGTAACCTTGCTAAGGGTATTAGTGGTTACAAAGCAATAATAAATGAATCAACTAAGGAAATAACTTTAAAACCTTATGCAGAAGTTCAGTTACATGAAAAATGGTTATTTGAAAACGAAGAAGCATTTTCTTCTATTAAAAAGGGACTTGAGCAATCTTCTAGCAAAGAAACTATTTACAAAGGAAGCTTTGCAAAACATTCGGATGAAGATAAATAAATGAGTTTTCGAATATTATTCACTAAAGAAGCGGCGCTGAATTTAGAGAAACTAGAGAGCGACCCAAGTAAAAAGAAACGATTAAATGCTGTAAGGAAATCATTGGGATATTTAGAAAGCAATCCTAAACATCCTAGCCTAAATACTCATGAATATAATTCGCTCACCAGGCGATATGGAATTAGAATATTCGAAGCATACGCTGAAAATAAAACGCCCCAATCTTATAGGATCTTTTGGCACTATGGCCCTGACAAATCTGAAATCACAATTATTGCTATCACGCCACATCCATAATTGCCAAAGATCTTTGTCATTTTGTTTAAAGATTGGTTATAAGAAAAAATAAAGCAACTATAGCTGTATAATAAGTAATATTAACGGCCATACGAAACAGCATCATATTATCTTCATCTATCTTAAATTTTAGAGCCAAAAAAGAAGCAGGGCTAATAAAATATAAGCCTATTAATCCGCATATCTTACAAAACTGCTTCATATATCTCATCTTGGCATTTTATATGTATGTGAAAGCAATAACATATTTCCTCGTTGCCTACCATACTTATTTTACTTGTATCTGAGGTACAAAAAGCTTCTTTTTTCAAGTGTCTTTTTTACTAGACTCGTCATAGAAACAATGTTGAATAGTAGAGGAGAGCTCCCCTTATCATCACCCCGTAAATCGCAAGTACCCTTGCTTAAAATATAGAGAACGGATTAAAGAGAAAGTATTGGCTTAAATGGAGAAAATAAAGTAGGATAAGGTAAAATTCCGATAGGCGCACATCCGCGTTGAATATAAATATTCAACGCTCCGCTCAAAGTAAGGGAATGGAGTGCATGAGAAAAATAATCTTCTTCTTTGATTAAAATAGAAAGATTAAGGGCCAGATGGAAAAATCAAAGAGGAAGTGCAACACCTAAAATAATCTGCTAAAAAAGCAGTGCACACCAGAGGTGTTACACAAATGAAAAGATACAAACAATTAGCTCTTGAGGAAAGAGAAAAAATATATTTACATATAAAAAATAATAAATCCTTTCGTCAAATAGCAAAACTGATCGATCGATCTCCCTCTACCGTATCAAGGGAGGTAGGCCGCAACAGGAGTTTTATTGGTTATTTACCGGACAGAGCTGATAGTAAATCAGCAAAGCGTAAGGTTAATAAACAGACTAAACTTGAAAAAGATCATTTGCTCAAAAAATACGTACTCACCAAACTTACGGAGGATAAATGGTCACCTGAAGCAATAGAGGGAAGGTTAAAGCATCATGAATCTATAGGTAGCATTTCTCATGAATCAATATACAAATTTATCTATTCCAAAGAAGGCAACAAAATGAAATTATATCAACATTTAATGTATAGAAGACCGGCAAGACAGTTACATCACAGTCGTGTTAAACGATCAGTAGTAGCGTCTGAGTACAGCATTGCAAATCGTCCTGACAGTATAAATAACAGGTCTGAATTCGGACATTTTGAAGGAGATTTAACATTTATGAAAGGTTCAAATAGCATAAATTTGATCACACTGATTGAGAGAAAAAGCCGTAAAGTTTTGATTGCTATGAATTATAATAAGAGCGCGATTGGCACAATTTGTAATATCTCGAGCAAGATCAAATCATTGCCGAAGGGATCTGTTAAATCGATGACATTTGATAATGGCGGAGAGTTCAAACGCTTTGGTAGTCTTGGATTAATGGGGATAAAGGTTTATTTTTGTAATCCGCATTCACCTTGGGAAAAAGGCTCGATTGAAAGGATGCATGTGAGTTTGCATAAATATATTCCTAAGAAATCTGACATCAGGCGTGTAAGCAAAGAAATGGTAGCTATGGCTGAGGATAAACTCAATAATTTACCAAGAAAAATCCTAAACTTCTTGACTCCAAATGAAGCTTGGAATATCAATAATTTACAAACCGTTGCACTTGTTTCTTGATTGTACCACTTTGCTCCGTGATTGGGAAAAACATATTACTACACCTGCTAACTAAACAATAATACCGTCTACTAATTCTTTAATCCATGCTTCTGGTTAATCAGAAAAAGTACTGCGAAAGTACAAAGCTATTATTATAATTTTCCAAATTTCTGAAAATTAGTGAAAAATAAAACAACATAACCTGAGATAACGCTGACTTTGATTTATATTTCTTACTAAGAAAGGTGTTGCAAACCGATACAGCTAGCTTACTCAATCACCTAACGATAGTGTTTTTTACTTCAGCTAGTTTTAGTGTATGTAGGTGACACAGTTAAATACTACATAGTTTTGTCCTAAAAAGCAGTATTGAAAGCAAAAAACTCAACTGCTTTAGCGAGTTTTTTGCTCTGGTTGTAAGTTATGTAGAATTGTAATTAATGAGAAAGAGTATTATTTGTACTCATCATATTACAAATAATGTCTAAGCTAAGTCGTTATTAGCTTCTCCCATACATGTTACTATTTCTGAAAATCCTTTGGTAGATTCAAAACAACTTACTACGTCACCAGTTAGACAATCTTTTAGATTAGACATATTACTTATAATAGTCTTTCCAAAACAAGAAGCTCCTTTACTGAAAGAAGGATCTAAATTATTCTCATCAGAATCATCTGGAGGATTTTTACCATAAACTGCGCCGAAAATTCCGCCAATAACCGTGCATAGTCCGGCAATTATACTACTTACTTCAGTTCCATAGTAGTGATCTATTGTACTTCCAACTACTATTCCAATTACCCCTCCAAGGATCGCTCCATAAGCAGCAGTTGCCATGCTTGTTGCCCCCCACATAGCAAATCCTGAAATAGCACATAATATAGTTACCGCAGTGATTATACCAACTGTTAAGGCTTTAGAATTTAGATAATTATTTTTACTCATTTCTTTTCTCCTTTTTAAATTTCATAACTAATAATCACTATTAAGATAGTAGTAATTATCTCCAGAATTATTACCCATAAGATCAGATGATTCTTCTTGTTGGTGTTCAAATTCTCTATCCAAGAATCTGTGATAGGTACCATCGTAGATGTCATACGGTGTAAAACCTTGATTATTAGGTATTGCAGGATTAGCTCCATAATGCAGTAATAGATTTACCACATTCTTATGACCGCAAATCAAAGCGTTGTGAAGAGCAGTATTCCCATAAAGGTTTTCTTTAAAATTTATACTGTCTCCCCTCAACAAACATTCATATACTTTGTTTATTTGGTTGTTAGCAGCCGCTTGTATTAGTTCTCTTGACATAATAATTACTCCATAAATTAGTTTTTGTTTCTGGGTAACAACTTTCGAAATTATTGCTCCCATTAAATTTAACTATAGATTTATTATATGTGTTGGAGATATTGTATAAACTACTCTAATAACTATAACTAGTGTTATAGTACTTAGATTGAAAATCTTAATCACTATTTTAGTAGACGAACATACTGATCGTTATAAATCAACTATAAATTTATTATAAAGTTTATGGCTCTTGAAGTTGGATACAATAAAAGAAAATATTTATATGATAATTATTTAAATCAGATAAATGGTATAAAATTTACATATAGAGAAATTGATATCATTACTTGTATACTTCACAACCGAGGAGAAAAGAAAATAGCTGCTTTGTTATCTATATCTCCAAGAACTGTAAACACTCATGTACATAACATAACGCTAAAAATTAGCCACGGATCCAGGGAGTCTATAATAGACTTTGTAGAAACCTCTGGAAAATTAAAATTTATCAAACAATATTACCTACATATTTTAATCCAATCTTCGTTTGAAAGACAATTGGTTCATATTAGTAAGACAATCAATAGAAATAAAATCAAATATTCTATTTCAGCTGAAAACTTTAATACTAATGAAAAGCTAATACTTGCTCAATTACAAAGTGATCTGCAGCTAGCGAATCTTGAATTTTCTCTAGTTGATAAAGAATGGGAACATAAGTTGTATGTTATAAAATCTAAATTTGCACCTCAAAAGATAAAAGACGATATTTTTCTGATTCTTGACGACCAAGTTTTGGTTAATTTTAATACATTATCCGACATTGAAATTATTGATTTATTCACAGATTACTACCTAGGAGTATTTACACTTTTGCAGAAACTGATCAATAAAAAAGAGATCAAGATAATTTGTGAGGATTTCAAAAAAGATTGTGAGATTATTAAGAATTCTTGGGAAGGTGCAGAATTTCAGTTTACTGAATCAAAAACAATAAATACAAAATTCTTTAAAAAACATATTCTAATAATAGTTTGTTTTATCAGTATAATAATTATTCTAATTTTTTTGTATTTAAAGAGAAATTTTACAGATATACAAGGACAAGAAGTGGTGCTTGCAGATTTACGATTACCACAAAATAATATTCTTTTAGAACGTTCTAACGTTTTAGAACAGATAACAAAAAAACTGGAAAACAAAAAAGGTATTCAGATTGTGGCTTTAGTAGGAATTGGTGGTGCTGGTAAATCTACTATTGCTCGTAAATACGCAAGAGAATCTGGTGCACACATGATCTGGGAACTAAACGCTGAAACAAAACAATCTCTTATTTCTTCTGCAGAACAATTAGCATATGCGCTTAGTAAAACATCAGAAGAGCGTCAAGAAATAGAAAGAATTCAGTTAATAAAAAATGACTCAATTCGGAAAAGGAGTCTTTACTTATTCCTGAGTAATAAAGCAAAGAGTTATGACAATTGGCTTATTATATATGACAACGTTAATGCGTTTAATCCTATCGAAAAATATTTCCCTTATGATGCATCGGTGTGGGGTAATGGTAAAGTTATTATCACAACTAATGATAATAACATAATACATAATAGCTACATTCCATCTGAAAATGTAATATACGTTAACGCTCTTAGTAATGCAGAAAAATTTAGTTTATTTAATGCCATTCATCCTAATTCTGAACATAAGGGGGATAAATTAGACTACACACAATGTATAGATGAGATACCACCATTTCCACTAGACGTCTCAATCGCCGCTCATTACATTAAAGAAACGCAGATATCGTGCAAACAATATTTGGAGTATTCTTATGAACAACAGGAACACTTTATGTTTACACAAAAGAATATTTTGTATGACATAGGGGCATATTCTAGAACGAGATATGACATAATAATTATGCCAGTGCAACGTATAATCAATTCTTCGGATAAATTTAAGGATTTACTATTATTAATAAGTATGATCGATTCACAAAATATTCCAAAAAAGCTGTTATCCAGTTATGTTGACGAAATTACAGTTGATAGCTTTATACATGAACTAAATAAATTTTCTTTGATCACTCGGGGTCCAAAGAATAGTAACCAAGTACCGACTTTTTCCATTCATCTAAGTACACAACATGCTATAAGATTATATTTTATTAATTATCTCCAATTAGCTAAAAATACTGAACAACTTCATAAAATCACTTCGTTTATAAAAAATTATATTAAGCAAGAATTGACAAAAAATGATTTAGTTGGAATTAAGTTGTTGATACCGCATATAGAAGCCTTATTAACCAGGGATATTTTATTTAGTGATATGAATAAAGCAGAACTATATGGTGAGCTGGGTATAAGTTATTTTTACTTGGGTAATTATTATAAATCCGAAAAATTTTTGTTAGAAGCGCTTGAATTATATAAGACGCATTACAATAAAGATTATGTTAGAATCGCTGAGATTTTGGCTAGATTAGGCGGGGTTTATAGAAACATTGGAAATTACCAAGAATCAAAAAATTTTCTAGAACAAGCACTAAGATCCTATAGCACACATTATGGGGATGATCATATAGAGACAGCATGGATTTCAACATATTTGGGAAGTGTTTATAGACATATTGGTGATTATAATAAATCCCTAATTCTTTTAGAAAAAGCTCAATCAATATATCGTAGAAACTACAATGAAGACCATATAAAATCAATATGGAATGCGGCCTATCTTGGGCAAGTTTATAAGAATTTAGGCAATTACCCAAAAGCTCAAGAATTGCTTGAAAGATCGTTATTGGCGTATGAGAAACAATATGGATCAAATCATACAAAGACAGCATGGATAATCGTCCACCTTTCAAGTGTTTACAGGCATTTAGGTCTTGCTCAAAAATCAAAAGAATTATTAAAAAAAGCCGTTGAAATTTATAGACATAATAATGGAGAAAATAGTATTGAATTTGCGTGGTCTATTGCTCATTTAGGAGCAATGTACAAGGACATAGGAGAAATAGATGAATCCATAAAATTGCTTGAAACTAGCCTAACAATTTATAAATCACATCTTAAAGGGGATCATATAATTTTTGGATGGATTTTTTGTATATTGGGTAATGCATACAGAGATCAAATGAATTATAATCAATCGATAGAATTGCTTCAAAAAGCCCTTGAAGTCAATGAAAAGCATTATGGTAGAAACCACATTAAAATTGCCTATACGCTTTGTGATCTAGCATCTACTAATTTTGCATTAGGGTATAATAAAGCTGCATTAGAGTACGTTAACAAGGCAGTAGATATCTTAGATCATGGTCAGCATCTATATAAGTATAAACCCTATGAAATTCTTGCTGATTATCATTTATCAGAGGCAAAGAAATCAGAAAATGGTATGATTTCATATCATGATCACCATAAATCTAAAGCAAAAGAATGTCTTACTAAAGCTTTAGATATTGTACAAAAAAACTTCCCTAATAATTCAGCACATATCACAAGAATTCAATCAAAAATTAATAACTTGTTTATTTAATAACTCATCTAGTGCAGGAAAGGCCTATAATACCGCATTAAAATTAGGTTATACAAAGGACAAAATAGGTTTAAAGTGAAGAACACGGCAAGATTGTAAGGAAGATAGATAGGTTCTATCCAAGCTCCAAAACTTGCAGTAAATGCACTCGTATCAAAGAAGATCTAGCATTAAAAGACAGGCGATTTGAGTGCAAATGTGGGTATCAAATTAGACCGAGATTTAAATGCTGCTGTAAATATTCTAACCGTAGGGGCATCTACGGCAGGACTAGAAGGAGTAACCCGAGAGCTAGCTCTCGCTTCCGTTGCTTGAATCCTTAGAATCCTAAGCCTTTAGACATGGGGAGTATGTCAAAATCTAGTTTTTTGAACAATGCCGATTAATCCACAGTTTTGTGATTGACTAGCATATCTAAGAAAGTATAATAAATCTTTCATGATTAATAAAGAAGTCTTATGGAGTCCTGCCATGTGGATGAGGTTAGGTTAAAAGCTAATTTAGCACTAAATCCGAAGAATAAGGTCACTCTTGGTCAATTCATGACTCCATCAGTAATAGCTGATTACATGGCGAGTCTTTTTATTCCTGTTAACAAAGAGGTTAGGCTAATAGATTGCGGTGCTGGCATTGGTTCTCTTACGATTTCAGCATTAAAGGCATTAAAACGAGTAGCTATTATCGAGTTATGGGAATTAGATCCAATAATGCGGATTTATCTTGAACAAAATATTCGTGCCCTAAAAGAGCCATACGTAATACACTCAGAAGACTATATATATGACAGTGTTAACCGAATCATTGGCAAAACTGAATCTCAATTTACTCACGCTATACTCAATCCACCATATAAGAAAATTAAGTCTAGCTCAGATTACAGAAAAACATTGAGATCTATTGGAATTGAGACAGTTAATCTCTACTCAGCTTTTCTTGCCCTGACTATCAAGATGATGGAAAAAGATGGGCAGATAGTTGCGATTGTTCCTAGATCCTTTTGTAATGGTCCATACTATAAATCATTTAGAAAGCAAATGTTATTAGAATGTTCAATTGATCATATTCATGTTTTCGAGAGCAGAGATCAGGCCTTCAAAGATGATGACGTTTTACAAGAAAATATTATTATTAAACTAACCAAAAATGCTAAACAAAGAGATGTCACTCTTTCTACTTCTCATAATCAATTATTTAATGATTACATAGAAAAAACAGTCTCCTTTAAATCGATAGTAAAAGATAGTGATAAAGAACGATTTATTCATATTCCAATTAATGAATTAGATATTAAAAATGATTTATTTAAAATTGAGTTAGCAGAATTATCAGTTACTGTAAGTACAGGACCTGTTGTGGACTTTAGAATGAAAGAGTTTTTGGAAAAGGAACCTACAAAAACTACTGCCCCACTGCTTTACTCACATCATTTTGTTAATGGTCAATTAGAGTATCCAAAACAGCACAAAAAAGCCAATGCAATAAGGATAACGCCTGAAACTGAAAAATGGTTGATGCCCAACGGCTTTTATGTTCTTGTAAAAAGATTTACAGCCAAAGAAGAAAAAAAGCGAGTTGTTGCTCAAATTATTGATCCCAAGGATATTAATGCACTTAAAATTGGCTTTGAAAATCATTGGAATGTTTTTCACTTTAAAAAACATGGCATTAATGAAACCTTAGCTAAAGGCCTTGCTTGTTTCTTAAACTCCACTCAACTAGATAATTATTTTCGAGTTTTTTCAGGTCATACACAAGTTAATGCAACAGATCTTAAAAACATAAAATATCCAACTCTTGAGGTCTTGATGGATCTTGGTAAATATTATAATACACAGATGAGTCAAAACCAAATTGATGAACTTATTATAGGAGCTGTATATTGAGCGCTCTTGATGATAAATTGATCGATGCCCGAAATATTTTGGTTGAGCTAGGACTGCCAAAACCACAGTTAAACGAGCGAACAGCACTTTGCCTGTTGTCACTTGTAGATATTAAGCCAAATGATAGCTGGAGTGAATGCACTAGCCCACTTATGGGAATTACTCCTATTATGGATTGGTGTAATTCCCACTATAAAAAGTATTATGCTCCCAACAGTCGTGAGACCTTTCGACGTCAGAGTATACATCAATTTATAGAAGCTGGTTTATGTTTATACAACCCGGATGATCCGTTAAGACCAGTAAATAGTCCCAAGACTGTTTATCAAATAGAAGGTAATTTATTAGCTCTTTTAAAAACTTATAAAACAGATGCTTACGTAAAACAACTCAAAATCTATTTAAGCAGCATGCTGTCCCTGGCTGATAAGTATGCAAGTGAACGCGACATGAATATGATCCCAGTAAAACTAAAAAATGGCACTGAAATAAAGTTGTCCGCTGGGGAACATTCTGGGCTTATTAAACAAATTGTTGAAAATTTTGCTAGCAGATACGCTCCAGGCAGTGAGCTCGTATATGTAGGAGATACCGGAGCTAAACATGGATATTTTGATGTAGTCTTATTGAAAAACCTCGGCATTGAACTCAACAAGCGTGGAAAACTACCTGATGTCGTTATTTATTATACAAAGAAAAACTGGCTTATATTAATTGAATCTGTGACAAGCCATGGACCTGTTGATGCCAAGCGATATAATGAGCTTTCCAATCTATTTAAGGGGTGTAAAGCAGGGCTTGTTTACGTCTCAGCGTTCCCAACAAGGAAGACTTTTTTAAAATATTTAGAGATAATCGCCTGGGAAACTGAAGTCTGGATTGCCGATGCTCCAACGCACATGATTCACTTCAATGGCACTCGTTTCTTGGGACCATACGATGACTAAAGAGAAAAATATAGTAACAATTGGCAAGAATCAATATCGCTATAATAACAGTAGGAACATAGAAGGAGAGGTAAAGACAGTAAAGCATCGAAGTTCTAGAGGCTCTCTTGTCGTTCACTTTCGTTTCGGCCTACATTCGCCTTATTGCTTCAGGAAAGCCTTTCAGGCCATCCACGCAGGCAACATAAATTTGCTCTATTCCTCGATTCTTTAGCTCAGTAACCACTTGCATCCAAAATTTACTACCTTCATTTTTACCCACCCAAATTCCAAGTAACTCCTTTTTACCCTCTATATTTTGAGGTGGCCCAATTTGTCTAGACTAAAAATCAGAAATTATGAGATACAATTTGCTGCATAATTTTATACAATATTTTTCTTAAAATACACCTGTTGGACCAGTGTTAAGAACGAGGGCATTTGGGACATTATAGGATCAAATTGGAAAGTCTTTAATCTTTTTTTCATATTCAGGTTGGCAGTCGCCTAGTGA
>Ga0209284_10006518_pt1 | contig 11157 bp, 11 predicted proteins | sample FRY03_FD_187211 | JGI IMG/M metagenome (GOLD analysis project Ga0209284, IMG submission 187211) | Freshwater microbial communities from Lake Fryxell liftoff mats and glacier meltwater in Antarctica - FRY-03 (SPAdes) (version 2) | ecosystem: Environmental > Aquatic > Freshwater > Ice > Glacier... | reverse complement strand
CGTGTGCCACTTTTGTGTCGTGTGCCACTTTTGTGTCGTGTGCCACTTTTGTGTCGTGTGCCACTTTTGTGTCGTGTGCCTTTTTTGTGTCGTGTGCCTTTTTTATGTCGTGTGCCACTTTTGTATCGTGTGCCACTTTTGTGTCGTGTGCCTCTTTTTTGTCGTGTGCCTCTTTTTTGTCGTGTGCCTCTTTTTTGTCGTGTGCCTCTTTTTTGTCGTGTGATGCAGGGGGTTTTGTGACTTTGCTATGGCCAGTGGTCTTAGGCATCTCCGTTGTGCCACCTGCCAACAGCACTGCACGATGTGCTGTGTATTTATATATATAGTATTGACGGTGCACATGACCGACGATACAAGATGGCGGAGATGGTGCTAATATGCACCAATATGCCGCGAAATATCAATGTAATGCGATGCTTTGCGCTGCAAGTGCTTATTGAGCGCAAACATATCCAGTGAGTTCATGTGTAATTGTTGTGCCGAGGCGGTCCATTTCCTCACGAAACAGGCAATCATCTCGCGGCAAACCACAAAGAGTAACACCGCAGGCACGTATGCAAACACGTTTTGAAAACGAATCTCACAGGAGCAGCATGTTTTGTTTTGTAGCGCATCGCGCTCGAAACGCAGGACGAAGTTGTCAAACGAAAGATAGGACGCATGCAGCGACCGTGGCTTCGTGCGATGCATGTCTTCGAATTCGACACACCAGCACGCATCCTCCTTGGAATGGGTCTGTTTGACATAGAGCACCATGACACCAATGAGAAATCGGCAAACGGGATGCACCACGAGTCGATGTACCAAACATTCACTTAGGAGAAACTCTGTGTCCATAGCCTGATCGGACGATTGTACAAAGGGGCACCACGTGTGCAAAAAGTTCAATTCGCATACCAAGGCCACGAGGGAGACTAGGTCGGCACACAGTTCCATTTCAACTCGATACCGCCCTGCCTCGACGTCGTGAAATAATACCAGTTGGTTTCCGGGACCGACATCGCCCCACGCCTCGGAGCACCGCGCCCATTTTGACGCACACCAGTCTACGTGCGACGCACTGTCGCCGCGCATCGCACCTCGATGCTGCGCACGTGCTCTGTTTATATACGCGTGTTGCTTACAAGCGCACACATATGACTCGGGAAAAGATATGCTTGCACCGCCTGAGATTGAGATAGTGTACGAGCTTGGATATTGAAAGCGGGATCAGGTTGGCATCAGGCAGCAACCGCAGAGGATCCGCGGAATATGAACAATTTCGCAGCAGGGTCGCTAGGAGCGGCCACAGCGCACCGCATCAAGTGCACACTTTCGGGTCGATCAACGGGGGAGCAAATGCGACAGTGGCAGCAAGCGTTGCAAAGCTGAGCAGATTTACCGAGTCGGCACGCCTGGCAATGCGATGGTAAAAAAACTTCACACGCCAATGTCGCATGCACGTACATAGAAGTGGTACTCGGTAGTACGTGCAGATGTGGTTTCCGCCGGTGCCCAGTACCGAAGACTTGTCGGCTTTTATGAATTGGCATTGCATTCACATTCTGTCCAACCGCAAGTACCACGAGATCGTGACCAGCGAAGCAGCACTGCCCGACAAGGTATTGTCCGTATGCATGCCCCGAGTGCCCACCTCCGTCTTTGTGACGTTGTCTCTCGTCCGCACACTCACTTGTTGCACACGCTGCAAAACACCGCAAGTACACAGACGTGGGCGCAAGACATGATTAAGTCTGTGGCCGTCGTGGACGCGTATGTGGCATTTTTCTGCGACTACATTCTACAGCTATCGCGACGAAGGTACGGGGGTCTGTCCGCGCTCTGCAGAATCATGCCCAATGCCCTGCCCATCACCAGCGACTACACGTCCTGGACACTGAACGATTGTATAGTGACGGCCATAGAGCAGCGGCCGTGCTTCGAAATCATGTCTGGGAAACATGGCGAAACGAGTTCCTTTGTACACCACGCTGAAATACAGTGTTGCCAGTCCGTCTGGGCGGTCATGCACTTGCAGCAAATTCTGGCGTGCGGAGTGGCGTGTTTCAAAGAGCACCACAATGACCCCAATCTCACCCCAACAATCGAGGCGTTTGCCCTCTCGGACGAACGGCAGAAACTGATGGACTATTCCGCGTATGCATTCGAAGATGTGCGCCAGACTTTTTTCGAGGACAACATCGTGCAGAACAACACCAATATGTAGGGCCATATCCGTGCTGATCTCATCTTGACGCATTTCGAGTGGGCGGTTTCGGACAAGTCAACTCGCGATCCGGTCGACTCACTGTGCGCCACACTTGAAGTACAAGAGATGCGCTATGAAGGTGCTGGTGCACAAGTACAGTGCGCTGTTTGCAATGTACACGTTTCTGTCGAGCAGCGTAAACGGCAAGAGCAGGTGCCCGAAGGCGAAGCTTTCGTGCATTCTCGACAACATGAAGTGTGTGTTGCTGCCCAGCTGATTCTGGACAAGCTCCCAAATGAGCAGCACCCCCTGTCCAATATGCAGCGCAAAACAGGCAATCTGCTGCACCCTGTTGAGGTACGACATCCCGCCGTGATGGCTCGCTGGATGCACACAGTAAATGCACACAATCGCAATCCAGTTGAAAGTCACCACCGCCGTCACACACGCAAACACATACACAACACTGTACTGGTGGGTGTTGGAAGGCACGCATCCGTGCGTGAGCAGCACACACGACAGACACAAGACGACGTTGGTCATGTAAGTGGCGAAAGATGTCAAGGGCCTTGAGTTGCACCCCACGCCCACAGAACGGCCGCACTCGGAAAAAGCGGCATATACGGTGTAGCCCGCTGGTGAAGCGGCCTCCGCCAGATGCATCACCCCCGTGTGAAAAAATGGCCCGCTGTCAGTAGACATGGGATTCGCAAGGTCATGCCGTGCACAGCGCATTTCCAGCGAAAGGTGCATGGATGTGGACTGGCCCTGCTGCGTGGGCACCACCACGAAAACGGTGTCCAAGTCCGGAGCTTGAGATACGTTTTCCAACTCTTTTGTGCCGGGCACGGCCGTCGGCGCGAGTTGCAGTGGTATTTGCACTCGGGAGCTAAAATGAATGAAACGCGCAGCAAACGGTGCCTGTTGTCCCGTCTGGAGTGCCGGCGGTGGGATCTCTATATTGCGAGAGAACAAGGCAGGGTGATTCGCTGAGCGGTGCAACATGACCACGGACGAAGCGTTAGTGCTCATGACTTGACCGACTAGGGACCAGCAAGGTTCGAGACGCCGCATCCCGAAGCCCTGGACCATTATGTTCCACCGGTAACAGCCGACGCCCAGGGTATGACAGCTGCCCATGTGCATGGTGGCATCGGCACGGCCGTACATGAGTTGAATGCTTTGGTCACGCTGCAGGGCGTATGTCTGCCGTGGTATAAACGGCACGAACAAATCTGCGTTACACGACCGGAAAATGTTGTTGCTTTTGTACAGGCTTTCGATCCCAGAAATACCTATGTTGTCACACGCTCGCTGTCGTGGCGTACTTATCAACAACACGTGCTGCGAGTTGATGCTGAAGGCATACGTCTGCAACACAACCGAAATCGCACAGAACACACTGATAACAACGTTTTGCTCGTGTCCATGCATCAAGACAATTGTCCATGCGACGAACACGATCGCTGTATTGATGTACGATCCGCACGCTGCCAGCACAAAAAGCTGCACTAGAAATATACAAATGTATCCGTAGTTCACCCACGCGCCTTTTGGCGCCGCAGCAAGCACGGCAGAGCTGTGCATCTGCCCCTTCATACTACATTTTCATGGTCCACACGTGTATATATATATTCTTAGGTGCTGTGGCTTGTAACGCGCGACAGACCCGACAATGCCAGCAAACCACCACAGCATCGATCGATGCTTATGTGAGTTTTACGACGCAAGTGCGGAAACCCACCAGCAAGTGATTTTATTGATTTCATTTCCAAAACATTAAAAGCCAACCGCAAACAACCCTGGACTTTGCAGCACCTGCTGCTTATTCGTGAGAGTTTCTCTTGTTGCAGCCCACTGGTGTGAAAATGTACTCCTGCGTCGACCAGCCAAAATGACCGACGCCGTGGCAACGGTGCTTGTAATTCCACTGACTGCAGTTGCAGGCGTAGGCATCTTGCACTTTCCAGCTGCCAGCAGCATACTCGTGCTCGTCCATGTTGGCCACGACAGGGAGCACGTTCGAGATGGCGTCCTCATGTGCTTCCTGCAACATGATGATGTATTTCTCGTGGTCGAACATGATTTTCAACAAATCGAGCCGCTTCTCGGTGGGATCGTTGCGAAGTGTCGACAATTTATCCACACTCGATGCGAGCGCAGCAATCTTTGCATGCATTATCTGCTCGCAATTGCGAGCAAGCAGCGCCAACGCGTGTTCAGCCGATTCCGTGCTTGGCATGTTTGATACTTTTCTGGCAAACGTGAATTTGTATTTTATAGGGCAAAGCAGGGCTCTAGCCGAAAATAGAGCACGTTTGTGCACAGTTTGAGGTCGCGGCGCTGTCGCGTATGCAGGATTCGAGGTGGCGACGCACTTGTGTACCCCTGTCGCAGGAAAGAGCGACAGAAAGTAGACAATCATGCGTGCAATGCGCCCTACCAGACTCGGTAAAAACATATATATGACGTGGCAGGCGCATGACATAGTGCGCAGCGATGAATTTTCTGCGAAGCGTTTCGAAATCCGCGCACCGATGTCTGGAGAGCGTCCAATTCTCGGTGATCCGGGCATCTATGGAGCGCGAAAGCATCGGGTCGAACTTCTGGGGGGTCTCCCGCAACGACAACATGCACCGCATGCGGACCATGGCTCGGCTGCACGACAGCTTGTTTCGAATACAGATGGAGATTGCCGAGTACCAAGCCAAGTACGACGACCTCCGCAAGCAGGCCGAAAACAGCTACCGGCAAAAGGCCAGCGAGGCCCAGCAAAAGGACGACTTCAACAAGATGCGGCTGGTGGAACTACAAAAGAAGGCCCTGTCCAAGTCGGAAAACATCCTGATCTTCACCCTCAACGGTCTTGAAAAAAAGGGCTATATTCAAAACATCAACAAAATCATACAGTACACGGTCAAGCAGCACAAAATGGTGCAAGAGGAGGGCCTGATCGATGACAGTCAGCACGAAAGTCTCGTCGAAGCCTTTGACCATATCACGTCCAACGTGGCCAAGGGTCACGACATTTTGGAAACCCTCGACGCACAGAGCTGGAACATCGAAAACGACCAGGACACACAGGAAGGTTCAGTCGAAAACGATACGGCGTTTACCAAGTGGAGGAATCAAATGATGCTCGAGACGTCAGACGGCGGGAACAGCGGCAGTATCACGACGGCAAGCCCCCCGATTTCCGTGAACCATCTAATCGTCGAAGTGGACAGCGAGCCCGTGCCTTCGCCACAGCCTGCTTATCTGCTGCAGCATAAAATCCACACGGCACAGCCCGCGTCACAGGATCATCAGCCGGCTGAAAAGCAGCCTGTAAGGAGCACTAACAGCACGCAGATTTCCGCAAGCAGTTACGGCCAGTGAGGCCAGCAAGAATGCCCCGTCGAAATGGGTGCATCTGCGTGGGTTGTCCGTGGGGTTCATGCAGGTGTATATAGATGGATATGGTAGCGTAGCGCACGTGACAGCCACAATGCTTCGGTCGATGCTGGGCGGTGCCAGTGCTGGCAGTGCTGGGATGGCTGGTGTGGCTGGGGGCTTGAGCCATGAGGAACAGCACCACGAAGTGTATTTGAACATGGTCAGCTTTATTGCCAATATTCCCGTCGCAGAGCTTGCCATACCGGTGGAAAATGACGACGAGGACGCAGATGAGCCGATTCCAGGCCTCGCCGTGGTTTTTGGCACTGCTATGCATGCACAACAACCCGCAGTCCCCAACGCACAGGTGGCAGCTGTACGACCCCACGCCAAGAGTGCTGCACTGACACACACGGAGAACATGGTGTGGCATCTGCTGACAACAACGCTGGCGGACGCAGACACACCAGACACACCAGGCGACCTTGATGGCAGTACATTCGGCTCGCATCTCTTTAGCACAATGCCCCCCACGGTAGTGTCACTCTCGCAGGTCCTCGACATGTTATGCCAGGCTGACACCGCGCTGTTTTTCCACGCAATCATATACCATATTGCCACTCTGGTGGCGTTTCAGCACTATGTCCGCCTTGTTGTGTTGAGGACGGGGCAGTTTGCTGCACAACGCACCATGAACATCCAAACGTCGTACCAGCGCACCTTGCTGGTGGGACTGTGTCAGACGCCCTTGACTGCACTGCAGCGTGAGTACATGAAAACATTCGTATATGCCGCCGTGCCCATAGTAATGGTGGGCCTGCGGGTCTGAAAGTCACCGAGACTGCACAAAGCAGAGCGTAAGACGCAACGACAAATTCGAGTGCCGGTTACAGAAACACGTGCCTATTTGTGGGGGTTTTCGTCTTCAACGACCCAAAAAAACCCATACGACAAAAACATTATGCCGGACTTGCTGCGCCACGCGATGCTATTCGTTCTTACTCTCGCCGCGAGCCCGACCTTGTGTGTTACGGCGCAACACTCTTCCGTCTTTCTTGCAATCTACAACCTTACGCACGATAGTATCATGAACAGCACCGAGACTGCGCTTTTCCGCATACTATACCCTTGATGCGCGACACTCGGCGAAAAAATCAATATCGCCCAGTATTGATTTCGGTATATAAGCACATGGGTTCGCCCGAGCTCATCAATTCTGAAACATGCCAGACATGAACATGGATGCGTTGGCAGTCGTGTTCCGACACATGCAAATGGGTGCTCTGCCGTATATTCCGTACGATGACGCCGAAGACGGTGGCACGCCGCTTGCAACACGACAGTGGGTGTTGGATGCCACAGAACGCGGCAGACATCATGACGAAATCGACCAAGTCGGGCAAATTGCAAAGTTTCGTCTAATGAACAAAGAAGTGCATAACATGCTGGAGCCCAGGGATGCTCTGCTGCGACATCACACCCATTTTCAAGAGTATCTCGATATGTTTCATTACACAACACCCGTGCCGTCGCTTCTTACCGACGACTGGTCCATCAATGTCCGTCACATGTGGCCCCCCATGATTCGGGACATTCAGAGATATGCGACTATAAGGTGGGCCCTCGAGAGTCCTTCTTTTGCGACCCCCCTTCTCATCCAACCTGGCCACCCGCTCTTTTCCCAGGTGCGCGCGAGTGAGCCAATGAACAACCCGGCATTCCGCGACCGCACAGGGGGGTGTGGAGTGGTGGAGCGGTTCGCGCTTGCATTTTACTGCCAACTTCGATTTCACTCGCACAACAGAGCACGCCATTTCGCCAACAAGTCTATGGTGGAAGGGTTTGTGTTGTCTGGGGCGCTGCGAGTAGTCCTCGATTTGATGGAATCGTATCCTGGCAATGAGAGCATCCAAGTGTATCTCTGCTTTTTCTTGCGTATCTTTTTCTTGTACGGCGAGCATGTTTTGTTTGTGCTCAAGTTCGGCCCCCTGCACACCCACTTGCACAGTTTGCATGAGGTAATGGGAGCTCAAACATTTGTAGAGGCTCGTATGTGCATGGAGGATTTAAAACCTCGCGTGAGCCGCAACATATGTGCCGCCGTCCAAAGGTTCCCTTACATGATGATAATGCGCCACCTGCGAAGTCTAGGAAGGTACATGACAGACGACGACAAGACAATTTGCAACTGGCAAGAGTGCACCTGGTACGGTGATTAGCTTTGTTGCACGAGTGCAGCACAATGCTGCTGTAAATATCGAAAATACACGTTTAGGTATATATATAAACATTCATGTCTATGTAGGCATCCTGAAATCTTGTGAAACGCCAAAACAAATGCCGGCCCACGGCATGATACAAAATAGTGCCGATGCACTCCTCTGCATTCTGAAGGCGTTTCCGGCGACGCGCGAGCAGGTGTTGCGTTATCGAAAGTTGCGCTCGGTGTCCACTGCATTCTGTACAGCCGTCGACAACTGTCTGCTTTCGCAAGAGTGGACAGCCCCTCTGACAACACGTGCAGCGGAATTCTGCAACGACGTCGGTCCGGGTGTCACGCTGGTGGCCCCGGCTGCGCTGAATATGGGCATCCACAGAATGGTGACAACCAAATCATTTGTTGAGCTGCGAGACGGCTTGCACGAGTTCCTCCCGGACGCAACGACACAGGAAACCATTCTACGGGTTCTCATTTTGCATCTCACGACACCTATTGGCCCAGGAGTCAGTATCGAGATGGTGAATGACGTCGACGAAGACCGGACCACCGCCACCGATGCAGGCATGCAGCGCGTCATTGCAGACGCTATGCGGTTTCACGCGACCAATCTGCCAATACAGGTCGAAGGATGCAGGCTGCTGGCATGCCTGCCAGAGCGCGAGCCCTTTGACGTACACCTCGGCGTGTACATTGCGGGCACTGTGGCAGCAGTGATGCGACGAAATTTGACCTTGTTCTCTTTGCAGGAAATGTGCATGCGAATTCTTGACGACATCGTCGTGCATTTTCGGTACTTTCCGTGTGAGGATGCGCGCATGCTACTGCCTCGGATCATCGTGGCCGGTGATATACATATGCCTATGTTGATTGCGCGGGTCATGCAGCAGCACGCAGCAACGGCGGATTGGCACTTCATGTACAACTGTGTGCGTAATCTCAAAAAATACAGCAAAATGATGGACGAGCTCTCCCGCGAAGACGAAGGCATGACGCAGTTCGAAGAGAGCATGGCTGGGTTTGTGGCGGGATACGTCGAGGATGTGCTGCTCGATGTACTCAGAGGATATCCGCAGGAGCCAGTGCTGCTGCGCTTCACCATTCGTACATTGGCGAGTTTAGTCAATGTGGACTGCGGCAACATGCACCGTTTAGCAGAGGGCGTGCAATACGCTTTGAATGCGTTGAGGGAGCATAATGGAGACTTTGAAATCATGCGAGGTATGATGAAACTTATCAAAGTTATCCTGATACAGATGGTAGAACACGATTACGATGTACAAGAAAGGAGCGCGTTCCAAAACGCCATGATGGCCATGGGGTTTATTCCACACTCAATGGCCGCGCTCCGCAGCTCAGTCAAGACAAACAGCGAGCCTGCGTGCATCTTGTTGTTTTTCATATTGGATCACATCTGCGAGCAAAATCCACTGTGGGTCACACTCGTGCGAAATGAAAATGTCATTGCGAAAATCGACGGCATGTTTGCTCAAGTCGTCGACAAAGCACGCGATTGGGAACCACACCGCACACGCCTCGTCAACCGGGTCATGGTGTGATACAAATGACATGTTACCCGTTGCACAAGAAGGCCACAGCGCAAGAATGGTACCGTCTCCGATATTTTTCGTGTTTATAAAAACAGATTCAAAACGCCTCTACACCTATCGCCCATATCGCCATGCTGCGGCGCGCATCCATTCAAGACGAGACACTGGTACCGGCTCTTCAGGATCAAACACGCCTGACGAGCCCGACGCCGACGCCCCAGAGCCAGCTGCAGCCGCAAACGCCTGTGTCCTGTTGGAAGTGGCTTGCCATGCTGCAGCGCGTTGCGATTCAAGTCCGGAACGCCGACGCTCCAGAGCCAGCTGCAGCCGCAAACGGCCGTGTTCTGTTAGAAGTGGCTTGCCATACTGCAGCGCGTTGCGATTCACGTCCGGACACAGGTAACTGCTCTGCGGGATCAAACCCCACTGACGAGCCCGACGCCGACGCTCCAGAGCCAGCTGCAGCCGCAAACGGCCGTGTTCTGTTAGAAGTGGCTTGCCATACTGCAGCGCGTTGCGATTCACGTCCGGACACAGGTAACTGCTCTGCGGGATCAAACCCCACTGACGAGCCCGACGCCGACGCTCCAGAGCCAGCTGCAGCCGCAAACGCCTGTGTCCTATCAGTAGAAGCAACCGCCCTGTCGTATGCAGAGCGTGCTAGGGCAAGTAGATGGTGGTGAGGATGCGACTGTGTAGGGGCTGCTGGTGTGTGTAATGTTGTTGTGCCAATGCTGGGTGCGGATACCGACCCGGATCTTTGAGATGTTAAGGACACTTGATCTGGATCAAATGAAACAGCAGAACTTCTGTCGTCTAAATTTCCAGAATTGTGCATTGACGATGCAAATGATAAATCAGCTGGATCGTATGAAATAGCAGAACTCCTGTCGTCTAAATTTCCAGAACTGTGCATTGACGATGCAAACAATAATTCAGCTGGATCGTATGAAATAGCAGAATTCCAGCGGTTTGAAAATTGAGAAGGGTTCATTGACGACGACGATGTTGCAGATGCCGCCCGGCTGTTTTCAGGATTGTGAGATAGTGATATCACAGATCCCGCAGGGCTGGGTCGATTACTATTCGGTGCTTGCACCACAGATCCGGCAGGGCTCGCTTGATTACTATTCGGTGCTTGCACCACAGATCCGGCAGGGCTCGCATGATTACTAATCGATCCTTGCACCACTGATCCCGCAGGGCTTGCTTGATTACTATTCGGTGCTTGCACCACAGATCCGGCAGGGCTCGCTTGATTGCTATTCGGTGCTTGCATCACGACTGCGGCGGGACTGTGTTGAGAACTGTGCGTTAGTGCAATCAACGACGCATGAGGGCTGTGTGGCCCGATAAGTGCGCCAAGCGACACATGAGAAAGTACATGTGCAGTTGCACCTGAAGCAATGGCATCTGATACTTGAATGATATCCTCAAGCAGTCTGTTGTTGTTTCTTTCAGAAATTTGTAGCAGGTTCATCACGTAGTCCAATCCCTGCTGTAGCTCAGCTATGACAGGGGTGGGGGACAAGTTTGCTCTCGAAAAAGGAGGCGGCATTGCATGGGCAAAGTCGTCTGGCCTGGCGGGACGACGCAAAGGAGGCGGCACGGAGCCGGGAACCATCTGAGCACGAAGGTCGTGTAGTGCATGTTCCAAGGTTTCCGCGTAATTCATTGACTGCTGCAGGCGACGTGTTGCTGCCTCGTGCAGACGACGTAGTTCTGCCGTGAGGTCGTCATTCGGAACAGCAGGAACAAGGGGCTCAGCCGGAACAGCAGGAACAAGGGGCTCAGCCGGAACAGCAGGAACAAGGGGCACAGCCGCA
>Ga0209284_10006517_pt1 | contig 11157 bp, 7 predicted proteins | sample FRY03_FD_187211 | JGI IMG/M metagenome (GOLD analysis project Ga0209284, IMG submission 187211) | Freshwater microbial communities from Lake Fryxell liftoff mats and glacier meltwater in Antarctica - FRY-03 (SPAdes) (version 2) | ecosystem: Environmental > Aquatic > Freshwater > Ice > Glacier... | reverse complement strand
ATGCGCAGATCATCGGTGATGATCACACCCTCAAACCCCAGGTCTTCGCGCGCGATGGCCACCCAGTCATCGGAGAGCGAAGCGGGGTCTGCGCTAATAGCAGGAACCCTCAGGTGTCCCATCATCAATAGTTGAGCCCCCGCCCCCATTCCTGCCACAAACGGAACGGCGTGGGTTTGTCGCCACTGGTCATAGTCGATATCACTGCGGGGAACGGAGCGATGTGAATCGCCAAACACCATGCCGTGCCCGGGGAAATGCTTCAAAGTTTGTGCGACCTCGGCTACTTGGGCGCCGACAGCCGCCACAACATGCTCGGCTACCACAGCAGGATCAGTGGAAAACGACCGGGAATCAATATATGCACCGGGCCCGCCACTGACATCGGCGACAACACCGAAGTTCACGTTCGCGCCTACTTTATCCACCAGTTTTTGCCTGGCCAAGAAGGCTTCTCCCGTTGCCTCGACACTGGTGGCGCCGAGCACCCGAGCACCCGGAAACTCATCACCGGCAATCCTGGCCACCGGGGATCCTTCTTGATCCACCGCCATCACCAAGGGAAAATCCGAGCCTTCCTGGACACCAGCAATGAGCTCCCTAATGGCAAAAGTGTCACCGGCCAAGTTGCTGCGGCCTAACAAAAAACCGGCGGCAGGAATACGCTCCAGAAACTCGCGGTGCACTGTGGGGTCCAGTCCAGACACCGTCACCACCATCAAACCTGCCACCTTGGCTCGCACATCCATCCCCGCAACCGCCTCGTCAATTCGCGCTTGGAGGGGGTCAACGGCCTCGGTTACGGGCTCTGATTCAATGAGCGGGGGTTCGATAGGTTCCGGGGGTAAAAGCTCTAACACCACCGTCTCCGGGGGCTCCACGGGTAACGGTGTGGGAAGGGTGCACCCGGTGAGCATCACAACACCCAAGACGGAAAGAAGCCGTACTGCCCACGGAAGGGTGCGGGTGTGGACGAGAGTGAGGGTCACTGAGTAAGGCTAGTAGCCAGAGCAGTGGAGTGAGGGAGGCGGGCAGAGTGAGGGACACCCAAAGCTCACAGGTGCACCACTCTGGTGGGCCCTTAGCAGCGCGTCAGTTTTACGGGCATAACAATCTGCTAGGCAATGCTCGTTTCCGCCTGAATGATGGGGGGAAGCCTTTAGGCTCAAGGGATGTTGGATGACGTTTTGCGCCGACTGCGCGCCACCCGTTTAGGCAAGATAGGACACGGGAAGGTTGACCAAACACGAACAGCCTCAGCGTTGTTTGCAGGTAATTTTTCTGACACCGCGACGGTGAAACAAGAGTTTGGCCACAGCATCCTCGGTCTAGGCGTCATGGACAACCTCGAAGGAGAGATTGTCAGCCTTGATGGTGAAACCTGGAGAATCCCGACGGATGGCACACCGCTGCCGGTAGGGGGCGAAGAAACCATTGCCTTCGGTATTGCTGCCACCGGCGGTCTGGCTCACTATCTTCCCCTTACCCCGGGCCTTGACATGGCGGGGATAGTGGCCGCGCTTGATTCTTACCTGATGACCACCCACGTCGACCACGAGGAAGTGGTTTGTGCGATTAAGATTGAGGCCACGTTCACGGACGTTGTGCTTCGCACGGTGGGACACCCCCAATATGAGGGTGAAACATTGGGAGACATCATTAATGATGAGACACGGTTCACATTTGATTCCTGGAGGGGCACCCTGGTGGGGTTTCGCTATCCCGATGCCACCACCGGGGAAACCATCCCCGGCCTTCACCTGCACGCGATTAGTGATGATCGAACCTCGGGTGGCCACGTGCGCAACGTGACATTGAGTACCCCCGTCGTGGCAGCACTGTGGATTGACGAGCTTCACCTCAGCAGTGACACCTCAGACACCATGGAGACCTCCGCCGCTGTTGACTTTGACGCTCTCGAAGGGCCTCTTGCGGCACGGTAGTGCTGCGCGCCAAGCACGTGACCTGGACTATTGATTCTTTCTTAGCTCACACAATTGCATCCATCTCCCCCTATTTGTATACAGAAATTCCTCACAAAGCCCCAAAGTGGCGGTAATCAGGCTAAAGTCGGTATTAATGTATACATTGGGGACTGGAGTGCCGGGATGAAAGTAAGTGAACGGGCGTATCGAAGCCTTGTCGCCGACATCCTGGATGGTTCCTTGCCACCGGGGAGCCTGATGTCCGAGGTTGAGCAATCCACTCGACTAGGGATTTCTCGGACTCCCTTTCGAGAAGCGCTGTCGCGGCTCTATGCGGACGGGCTTGTCACAAAACCCTCGGGACGCAATGTCTTTGTTTCTCCCCTATCTCTCGAGGGCATTCATAAGCTTTACGAAGTTCGGCGCTCACTCGAAGAACTCGCAGCCAGGCTTGCGGCCCGACGAGGGGACCCTGAAGTATTTGAAAAACTAGCCCTTCGATTTGAAGACGCCTCCCAGCAACTGCAGGGCTCCAAAGAGTCAGTAGACAACTACTACCAACTCAATAAAGATTTCGATGAGGCGGTTGACGCCACCGTTGATAACGAGTACCTTGTTTCCGCTTTAGCCAGCATCCGACAACATTCCACGCGAGCTAGAAGCATTGCCCGAAGCGATCTTCCCCGGCTCCGAGCGAGCGCCGCAGAGACCAGGGTCATCTGTGACGCCATCGTGTCGCGCAACGAAGATGTTGCCGCGCACGCCACTCACCTTCATCTCCACCACAGCCTCCACCACGTTTTTTCCACCATTGGCACTGCCCTGCCGGCATAAAGTAACCTCCCCACCCCAAGAAAGTTGGACCTCCCCATCATGGCCACCACGCACACCGTGAGAACTCACCCCAGCAGCGAACATCTGGAGAAAACAGCCCAGTTGGCCTGGAAGCTTGCTGAGGTTGCCGCTGACACCACTCTGGCAACCCCAGAGGTTAGCGCGATGGTGGCAAATCGGGTCATTGATAATGCTTCCGTTGCCGTCGCCTCGGTCAATCGATCGGCCGTGCGTGCGGCACGAGATCAAGCGCTCAGCCACTCTCCGTCCCACGGTGGTCCAGGAGCAAACGTCATGGGGGAGAAACTGACGCTGCGCACCTCACCGGAGTGGGCAGCGTGGGCTAATGGAGTGGCCGTGAGGGAACTTGACTTTCACGACACGTTCCTGGCAGCTGACTATTCCCACCCCGGAGACACCATCCCGGCCTTGATTGCTACCGCCCAGCACCTCCAGGTGGAAGGGGACAAGCTCACCCGGGCAATTTCCGTCGCCTATGAAATACAGGTATCTCTGGTCAAGGGAATGTGTCTTCATGAACACAAGATTGACCACATCGCCCACCTTGCCCCAGCAATTGCGGGCGGTTTAGGAAACCTTCTCGAGCTACCCACCGGCGTAATTTTTGACGCCATCGGACAGGCCCTCCATACGAGTACCGCTACTCGCCAGTCCCGAAAAGGGGAAATTTCCAGCTGGAAAGCGTACGCACCCGCGTTCGCTGGCAAAATTGCCATCGAGTCCGTCGATCGGGCCATGCGCGGAGAGACCAGCCCCTCCCCCATTTATGAAGGCGAAGATGGTGTTATCGCCTGGATGTTGGGCGGAAAAGACGTCATGTACAGCATCACCCTGCCGGATGAAGGAGAGCCCCGATCCGCCATTTTGGAAACATATACCAAGGCTCACTCGGCTGAATACCAGGCCCAAGCACTGATTGACTTGGCGACGCGCCTCCATCTGCGCCACCCTGAGCTGGCCGATCCGGCAGCGGTTAACACCATCACCATTCACACGTCGCACCACACCCACGTTGTTATCGGATCCGGCTCGGGCGACCCCCAAAAGTATGATCCCCAGGCGTCGCGGGAGACGTTAGACCATTCCCTCCCCTACATTTTCGCCGTGGCACTCCAGGACGGTACGTGGCATCATGAAGAAAGCTACGCTCCAGAACGAGCCACGCGTCAGGACACCATTGACCTGTGGAGAAAAATCACGACGCAAGAAGATCCCTTCTGGAGCGCTCGTTATCACTCCGCGGATATGAGTGACAAAGCGTTTGGAGGCCGGGTGGACATTGAACTCACCACGGGTGAGCACATCATCGACGACATAGCTGTCGCCGATGCGCACCCCCTGGGCTCATCGCCCTTTGAGCGCGAGGACTACATCGAGAAATTCCAGTCCCTCACCTCGCCGTTCATCTCTGCCACAGAGTCGGAAAGGTTCCTGGACTTAGCACGCCGATTATCCACGCTGTCTTCCGATGAGGTGGCACAGCTCTCCGTCCACGTAGAGGGCGCACACACTGGTTCAACGAAAGGGCTGTTCTGATGCTTCACTCCCGCATTTCGGTTGCTGATAAACGCAGAAGCCTTCGAGAGAAAATCGCCGGCACGTCCATCCTTCAGATGCCGGGTGCGTTCAACCCACTCTCCGCAAAAATCATCGAACGCCAGGGGTTTGGGGCGGTCTACATCTCCGGGGCCGTCATTTCTGCAGAACTGGGGTTGCCCGATATCGGGCTCACGACGTTAAGCGAAGTGAGTGGTCGCGCACAGCAAATCAGCCGAGTCACGGACCTGCCCACACTTGTTGATGCTGATACCGGCTTCGGTGAAGCCATCAATGTTGCACGAACAGTGCAGGTGATGGAAGATGCCGGCGTATCGGGAATGCACATCGAAGACCAGGTGAACCCCAAACGCTGCGGTCATCTCGATGGCAAGGCAATCGTGGACAGGGCTACGGCGCTTCAGCGCATCCGCGCGGCAGTGGATTCGCGTCGGGACCCCGACTTCATGATCGTGGCACGAACTGACGCGCGAACCGTTGTGGGCTTTGAAGAAACCGTGGAGCGCGCCAAAGCGCTCGTCGGCGCTGGCGCCGATGCGATATTCCCGGAAGCGCTCGCCTCCCTCGACGAATTTGAACAGCTATGCCGAGCAGTCGATGCCCCGGTCATCGCTAACATGACGGAGTTTGGAAAAACCGAGCTCTACACGGCCGCCGAGCTGGAAAACGTGGGAGTCAAGATAGTTATTTATCCCGTGTCGTTACTGCGTCTTGCGATGGGGGCGACCGTGCGGGGGCTGGAGACTCTCGCCCGGGAAGGAACGCTTTCTTCGGTGACGCCAGAGATGCAGACTCGCTCCGATTTATACGACGTTCTGGATTACGAATCGTTCAACCACTTTGATTCCGAGGTTTTTAACTTCACCGTGCGCAACAACGCCTAGGCACCTATCATTGTGCGCCACCGAGAGAGAGGAAAACGATCATGACAGATGCCACGCCCACAATCCACAAGGGGCTTGCCGGTGTGGTCGCGGATTCAACCGGAATATCCACGGTTAACTCCGAGACCAATTCTCTTCTCTACCGGGGGTTCAGTGTTGAGGACTTAGCTCGCGAAAAATCTTTCGAAGAGGTCGCCTACCTGCTGTGGAACGGCGAGTTGCCAACCGAGGACGGACTCGCTTCCTTCCGAATGCGCGAGCGTGACTCGCGAAGCCTGCCGCCTGGCATCAAGCACATCATTGACTCGCTCCCGGGGGAGGCTCACCCCATGGATATTGTCCGAACCGCCGTCAGCGGTCTGGGCGCCTCTGACCCGCAGTGGGCCGACTCTCGTCGCGACGCGAACATAACAAAAGCGGAAGGCCTTTTTGCCGTCTTGCCGTCGATCATCGCCTACATCCAGAGGCGCAGGCGCGATGAAGAGATTGTTGAGCCCCGTGATGACCTGGACTACTCGGAAAACTTCCTGTGGATGTCGTTTGGCACCGTACCCGACGCGACAGTCGTTGACGCCTTTCGAGTCTCGATGATCCTGTATGCAGAGCACTCCTTTAACGCCTCCACTTTCACAGCACGCGTTATCACCTCCACGCTCTCGGACATCTACTCCGCCGTCACCGGGGCAATCGGGGCTCTCAAAGGGCCACTTCATGGCGGGGCAAATGAGGCCGTAATGGCAACTTTTGACGACATAGGACCGGGGGATGCCACCACAGAACGCGTTGCGCAGTGGCTCGATACGGCACTGTTGGAGAAGAGAAAAATCATGGGCTTTGGTCACCGCGTCTACAAAGACGGTGATTCTCGGGTTCCTCGAATGCGAGAAGCGCTGGTCAAACTGGTGGAGCACTACAAGCGACCAGACATTATGGAGTTATATACCGCACTGGAGAATGGGATGGCGGAAAAGAAGAACATCAAGCCGAATTTGGATTACCCTTCCGGCCCGGCGTATCACCTGATGGGCTTTGATACCGAGGTCTTTACCCCTCTCTTTGTTGCCTCCCGCATCACGGGGTGGGCCGCACACATTATGGAACAGACAGAAGATAATTCCCTCATTCGCCCGCTTTCGTCCTACAACGGCCCCCCGCAACGAACCCTCTAATCACTAGGCCACGAGCAGGCGTGCTGTCGGCGAATCGCACACGTGGGGGGTTCGGCTTTTGTGAGGGGGAAACCTGCGACGGGGACGGGTTTCTGTGGGCGCGAGAACGTCCAGTACGAAAAACGGGCCTCATTCCGCGTGTGCGACCAACACCTGGTGACCGCCCGAGGAGATTATCCGGGCTACTAGACTTCACAAAGACCCGGTTCCCGAATTGTCACCGTCAGGTGCTTGCCTCTCCGCCAAGAGGCTAGGGGCCGGGTCGCCTTTGTTAAGCCGTCGCACGGCGATGAGCCAAACCCTAAGCGGACACTCCTGCGGCCCTCGGCACTATCAACTGACGCTTCGCACCCATGCTTCGATAATCGACACGTACGTTCTGCCCGTGGCACCGCTCATGCCGATCTGGCACGGTTGATTATTGGACACCATGAGACCTTGGGAGTCGCCCACTTCACGCGCTTCTAAGGCGGTCGCGTGACCGGTTAGCTCCGGGAGCAAAAGGCCACGGTCACCGGCAAAACCACAACACTTCCAGTCGATGGGGATAACCACCTCTCGCGCAATGTGATGAGCAATGGTTTCCATCGCCGCGTTGCCTCCCGAGGCTACCCCGCTACACGTCGGGTGCAGGATTATCGATGCGTGTGTGTTTTTGACCGGGACTCCCAAAAGTTCGGCAACAATAAATTCTGAGAGCTCTATGACGGGGCTATCAATTTGTCCTGACAGGGTTTGGTGGCAGGACGATCCATCAATAATTATTTTTGTTCCCGCCAAAGTGCTCGTCAGTTCCATATTTTTGGCCACTTGCTTTCCATACGCTCGAGTGAGTCCTTTCGAGCTAAAAGGGGTCCCGCAGCAGAACTCACTGAGACCTCGAGGAACCGAAACCCCCACGCCGTGCTCTTTCGCCACCTTGAGCATTTCTGGAATTGCAGAATCTCCAAAAATTTCGTTCATGCATGACGGCAGGTACGAGTAAGAAGCCGGCGACACTGACTCGAGCTTTTTGCGGCCAAACCCGTTGCCTACGACGTGCACATCCCATTTTGGGGTTGTTCCTTTGGGAGCAATCGCGGCGAGAGTGTTGGCTGCCATGCGTGCGGGGGCCGGGAACTTGTTGGCCACTTTGAGTCCCTTACCCGCTGCCGCGGCAATTCGACCCCAGTTTGCCTGCATAACCATTCCAACAACCTGGCCAAGGCGACCATTTTCCTTTGCTCGTATTTCTTTTATGAAAGTCCCAGTGTTAATGCCCACAGGACAGTTGACCGCACACATGCCATCCGTCGCGCACGTCTGATCTGCTTGGTACCTGATCTCCTTGGCAAGCTTCTTTCTCACCTTCGGCGTTTGGCGAGAAAGCTCGCGAAACGCAACGATGCGCTCACGCGGAGTGAGGGTGAGCCCCTGACTGGGGCAGGAAGATTCGCAGTATCCACACTCGACGCAAGAATCAATGATGTCGTCGACGAGGTTCACGGTCTTGAGGTTCTCCAGATACTCCGTTTCACTGGTGGGAATAATCACCCCAGGGTTCAGAATCCCTGACGGATCGAAGTGCTGCTTGATCTCTCGAATAATCTGAGCCAGCTCAGGACCGAACTGAGCCTCGACGAAAGACGCCATTGCTCGACCAGTCCCATGCTCCGCCTTCAGATTTCCCCCCAGCCCGAGGATCAAGGCGACCATATCTTTGGTGAAGTTCTCAAACGCTGCGATGCGCTGAGGTTGAGAGAAGTCATCCGAAATCATGAAATGGATGTTTCCATCCCGTACATGGCCAAAAATTACCGGGGTACCGTAACCGTGAAGCTCACACATGCGCGCAATTTCCTTGCACGCATGTGTGAGCTTTTCCGGTGGGACGGCAACATCCTCTAATAAGGCGGTCGTGCCTGGGGGTCTGGCTTTAGCAACAATCGCGTAGAGATTTTTGCGCATTGCCCAGAGTCGATTGCGCAGCGACGATTCTGTGACTCCTCCAAAAACCACTGCTTCTTCGAAAGCCTCTCCAAATTGCGTAGCCACGGCATCAAGCTCGTCGTGGTTGTCCGACTCGAACTCGACCAAGACCGCCGCAGACTGCGCCGAAGCCCTCTCGATAACTTCGTCAGGCAGCAGGCCCTCACCCTCCAGAGCAGCGAGGGAAGTTCGATCCATCAGTTCAATCGCGGCCGGTGCATGCCCAATAATCGACGTCAAGGAGTCGTTCGCCTGATCAAGGCTGTCAAATAACAGCAGAGTGGTGGATTTGAACTTGTAGACCGGCACCAGACCAAGGGTAATCTCACCCAGGAAACCCAACGTTCCTTCGCTTCCGACCATTAAGTGGGTCAAAATGTCGACGGGCCGGTCGTAGTCAAGAAAAGCATTCAGGCTATAGCCCATCGTGTTCTTCAAGGTGAAGAGGCGCTGGAGAGTCGCGACCATTGCTGGAGTGCGTCTAATCTGGTCACGTTTGGCTTCGAGGAAGACGAAGAGTTCTGGCCTTATCTGTCTCAGACGAGCATCCGCGTCCGACCCAGCTGAGTCGAAAACTTGACCATCCGAAAACACAATCTGGGCGCTATGGATGGTCGCGTAGCTGTTGAACATGGTGCCGCAGGTCATGCCGCTGGAATTATTGCTGACCGCGCCGCCCAGAGTGCTCGAGACCAGAGAGGCGGGATCTGGGCCCACCTTTTTGCCTTTGCGGAGAAGATGGCCATTGAGTCGCGCGAGGGTCACACCCGCTTGCGCGGTCACTAGCCCCTCCTGGATATCGATAATTGACTGAAAACCCGTGCGGGTATCCACGACCAATCCGGTCCCCAAGGTCTGGCCGCTAAGGGAAGATCCACCGGAGCGAAAGGTCACGGGGGTCTTCGTCTGATTCGCAGCCGCCAAGATGTGCGAAATGTCGCTAATGCTGCGAGCCCGCAACGTGCTGTCAGGATGGATTTGGAAGTGAGATGCATCTCTCGACCACACCGCAGACCTCACCACAGATTGCTCCAGTTGCTTCGGGTCAAACCCGGTCTTTGCCAGATGATCTAGGACGAGGTGTCTGCCCGCGCTCTGTCGACTCCTCATTGTTCTCCCAATTTCTCTCCAACTGACTAATATCCATGATTTTAGCCCTAACAGAATTCCTCACGATTGGTGCGGTGGGCCCGATTCCTCAGCTCGAACTCTAGGACTTCCCATAAGCCTTGTCACGAACTTGGCGCTCTCGGCAGACCTATTCTCGGAGCGACCCTTTACTGGGTCTACCCCGCTGAGGAGATAACGGCTCCCCCGCTGTCCGAGCCAAAAACGTTACAAACCCTCTGCGACATTTTCGGTAAGCCCAATGACTCCACCAGAGGTCGACAACCCAACGATTTTGTCGTCCTCTCCCAGCGCACTCAGGACTGCGTTCGCGATATGGCCCTCACTGATTCCGTAACAATCCTCAAGATACGCGGCACTTCCGCCGTGGGTGAACACATCCGCAATACCAACAGTTACCAGCTGAGCTCGCGAACGCCGTGTAGCAAGCGCCTGCGCAACGATGCGTCCAAGACCACTGGCGACCCAGTGATTTTCCACGGTGACAACGACCCGGGCATTGGCCATTTTTTCCAACAGCTCTTCATCGTCAAACGGTTTGAGAGTTGACACGTTAATAAGGCCGACCCGCGAATGCCGCTCCCGGACTTTTTCGACAACCTTTTTCGCGGTTGCGGTCAAGTGCCCAGAAACCACAACCAGAACGTCGTCACCTTCAAAGAGCGTCCGGTGACGCCCGAGGCACATCGGTTCGCTAAAGAGGCGAGGGACTTCGCCGCGAAGCGCCCTGATATAGACCGGCCCTTGCACCTTATAAACGGCGTCCAGGACGGTCTCCATGTCGGTGGCGTCACCGGCTTCAACCACCGTCATGTTGGGTAACCCTGTCATCAGGCCAATATCGTCCACCGCCTGATGGGTCACCCCACCAGGGGTTGTCAAGCCGGGCAGGAATCCCACCAGGGTTGCCTTCTTTGCGGGATAGGCAAGGGTCAAGGCAACCTGCTCGTAAGGGCGTCTGGTGCAAAAAACCGCGAAGGACGTGTAGATCGGATAGAGGCCTTCGCTCGCCATGCCTGACATGGCGGCAACAAGAGCTTGCTCCGCCATCCCCGCCGACACGTGACGGTCGGGGAACTCGTCTCGAAAGCCATCGGCCTCGCAGCTCGTCGTCAAATCATTTGTCACCAAAGTGACGTGAGGGTGCTCTCGCCCGTGTTCCTTCAGCGCAACGAGAAAGGGCTTGCTTACGAGTTCGCCCATATGTCCGCCACCTCCTTCTCGAGAATCTGCTTCTCCTCGGGGGTAAGGCGCACGAAGTGGAGTTTGCCCGTTTCCCACCGATCCTGCAGGAAACTAAATCCCCGCCATGGCTCAGAATTACTCACCAAAACGGAAGGCCCCGGAGACCCCTTCATGGTTCCCATAATCGTTCGGAGGCCTTCGATATCGTGAGCAGAGTGCTCATAAACGTCCAGCCCAAACGCTCGGAACTTTGCCGCCGCATCCCCAATGGGCATGACATCCACCATGTGTCCATCGACTTGCATGTTGTTGCGGTCCAGCACAATGCGCAGATTGTCCAGCCCCTGAGCCACCGCCAATTGGATGGCTTCCCAGGTTGACCCCTCTTGAAGTTCTCCATCACTGATGAGAACCCAAATATCGCCGGGCGTGCCGCGCTGTTTGCGGGCAATCGCGCGGCCCGTGGCAACACCCAGAGCTATTCCC
>Ga0209284_10006515_pt1 | contig 11162 bp, 9 predicted proteins | sample FRY03_FD_187211 | JGI IMG/M metagenome (GOLD analysis project Ga0209284, IMG submission 187211) | Freshwater microbial communities from Lake Fryxell liftoff mats and glacier meltwater in Antarctica - FRY-03 (SPAdes) (version 2) | ecosystem: Environmental > Aquatic > Freshwater > Ice > Glacier... | reverse complement strand
GTCCAGTTCACGCAAACGCTTGAGCAGCGTACCCTCGCCGTCCTCCAACGTCTCGGTCACCATCGCACCATGCAGATCAAGCAGGATGCCGTCGTAGCCGCCCTTCCTGACTTCGTCGAAAATCAGGCCGGTGATGCGTTGATAGGCCTGGTCGTCAACCGGGCCGCTGGGCCAGGCTTCGGCTGCCACGGGGAGAACGATTTCCGCGCCAAGCCGTTCCGCGACCTCGATGAAGCCGCCGAGCGCACTGCCGGTGCCACGGTAGGCGGCCAGTGCATCAATACCTCCGACCGGCTCCGATCGGCCCTTGAAGAAGCGCTCGAGTCGGGTGGGGACTGGCGAAAAGGTATTGGTCTCATGCTTGAACATCGCGAGCAGCAAACGCATCTGTTTCTCTCCTCTCGTTGAAGGACTGCGCGCGACGACGCGCAAAGGCATTACAGCAGCGGGCTCGGCCCACGGTCATTACGGCCTGTTTTGGATACCCGGACATGATATTAAGAGCAATTTAAAATTATGTCACTTTTGGGCGTGATTCAAACCGTGTAATACTTTTCGTGTGGTCATCGATTTAGCCATGAGCAAAGCGTTCAAAAGTCACATTGTCAGTGTTACCTAAAAGCAGCGCTTTTTGAACCACGCTCAATCCCTGTCTGCAGCACAGCAGTTCTACTCATTGGGAGCGGCATTAATCGGTATGGCGGGCTCCCTCAGCCCGCGCGTAAACCGGGGGGCTGACGCGCCACCACCAGTTGCGTGCTGTCGTTTACTGAGTGCGGCAAGTCACCGTGGTGTTTGGGTGACAAGATGGGATATATTTGCAGGGATCAAGGCGGCGCTGATCCCGACCTGCCGGTCAATGCGGCAACGTGCAAAAACGAGGGGTATCAAAGGCAAAGCAGGGGAACAGACGGGGGTACAAATCGACTTTTAGAAAAATTAAGTATTAAAAAATCAAAAAAATCAATGTGTTACGGGCATTAGACGGTTCCGACATTGCCATTTACTTTCAATCCTTCGCCTTCAACCTCACCTTTACCCTGCTGCTAGTGAGCAAGCCGGGATTCAGTACATCCAGTACTACTTTTTGGCTATTAGTATCTTCAGCCGAATTGATGTAACCTTCCACCCTTCCTGCAAAAGACGAGATTGAATGCGGGGAATGAGTTGGCGGACTTTGGCTGCTGCGGCGTTTCCCTGAACCAGCAGGCACCAGGTTTCGCCATCAATCGGGCCAGCTTTGACCGCAGGGCGCAGGGTTTCGGGAATCAGTGACTCAATGGCAGCAAGTCGGGCGCTGGACTCTCTGACCAGCCTGGTCAGGTGTCCAAGGGTCGGCGAGTTTTCAACTGCCTGGTGGGCCGTGATTGCGAGCCGTACCGGTATGGGTTTGGGTAGATTGAATTTCTGGTTCACTGGACAGGCTGCCCGCTAGTCAAACTTTCGAGTCAGGCTTTTAAAGAGCATAAGGATTACTTTAAGTGCATTTAATCATCACAGATGCCTGGCTGGCTAAAAGGCGGCCTATATATTTAAGCGGTACCAAACTGGTGGTTGCAGGTTTTATAGCGGCCTTTGCCTTGATGGTGGTGGCTGCCGGTTTGTATCACTGGGTGTTTTTGAAGGGCGCGCGCGAGAGCTGGCCTGTGATTGGCTCACTGGTTAAGCTGGTGATCAAAGACGAGTTCGAGCAACGCGACCGCTTCATGCGCGAAAACCTCGACGTGATGGCTAAACGGCTGGGTGAGATGCAGGCCAAGATGGTGCAGCTTGAAACTCTGGGCGAGCGCGTTTCGGGTCTGGCGGGCCTCAATCCGGGTGATATCAAATCCAGCATGGGTAGCGGTGGCGCGCTGGTCGGCAGCCGATCCCTGACGATGGAAGAACTGCAAGCCACGCTGGCTGATCTCGACAAGCTGACAGACCAGCGGTTTGACCTGATGACCGTCATGGAATCACGCCTTTTTGACCAGAAAATCAAAAAACTCATGCTGCCTACGCAGCAGCCCGTAGCAGGCGGTATTCTGGGTTCGTCGTTTGGCTGGCGCATCGACCCCATCAACGGGCAGTCGGCGCTGCATACGGGGCTGGACTTTCCTGCGGTGCAGGGCACGCCCATCGTGGCTGCTGCTGGCGGCGTTGTGCTGGTGCAGGGATACAATTCCGCCTATGGAAATATGGTCGAAATTGACCACGGCAATGATCTGGTCACGCGTTACGCTCATGCTTCCAGGGTGTTTGTCAAAAAAGGCGATTTGGTCAAGCGTGGTCAAAAAATAGCCCAAGTGGGTACTACAGGGCGTTCGACGGGCTCGCATCTACACTTTGAAGTGCTGGTGCGAGGCGTTTTTCAGGACCCGCAAAAATTCCTCATGGCAGGACAAAAGATGCCGGCCAATCAGCTGGCATCTTCCAGCACCTCGACGCTGCCACGACGTTCGCGTCGATCGGCGCCAAAAATAAGTGCCTTGCAGCAGGTAAAATGAGAGGTTTGCGCACGGTTGAACTAACCGTGCAGCGCCCACACCTAAGTCCGTATCAATGAAGGGATTTCGGCCGCATTGCCAACTCACGGGGGTTGCAACGCGGCCTCGCATTTATGGCCTCCAACATACTGACCAAAATCTTCGGCAGCCGCAATGACAGGCTGCTTAAAAGTTACCGCAAAACCATAGAGCACATCAATGCGCTGGAGCCGCAGTATGAACAGCTCGACGAATCTCAATTGCGCGCTAAAACCCGGGAGTTCATTGATCGCGTAGCGGCAGGCGAAACCCTGGATGCCATTCTTCCTGAGGCGTTTGCAGTCGTTCGCGAGGGCAGCAAACGCGTGATGAAGATGCGCCACTTTGATGTGCAGCTGCTGGGCGGTATGACGCTACACAACGGCAAGATTTCCGAGATGGGCACTGGCGAAGGCAAGACGCTGACATCAACGCTACCGGTGTATTTGAACGCGCTGACCGGCAAAGGCGTGCATGTCGTGACGGTCAATGACTACCTCGCCAGCCGCGATGCACGGTGGATGGGCAAGCTCTACAACTACCTGGGTTTGACGGTGGGCATCAATTTACCGACCATGTCGCGCGAAGAAAAGCAGGCCGCCTACCAGTGTGACCTTACCTACGGCACCAACAACGAATACGGCTTTGACTACCTGCGCGACAACATGGTCTATGAAGTGGCCGACCGCGTGCAGCGTGGTCTGAACTTCGCGATTATTGATGAGGTCGATTCCATCCTGATCGACGAAGCCCGTACGCCGCTCATCATCAGCGGCCAGGCCGAAGACCATACCGACATGTATGTGGCCATGAACAAGGTTGTGCCACTGCTCACGCGCCAGGAAGGCGAAGCTGATCCGCGCACCGGTGAAGGCGTGACCAAACCAGGCGACTTCACGCTGGATGAAAAAACCCAGCAGGTGTTTCTGACCGAGCAGGGTCATGAAAATGCCGAGCGCCTATTGTTCAACCTCGCTCTGATTCCCGAGGGTGCCACGCTGTATGACCCGGCCAATATCCAGTTGATGCATCACCTGTATGCAGCACTGCGCGCCAACCACTTGTACCACCGCGACCAGCACTATGTGGTGCAAAAAGGCGAAGACGGCTCGTCTGAAGTCGTCATCGTCGATGAATTCACGGGCCGTTTGATGACGGGTCGCCGCTGGAGTGAAGGCCTGCATCAGGCTGTTGAAGCCAAGGAAGGCGTGCCGATTCAGGCGGAAAACCAGACACTGGCATCCATCACCTTCCAGAACTATTTCCGCCTGTATGGCAAGCTGTGCGGCATGACCGGCACGGCTGACACCGAAGCCTATGAGTTCTCTGAAATTTATGGCCTGGAGACCAGCGTCATCCCGCCAAACCGTAAAAGCTGTCGTGAAGACCAGCTGGATCGCGTCTACAAAACCACACGTGAAAAATACGAAGCAGCCATCAAGGACATTCGCGAATGCTACGAGCGCGGCCAGCCGGTGCTGGTCGGCACCACATCGATTGAAAACTCCGAAATCATCGACCAGATGCTAGAGAAAGAAAAGCTCCCGCACCAGGTGCTTAACGCCAAACAACATGCACGTGAGGCCGACATCGTGGCGCAAGCCGGGCGCTTGAAAGTCATCACGATTGCCACCAACATGGCGGGTCGCGGCACTGACATTGTGCTGGGCGGTAGTCTTGAAAAAATGATCGAAGCGGTCGAGTCTGATGAATCACTGGACGCGGTCGAAAAAGATGCAAAAATTGCCGCGCTGCGCAGCCAGTGGGAGCAAGAACACGAGCAGGTCAAGGCCCTGGGCGGCCTGCGCATCATCGCTACTGAGCGCCATGAGTCACGCCGCATCGACAACCAGTTGCGTGGCCGCTCTGGCCGTCAGGGTGACCCTGGTTCATCGCGCTTTTTCTTAAGCCTTGACGACCCGCTGATGCGCATTTTTGCGGGTGATCGTGTCAAGGCCATCATGGAGCGGCTGAAGATGCCCGATGGCGAGGCCATTGAAGCCGGCATCGTGACGCGCAGCATTGAATCAGCCCAGCGCAAGGTTGAGGCGCGCAACTTCGACATTCGCAAGCAACTGCTTGAATACGACGACGTGGCCAACGACCAGCGCAAGGTAATTTACCAGCAGCGCAACGACATCATGGACGCGACCAGCCTGAAGGGGCAGATCGAGGCGCTGCGCGAAGGCTGCTTTACCGACCTGACACGGCAGTACGTGCCGGTTGAAAGTGTTGAAGAGCAGTGGGACATTGCAGGCCTGCAAAAAGTATTGTTGGACGAATGGCAGATTGATGTGCCATTGACCAAAGAGCTGGAAGACGCAGCAGCCATCACCGATGAAGGCATTCTTGAAAAAGTGATTGCCGCAGCCAACGTGGCCTTTGCCGACAAGCTGGACAAAATTGGTGAAGAAAACTTTTTGCAGTTTGAGCGCATCGTGCTACTGCAAAGCATAGACACGCACTGGCGTGAACATCTAAGTTCGCTCGACTACCTGCGCAAGGGCATTCACCTGCGCGGCTATGCGCAAAAGCAACCCAAGCAGGAATATAAGCGCGAAGCCTTCGGGCTGTTTGGCCAGTTGCTTGACAGCGTGAAAAACGAAGTCACCCAAATCCTGATGACGGTCAAGATCCAGTCGGGCGAGCAATTGGAGCAAGCCGCCGAAGAGATGGAAACCCGGGCTGAAAATATTGCCAATGTGACCTACACGGCGCCGACCGCAACCGGCGAAGTAAAAACCACCGTTGGCGAAGAATCGCATCGCTACAAGCAGGCCTTGCCGGCCGGCGCCGTGCCGCGCGTGGGACGTAATGAACCCTGCCCATGCGGCTCCGGGAAAAAATACAAATTCTGTCACGGCAAGCTGACTTGAAACGTTCAGTTCAGCGTTCTGTTCAGCATTCGCTCAGCGTCTGATTCACGTCGATAACTTTTTCGTTTTTGGAGTCATCGGATGCCCGTCAATCTCGTAGCCACGCCTGCCGCTGACCTTTACCCTGTGCCCGGTGTGCGTTGGGGCATTACCGAGGCCGGCATACGCAAGGCCAACCGCAAAGATCTGGCGGTCATGCTGTTAGAAGCAGGCTCATCAGTTGGCGCGGTGTTCACGCAAAACCGTTTTTGCGCCGCACCGGTGCAGCTTTGCCGCGAACACCTGGCGAAAAATGCTGGCCAGAGCTTTGGTATTCGCGCCATGCTCATCAACACCGGCAATGCCAATGCTGGCACGGGCGAAGACGGGCTGCATCGCGCGCACGCTACCTGCATTGCGCTGGCGCGTGAACTGAATCTGGCAGCTGAGCAAATCCTGCCGTTTTCTACCGGTGTCATCATGGAGCCGCTGCCGCATGACCGCATCGCTGCTGGCTTGCCTGCAGCCATTGCGGATGCTAAAGAAGACAACTGGGCCAACGCTGCCGAAGCTATTCTGACCACCGACACGGTGGCCAAGGCGTTCTCGAAACGCATCCAACTGGGTGGCCAGCAAGTCACCATCACCGGCATCAGCAAAGGCGCGGGCATGATACGTCCCAACATGGCGACCATGCTGGGCTTTTTGGCGACCGATGCCTGTGTGGCGCAGGGCGTGATGCCGCAGCTGGCAAAAGAGATAGCTGAAGGCTCGTTCAACCGCGTCACCGTTGATGGTGATACGTCAACCAATGATTCGTTTGTGGTGATTGCCAGCAACAAGGCACAGCACGTGCCCATCACATCGCTGGACAGCGCTGACGGAAAAACCCTGCGCGCAGCCATGCTGGACATTGCAAAGTCGCTCGCGCAGGCCATAGTCCGCGATGGCGAAGGCGCAACCAAGTTCATCAGCATCGCAGTTGAAGGCGGCAAAACGGGCGACGAGTGCCGCAAAGTGGCCTATGCCATCGCGCATTCGCCCTTAGTTAAAACCGCCTTTTTTGCCAGTGACCCGAATCTTGGCCGCATCCTCGCTGCCGTGGGTTACGCAGGCATTGATGACTTGGATCAAACCAAAATTGATTTGTACCTTGACGACGTGCTGGTCGCCAAAAACGGCGGCAGGCATGTGGACTACGTCGAGGCCGACGCTCAGCGTGTGATGCAGCAGAGCGAGATCACGGTGCGCGTGGTGCTGGGCCGTGGAGCCGCAGCGGATACGGTCTGGACTTGTGATTTGTCTTATGACTATGTGAAGATCAACGCCGATTACAGAAGCTAAATATGAACGAACAATTTGAAAAAGTGATGGCGCGGTTTGAGTCCTTGATGACCCGTATCGAGTCCGTGCTGCCGCAGCCGCTCACTGCACCCGACTGGAGCGCATCGGTGGCCTATCGCTACCGCAAGCGCAGCTCTGGTCATGGCGCGCTTGAGCCGGTACACCACGTCGGCGCGATGGACTTGAGTGACCTGAAAGAAATCGACGATCAAAAAGAAAAAATCAGGCGCAATACCGAGCAATTTGTAAACGGCAAACCGGCCAATAACGTGCTGCTGACGGGCGCACGCGGCACCGGCAAGTCGTCACTCATCAAGGCTTGTTTAAATGAATACTCAGCGCGCGGCTTGCGCCTGATCGAGGTTGACAAAGTCGACTTGGTTGACTTGCCCGACATCGTCGATGTGGTGTCAAGTTTGAGAGAAAAATTCATTGTCTTTTGCGATGACCTGAGCTTTGAAGACGGCGAGCCGGGCTACAAGGCACTCAAGTCGATTCTTGATGGCTCGGTATCAGCCGCATCGCCCAACGTGGTGATCTACGCCACCAGTAACCGTCGCCATTTACTACCCCAAAAAATGGCCGATAACCTGAGCTACACCCACAACGAAGACGGTGAGGTACACCCCGGCGAGGCGGTCGAAGAAAAAAACTCACTCGCTGAGCGTTTTGGTTTGTGGATCAGTTTTTACCCGTTCACACAGGATGAATACCTGACCATTACCGCCCAGTGGCTGTCGTCATTTGGCGTTGATGCCGCAGCCATCGCTGCTGCCCGCCCAGCATCTCTGGTGTGGGCACTTGAGCGCGGCTCACGTAGCGGTCGTGTGGCTTATCAGTTCGCCAGAGACTACGTCGGAAAACAGTCTTAAGGCTGACTCAATGACTGCGCAGGTACTCGTAGCCGACGCAGAGTGCCCGCGTGAGGGTGCTAACAACGGTAAGGATCGCAAAATAGTCGATGTAGCGGTAGGCGTGCTGATTCGGCCCAACGGTGACTTTCTTCTCACCTCGCGCCCCGCAGGCAAGGTCTACGAAGGCTATTGGGAGTTCCCGGGCGGCAAGCTGGAAGCAGGCGAGAGCGTTGTCCAGGCGCTGCGCCGTGAGTTGCATGAAGAAATCGGCATCACCATCGTCCAAGCACACCCCTGGAAGACCGAGCTGGTTGACTACCCGCATGCGCTGGTGCGGCTCAACTTCTGCAAGGTGTTCGAGTGGACGGGCGAGCTGCACATGCGGGAAAGCCAGTCGTTTGCCTGGCAGTCGCTGCCCGTCACGGTGCGACCTGTGCTGCCGGGCACCATCCCCGTGCTGGCCTGGTTTGCGCAAGAGCGCAGCTTTGTCGGTGCCACCAGGCAAGCTGGTTGAGGGTATTTCGGGTGGCTTGGCTGCTACTGTTGGCGCCAACACTCAGACTTGACTCGGATGTTTTTGTGTCCTGAACGCAACGCGTTGTGGCTGCAGCGTCGGGCCATCGATGTACTGGGCCATCTGCTCCAAGTCATGGTCCTTGACCACCACATTGCCTTCGGCCAGAAACACTTGGCCGATCAGGCGCGGCGCGGACTGCTGGCCAGTACCCTCACCGAGCCACCATAAACCCATCGAATCTTGAGGCTTGTAAGCATCAGACATTGCGCCGTCTCCCTTTATTCTGCACCGCCAGCAGCTCCTGCGCCAAAGCCTGTGCATCGTTCTCGGGGGCTGCAAGGCTACGCAGGGCATCGTCCCGGCCCATGAGCCATAGAGCGGTCGCGTACACACCCATGCTGACACTTGGGCTTCCTCTCTCCATGCCCATCAAGGTCGGCACGGATGCATTCAGGCGCAGGGCCCAGGACCGTAACGACTCCTTGCGGCGCTTTCGGCCCAAGCGCAGGTGCTGCCCCAACAACTCCAAGGAGGCGAGAACGGAACTGGGAAGGCTTGCGATAGATTTGGCGGCTTTTGGCATTCTCCAAGAATACACAAAAATGTCAATTTGTGAAATTTTGATTTAATAATGTACGAACTTACGGTCACATCGTCGCCATTTAGGTCGTCTCAGTCAGAGCTGTTGGGGGCAGAGTCCAAATTCGCCAAGCCTATGGTTCGCCCGGAGGGTGCGGTGCTAAGCACCACAGCGAAATTGGTGTCTGATCCCAATAACTCCACATGATCAAGAATGGACGGTTGCACTGCCCCGGTGGACAAGTCATATCTACAGCTGAGCAGTTCTACAGCCTGGCTTTCTGATCTAGAAGTGCCATCGTCACATTTCTACGCCTCTTGCACGCCATTGCGACAGAACCCTTTTTTGCGCGCGGCTGGTGGCGCGTGCCTAGCGTGATATCACGCGGGTGAGCAGTTCCTTGCGCAGCGCTGATAGCCTGGCCTTTAATCGGCGCTCGTTGACAGAGCCCACGCGCACCATGATTTTCTGGCCTGAAGTCAGGGACTCCAGAGCCGGATCGGCAAACTGGTAGCGGACCCAGGGCGTCAGCGACGGCTCCGGGCCCTTGACGTCAGTCAGTTGCAGGTTCACTGGATAGCCGGGGTCCGGGCTATCCAGCAGCAGATCGATCACATTGATCAGCCGGTCGTTGAAATAGGCCTTGGGGTAGCCGAGGTCTTGGTAGGCGCGCTGCAACAGGGGATACATGCGGATGTAAAGGTCCACGGCCTTGTGCGTATCGACCGACTCGGCCAGCAGGACCAGCGCGGTGTAGCGCAGACTATTGTTGGCCGAGATGACGGTGTTGCCGGCACCCGTTTGCACCTTGAAACGGCCGAGCGTCGGGTTGATGGGCCAGAGCGATGCCGGGGCATAGGAGCGCCCCAGATTGTCCACGGTGGCTGTGAAACGGCGCGGAAAGTCATCGATTTGCAAAAAGATGCCGACGGCCTTGCGGCCCAGAAAATCTTCCAGTGTGGCAGCGATGTCGGAGGATTCAAGCGGTGCTGCAGTCGTCGGAGCTTGCACCGGGTACTGGATCGCGGGCTCTGCTGGGACGGTGGCCGATGCGGCAGGTGCCGGTGCCGCGGATGCCGCGGGTGCCGACATCGCTGGCTCGGGTGCGCTTGTCACGGTGACCGGGTACCAAGCATTCCACCACCAGTAAGCGGCACCTGCGGCGATGGCCAGAATGATGACGATGAGCAAGGCACGCCGCGCTCCGAAGTTCATGTCACGCCTCTCTTTGATGAGTGATTACCCATGAATATCAGTCTAGCATGTCTGGTGTCGCGTGGGAGCCGGCAGCCTTGTCCATCAATCTTGTGGGTATGCCAGCCGTTTTTGCGCATAATTTTTTGTGTCAAACGGCGAGTATGTCCATACGTAGTGCAAACGAGATGGGTGGCGCGGATGGCACCTAACAATCAGCATTTATCCGCCGCGCCGTAAAGCCAGCACAAGGCAAAGACATCAATCGCGGCAGATAAACCATGTTGGACTGAACCGCCTGTGGGGCGGTCGTGTTGCGGTAGTTGCACTATAAGTGGATTTGATTCAATCGTCCTACCTCTGCGACAGATTATGACCCCGCGCAGCGCCATCGCGCCCGGCGCAAACCTTTGGAGTTATTGGGGTCAGACACCAATTTCGCTGCGGTGCACCGCACCGCACCGCGCCGCGCCCTCCGGGCGAGCCGTAGGCTTGGCGAATTTGGGCTCTGACCCCAAAAACTCCTAGCCGAACTCCCACTGCTTTCTCGCGCCCAGCACTGCTTCGGGATACACCGCCTTGCCGCGCGAGCCGTTGTAGCGACCCAGGCCCATGAAGAGGTCGCCTTTTTCGCGATCCAGGTAGTGGCGCAATATTACGCAGCCAAAGCGCAGGTTTAGCTTCGTCTTAAAGAGCTTGCTGGTATCGCCATCGCCGATCAAGCGCGTCCAAAACGGCATGACCTGCATGTAGCCGCGCGCACCTACCGGGCTGATGGCCCATCTTCGAAAGTCACTCTCCACCTGAATCAAACCCATCACCAGCGTGATGTCGAGGCCAGCGCGTTTGCTCTCGTACCAGACTGTTTTTACAAAATCTATACGCGCTTGCTGTTCAGGAATTTTCTTCTTGAGTCGATCGCTCATCGCGCCCAGCCAGCGGTGGTAGATCATGCGGCTTTCAGTGTCCTTGAACTCGGGTTCGACTGGCGCGCTGCCGGCAATGGCGGCACTCAATGCGTTACGCACCGAATCGATGAGAGGCTCTTCTATTTGTGCGCCTGCGCTGGCGAGCTTGGGTAGCACAAGCGAGGTCAGCAGCAGTGGCGGCGCAAGGATGCAGGCTCGCCTCGACAAACCGACAGCGTTGTTCACTTGACTCAAGCGGCCAAGCCAAGTTTTGTTTTGAGAAAGGCTAGCGCCCCAGCAGTATCTACCTTGGTCGATTCTGCATCGCGGCGGTGTTGGTATTCGAGCTGACCTTCCTTGAGCGCGCGGTCGCCAATCGTCACGCGGTGTGGCACGCCTATCAATT
>Ga0209284_10006513_pt1 | contig 11164 bp, 11 predicted proteins | sample FRY03_FD_187211 | JGI IMG/M metagenome (GOLD analysis project Ga0209284, IMG submission 187211) | Freshwater microbial communities from Lake Fryxell liftoff mats and glacier meltwater in Antarctica - FRY-03 (SPAdes) (version 2) | ecosystem: Environmental > Aquatic > Freshwater > Ice > Glacier... | reverse complement strand
TCAGATCTCTGAGTTCTTCTGTAGGAACACTCTTCCTTTCTTCAAAATATAAATGGAGCATCTCCTCCTCTTTTCTAGTCGTCAACAAATCAAAGTGTTCAACTAAAAACTCTGGAAGGATATGCTTCAGTAAGTCTATGTAATTCTCCAAGGTTATTCTTTCTAACAATAATCAACTATCTTTTTTAATTCACAAACACAACTTTTGGGTATGATCCCTTGTATGCACTATTCTGATTGCCAAATCGGTCACTTGTTGGAGTTAGGTTGTAATCTGTGCCATGAAATTGATTGCCAGATGAGTCATTGGTATTTCCGCTAAAGGGATAGAATGCTTTTGCTCCTGAAGGTACTTGAGCTGAAGCTTGAAAAGTAAAAAGGACGGAGACGAATAATAATAATAAGATTTTCATAATAACGAATGTAGTAGAAAATGCTCACAAAACCAAAATCTTAAAACTCATGAGGGAGCCCTTTTTTGTAATTGTATTTTTGGATAGTGGTCCATGGGTTGGATCAGCAAGTTTATGCGACTTCAAAGGTGATAAGTTGAGATTAGAAATCAATTGTTGCATGTTGTACATTGAATAATGGCTCTATTAGTTGGATTATGTGCATCGAATAGAGGAGTTAATCGTTGCAGAGAAATTTTGTTAGAAAATATTCGTGTTTCTTTCTTTTGTTAATTCTCGATCTCGTTTGGCATGCAATACTCCGAGGATTAATATTTTATTGGTTTCATCAAATATTTCATAGTGTACATAATGAGGAAATCTGGCCTGGATACGCCTAACTCTTACGTTGTCAAATTGAATGGGAGTACTTTTTGGATTACTTAAAATACCGTCAAAACATTCAAGAACCTTTTCTTGATACTCGTCTCCTAAGTTTTGAAGTTTGTCATTGTACCAAAAGCGAGTGTCTCTAATATCTGCTTCTACACTAGGGTTAAACGCTAATGAAAACATTTGCCTAACCTTTTTGGAGATTGCCTTTTAGCTCAGTAAAAGTGAGATTAGCATCAGGATTAGCAAGAGACGCTTCTCTTCTTTTTCTGATTTCATCTATTTGCCACTGAGGGATTTCTGCATCGTATTCGTACTCAAACTCCAAGTTATTGCTTTCCAGAAAGTTCAAGACCATATCTTTTTTGTCGTCGTTTAAATCTATTACTACTTTCATCCCAAGTTCTTGCTTCAAAGATACAGAAAAATAAGAAAGTGATGTTCGTTGTATTATGTGCATTGAATAGGCGGGTTGATCGTTGCAAAGTGCACTGAAAAATTATTATATAGGGCTTTCCCTATTATCTCTAATAGCGACTAGATAGATAGATTCCTCATTAAACGTATAGTAAATGGAAGTCAATTTAGCAACCAAAGCAACCCTTATAGTTTTAGATTTTTTAGAAGTGCGAAACGTTATGGGGTTTGAGATTATTCTATTGATTTGATCATCAAAAGCCTTTACAAATTTTTTAACTTCTCGTTCTGTAAATCTATTCTCTAGGTAGTTTAAAATTTCTGCAAATCCTGAGTGAGCCTCGTCTGACCAAGCAACCTTATAGATACTTTGCATAGAGCTTCTTAGCCTCCTTGTGCGAGTGAACGTTGCCTTCTTCCACATCTTTAAGGCCGCGAGATATAGCGTCTTTATGGTCTTGAGGCACTTCGTCCCACCAATCACTAGTTGAAGAATGCTCAGTACGTATTGCTTTTACTTTTTCCAGTACGCTAGTGTCTTGCAGCTGAGTAAGCCATTCTATCAGGCCAAGTTTTTCGAGATGCACATTCATTGTTCCACAAATTTAAGCAATGTTATTGATAGTTGAGGATTTGATGAATAAAGAGACGGTTAGAGTATGAGATTATTCGTTAGGTTTTATGCGTCGAATAGTTGGGTTAATCGTTGCAAGAGTAGACATCATTTATGCTTTAAGATTTCCCTAAATACGAGGTAGTTTATAGCCAAAGGAAGCTGAAAAGTAAAAAATAATAGAGCAGTGGATAGAAAATCGGAAGGAGTAACCATGTGCGATATAACTACGAAGATAAATTCATATGCATCCCAACTATCATACACCTAAAAATATATTTCAGTCCATAAAGTCTTGATATACCTATAAAACAGACGGATACCGAATAAATATTTATTTTTCGAATACGCCCAAAATAGGGTGTGTTCGAATTTTAGGTGTATCATTCTTGGGAATCATAATATAAAACATGTAAAATTGAAAAATTAAAAGGGTAAATCATAATTTCGATCTAAAGCGTATGATGATTTCGATTTACCCTAACTAAATTTGAAGAGCACCGAAACGTAACTCGGCACTTTATACTTCATTGTATTAAATAATGGAAGTAAATTTAAGAATTACAAGTGAGAGACATAGCTACCTAAGCAAAAGCGTCTCTCGCTGTAATTCTCTTTTTTACATCACTATTTACAGCGTCGGAGCGTAATTTCTCCTATACTATATTCAAATATTATCGACAATCCCCAAAAGATAGTGTCATATTTATAAATTCAGATGTAACTATCTAATTTTCAGTAAGAATAGATTTTTATTAGAGCTTATTGTGTTTAGTTTTAAGGTAGTATGCCTTGGCTATTGTCATATTTTGTAGTCTCTAAAAAAAAAACTAAAATAATACGAATTGTAATTTATATTTGTTTTGCCTAAGCGTTCTTTAACATCTTAAATTAAATTATTCCGTCTTATGACAAAAAATTACGCACGAAATTGGCTTTTCGAAAAATTCAAGTGTATCGCTGTATTGGGTGCTCTGCTAGTCGCAGGATCCGCTTCAGCACAACTTAGTGGTACGTATACCATTAACTCCGGGGCTGCTACTAGTGGCAGTAACTATGCAAGTTTTACCGCTTTTGCATCAGCAATTAATAGTGGGGGCGTTTCTGGCTCGGTTACAGTAAATGTGGCTTCAGGTTCTGGTCCTTACAATGAGCAAATTGCACTTACCGCTTCAGGCACAGCTACTAACACGGTCACTATTAATGGTAATGGAAACACTATCACGAATAGTGGTACTTACGTTATCGCTTTAAATGGTTCAGACTATTTTACTTTCGATAACCTAAATGTAACTTCTACTTGTTCTGGTACAGGTACTCGCTGTTACTGGATTTATAATAATGCTGATAATAATACTATCAAAAACTCAGCTCTTAGAATCCTGAATTATACGAGTACATCTAACTCTACTGCTTATGTAGCGTTTTCTGCATCGGCTACCTCTAGAAGTGCTGGAGACCACGGTTCTGATAACGTAATAGATAATAATACGATGTCTTCTAACTCTACTTCAGGTACGGGTCCTTACTCCGGTATTATGGATTTTAGAAGTTCATCATACAAAACTAAAGGGAATACATTTACCAATAATACAATTAGAGATGTATACTACGGTCACTTCTATATATACTATACAGATGGATTTACTATTACTAATAATACACTTACGGCATTTAGATCGGACGTAACGTCGGGAACTCAGTATCCTGCATACTTATACTATTGTGGCGGTACTTATCAGTGTAAGTTTAATAACAATACAATTACGGGTTTAGGTGGTTATTACCAATATGGTGTGTATGTATATCAGTGTAGTGGTACGTCAACAAGCCCTACCCAGATAAACGATAACAGCTTTACATCTAATAGCTCAGGATACTACTTTTACGGACCACGTGTGGAATACTGTAACTTTGCAGAACTTAAAAACAATACAATAGAAGGGAATAGTGCTCTTTCTTACTGCTATGGTATCTATACGTCTTCTAACAATGATATCATAATCCAAGATAATACTATAAAAAGCAATTCTGGCGATTATGTGTATCCAATGTATAATTATTCGAATAACCGCTCTAACATAACAATAGATAGAAATAAAATAATAGATAATGATGCGGAGTATTATTTCTATAACTATATGGTGTATTATGGTGACAATGTTATATGTACTAATAACATAATAGCTGGAAACTCTGCATATTACTTTTGTTACAATTTTTGTTACTATCCTACATCAGGTGTTTATGCACATAACACGATAGTACAAGATCAAGCTACACAATATTATAACTATGGTCTCTATGCATACTTTAATGCTGCTACAGATTTCAAGATTAGTAATAACATCTTTGTAGTAGGGGGTACTTCTGGTTATGGCTACAGCCACAATGCATTATATGCAGGTGGTACTATGACCAATGTTTCATTCAGTAATAATGTATGGCACGAGACTTCTAATTGTACTTATCAAAATGGTAGCACCTCCGCAACTTCTGCGACTGCTTATGTAGCTACAAGTGCTGAGACGGGCTCTGTTGCTATTAATCCAAATTTTGTAAATTTAGCTGCTTTTAATGTACTACCAACTAACCCAGCTATATCTAACATGGGTCTGCAAGGCTTAGCAGCTTTAGATCATAACAAAGCTACTAGAACTGCATGTGGTCCAGATCCTGGAGCGTATGAGTTCACTGTAGATCATAGTGTAACTGCTATTTCTACGCTTCCTGCTACTGAATGCGGTAACTATCAGGAAGAAGTAAAAGTACGTTTCAATAACGGAACGGCAGTAGCTATGACTGATGTTGAAATGTTTTATCAAGTAAATGGGGATGCACCTGTTGTAGAGACAATTTCTTCAGCATCAGCAAGTACTTATACAGATTTCACTTTCACCAAGAAAGCAGTATTTAATAAGCCCGGAATGAATACGTTAAGAATAGGTTTAGGTTGTGATGATAATACTTCAAATAATGTCATTACACAAACTGTTTCTATTACATCATCACCTTATGGTGGCGAGTTAGCAATGGGTTCTCAGTTTGATGGTTACTTTAATGATGGTACCGTAGGAAATCCAGACGTTACTGTTAAAGATTACATCTCGGACTATGATATCTCTCGCCCAGCTGTATATACTGCAGCTGCCCCAGGAGTAGATTATACGTATGCTCTTAAAGCTTGGGATGGAGGTACAGACGTTACTAGTCAAGGGTTCACTCTAGCTAGTAATGCGGAAGTGTTTTCTGCAGATCCTGCAGTAGCCTTGGCTGGCAAAACTATTTTTATGGAATTAACAGTTACTGATTTAGGAACTACATGCGATACTTCATTCGGAAGATGGATGTATGTACCACATACACCAGTAGCTTCTTTCACTGCTTCTGACATCTGTTTAGGTGACGTTGCTCAGTTTAAGAATACTTCCACTCTTGGAGGTCCTAATTATATGATAACAGCATGGGAATTTGATGATCCAGATCCAGCGGTGACTGACGATAATTCAGATATCAAAGACGGATTTTGGGAGTATAGTGCCTATGGAGCAGGAGTAGTAGTAGAAATGACAGTAGCCAATGGAGTGTATCCTAAGTTTGAGTACACTGCTACCAGGACTATCAATGTTACTCCTAAGCCAGTAATAGATTTCAAAGTATTGAATGCTTGTGAAGGCTCACCTATCACAGTTATCAATAGTACGTCTATATCTACAGGAAGTGCAATCACCTACTCTTGGGACTTTGGTGGCGAGTATACCTCTACAGCACAAGTACCATCGTATACATTTGCTACACCAGGTCAGAGAAAAATCACAGTAACAGCTACTTCAAATGGATGTAATGCATCGCTTACTAAGAATGCATACCAGTTTGAGATGCCAGTTGCTAACTTTACAAGTGTAGGAGAGTGTAACTTTGTAGACGTAGAGTTTACAAGTACATCTACTATCGCAAATGAAGCAAATATGGGCTATTCTTGGGATTTTGCAGGAAGCGGTATTTCTAGAGTTAAAAATCCGTTATATACATTTGCTACAGCAGGAACTAAGACCGTTATATTAACAGCTACATCAGAGTTTGGATGTGCCAATAGCACTACTAAAACTATAGTATTGAATGAGTCTCCAGAGGCTGATTTTAGTTGGGATGCAGCGTGTAACCTTACACCTATCAACTTTACATTTACAGGATCCGTACCAAACGGAGGAAAAAATTCTTCTTATTCTTGGGACTTTGCTGGACAAGCAACAGCTGGACAGCCAGCACCAAGTTACTTATTCAGTAAAGTAGGAGCTAAGGAAGTTACTTTAACAGTAGCAGACCTTAACGGATGTTCAAGTTCGATCACAAAAGAAGTAAACGTGGTACTACAAGCAGTAGCAGGTTTCTCAGCTAAAGGATTTGAAGCAACAGATGTATGTGAAGGAGACAAAGCAGTATTTACAAATACTTCAACAGTAGCAGCAGGTAACTTAAGCTATTCTTGGAACTTTGGTGACAATACACCAGTAAGTACAGACCACTCACCTACTCACACCTATACTTCTCCAGGTGTATATAGCGTAACGCTAAATGCATTAGTAGCAGGAGGATGTTCAGATGATATCACTGTTCAAGTAGAAGTAAACGAAGCACCAGATGCATCATTTACAGTTACTAGAGAAGGAAGAACTATCAAATTAGATGGTCCAGCAGGAAATGATAAGTACAGATGGACATTTGGAGATGGAGCAAGAGACATCACAGAAGATCCAACGTATACTTATAATAACATAGACAATGGAACATTCGAAGTATGTTTAGCTACAGAAAAAGGAGTATGTAAAAGCAGAGAGTGCGAGGATGTAACAATCAACCTAGCAGGAATCTCAGAACTTACTCAGAACAATGATATGATCAACGTATATCCAAACCCATCAAACGGCAAATTCAATGTAACAGTTGAAAATGCAGGAGATGTAGTGATAGTAGTAGGCGATATCCTTGGGAATGTACTAAACGTAGAAGTAAGAGATAACCTAAACGGAACATACAATGTAGATATGTCAGCAGTAGCTAACGGAGTTTACTTTGTACAAGTGAAGAACGGAGATTTCTATGCGACTAAGAGAATTACAGTATCTAAGTAATTAGATAAGTAACAAGCATATAAAAGCCCGCTTACCTTTTGGTAAGCGGGCTTTTTATTTGTATAAATTTTTGAGATTAATCTACCTCTTCGTAGTCAGTAAAATTGCCGCTTTCTCTTTGTTGTGCAGGGCGTCTTTTTTCTGTTTTAAGAATTTTATCTATAAGTGAGCCTGCAAAGGATACAATAAGCCCAAAGAGCAATGCCCACCAAAATGAAGCAATCTCTACGTGATCTATGAAGAAATCCATCAACATGACCATAAGAGCAGTAATAACAAAGCTAAATAGCCCAAAAGTAACTAGTGTTACTGGAAACGTGAGTACCGCTAGAATAGGTCTAATAAGGGAGTTTACCAGAGCCAAAACAATAGCTGCTATAAGTGCGTATTTGTAACCTCCGGAGATTGTAACTCCTTCTAGGTATTGGCCACAGAGTAAAATTACACCTCCAAGAGCCAAAAATTTTAAAATTTTATTCATAATATAATAGACTTAAGCGTACAAGAAACACGCCAAAGAAACTACTGACAAATTTGCAAATCCATAACGCCACTAAACCTCAGTTACTATTACTTGCTAGTAAGTCTGGTCGTACTATTGTAGCAATTTTTTCTTCGCTCCATAAAGAGCCACGCATACCACAATACGAGTCTTGTATAGTAGGTTTAAGTTCTCTGTAATTATTGACAGCAAGGATACTTACGTTCGATATTTTCTATATCTTGTGTCATCTGACTTATGAGTCTCATTTTGCTTAAAATTAAGACTTTTTTCTGGTGAGATAGTAGCTCGAAGAATCATAATGCTCGACTTTACTGACTACTATCTAATTTTTAACTTTCTTTGGCAAACCAATGTCAGAACCTAAACTAGTTAAAAACAAAGAACTCAATATATGGGAAGCTTTGATTCCTGTATTCGCTCTAGTAGCTATGCTTGCCTATAATGTATTCGTATTTCAAGATAATGCCATCAGCGGGAGCAATCAGTTCGTGCTACTCTTAGGAGCTTCCATAGCGGTAATAGTGGGACATTTTAATAAAGTGAGTTTTGATACTATGCTGGAGAACGTAGGGAGTAATCTAAAGTCGGTAAGTGGTGCTATACTCATACTGCTCTTGGTAGGTTCTTTGGCTGCAGCTTGGCTTATTAGCGGGATTATCCCAGCTATGATTTTTTATGGAATTAAACTCATTAACCCAACTATATTTTTACCTACCGCAGTGGTTATAAGTGCCGTAATATCTGTAGCTACGGGAAGCTCGTGGACTACTAGTGCCACTATTGGTATAGCTTTAGTAGCTATAGGCAAGGCTATAGGTTTGCCTGCTGGCATGGTGGCAGGAGCAGTGATTAGTGGAGCGTATTTCGGAGATAAAATGAGTCCGCTGAGTGATACTACCAACTTGGCTGCTGCTATGGCTGGGACTAAGTTATTTACGCATATAAAATACATGGCGTATACTACGGTGCCTACTATCCTTATCACCTTGATCGTGTTTTCTATATTTAGTTTCACCTACGAAGTTAGCGAAGTAGAGGGAACGGAGGTATTACTTGGGGCTATTACAGAGAAGTTTACTATTACGCCTTGGCTGTTTGTAGTTCCCCTAGCTGTGATAGGTCTCATAGTGATGAAAGTACAACCACTTATCGCACTTTTGGCTGGCACTTTATTAGGCTGTATTGCCGCCATTGGCTTTCAACCAGACTTAGTTTCTGGTAGTACAAATGATATGTACAAGCAACTCATGTCTGCCATTACCACGGGTATTGATGTAGAAACGAGTAATGCTTCGCTCAATGACTTATTTAGCTCAGGTGGTATGAGTGGAATGCTCGGCACCGTTTGGCTCATTATATGTGCTATGGTGTTTGGTGGAGTGATGGAGGCTATAGGAGCATTGAGTAGAATAAGTCAAGCCCTATTGAGTTTGGCTAGTTCTGTGTTTGGCTTATTTGCAAGTACAGTGGCTAGTTGCTTAGCCTTGAATGTGACCGCTAGTGATCAATATCTCGCTATAGTAGTGCCTGGTAAAATGTTCGAAAAAGCGTATAAAGACAAAGGATTAGCTCCGGAAAATCTCAGTAGAACGCTAGAAGATAGTGGTACTGTGACCTCGGCACTTATCCCTTGGAACACATGTGGGGCATACCAAAGTAGCGTGCTAGGTGTAGGAGTAAGCGAATATTTTGCTTATGCTATTTTCAACTATCTCAGTCCTTTTATGACCTTGCTATTCGCTGCTTTTAAAATAAAGATAGCACAGCTAAAAGAGGTCAAATCTTAAGGGTGCTCTGAACTAGTTTTTAGGCTGATTAGAACAACTCTTCTATCTCGAGCTTATAATCGTACTGCAGATCCTCGTGCATCTTATCTATGGTCTTTTCTGCCAGTCCTAGTTGCCTATCAAACATATTGGTAAGTACGGTATTGTGAATGTAGGACGGTTCCATTTTCTTTAGCTTTCTGCAAAAGTGGATTAACAAAGCTGCCTCTGTTTCTGGCTTCTTAGAAAACTTAACGTACTTCTTTATAGTTCGTAGAATCTTACGAACACTCTTTTTTATGAAATAATAGTTCTGCTGATTGATGTACTCAAACTGCTCGTTTATGTACTCCTTTACTACGTCTATGTATCCATCTTCATCGCTAGCTTCAAAGAGGAGATACGTCAGAAATTCTTTGTTCTCTACCTTGTACTTGCCTACACGCAAGACTATCTCCACAAGCTCCTCCTGACTGAGATGTTGCAGCTCTTTTTTTATTCGAGTAATGGGTACGGCTTTCATCCTCTAAGATTTTTAAAATATTTCATCCAAATTGATAGTAAGAGTACGATTATTAAAAACGGAATCCCAATCCAAATAATTTCACTTTTTATAACCTCTATTCCCCATTCGCTAAAGAATTTTTTATACCCCATAGGAGAAACTTGTATAGGTCGCCAAGGTAGAAAGTATCTAGAATTTTCGAAGGGTGAAAAGAATGCAACTCCTAGTCCACCAGTAGTCATAGCATCTAGCAGTGAGTGAGATGCGGTACACAGAGCAAAGTAGAGGGAGAGTATGGGTCTTTTGGTTTTGTAAAAGAGAAAAGCAATAGCTACTCCAAAGAGTATAGCAAAGAAGAATGAGTGAGTAAATCCTCGATGTCCCCAAAAGGAATCGTAGGATATCCCCAATTTAAAACCCAATACATCAGCATCGGGAGCTATAGAGCATAAAACACCCAATATCCAAAACGTAGGATTGCGTATTTCTTTAGTAAATGATTTTCCCAGTGCGATAGCTGCCAAGCTATGTCCAAAAACAGAAGCCATTACTTCTTGAAATCTGGAATGCTTGCCATGTAGAGTTTCTCTACTTTTTCTCTGGCCCACGGGGTGCGTCTCAGAAATTTGAGACTACTGCCCATACTTGGGTTGCTCAGAAAGCAGTTGATGGCTATACGGTCGCCTAAGCCTTCCCATCCATAGTAGGAAACTAAAAACTCGAGCACCTCTTTGAGCTTCATGCCGTGCAGAGGGTTGTTGAGTTGTTCTTCTTCGTTGCCTTCGTTTCGTTTCACTAGGTGCCAAAATTAGGCATAAAATCGAGAAACGTGACTTTGACTTTTGGCACGGCTAATACCAAATGGATTATAGAATGACGTATTGAAAAATAAAATTATTTTCAGTCAGTTCGAGGCAGAAAAATTAAGCGTAGCAGTAGTTACGGTTCATTTTTGTAACAAAGAAATGGCTGTAAAATAACCTGTTTTTATGCGACATTTTATAGTTTAATTGGTATAAAGTAAACTCAACTACACTATTTCCGAGTAATGCTAGGGTATCAGATGAGATTTATTTCACCTCTACTTGCGGAGGTGTAAGGATTGTCAGTGACAATGTTTTTATGGAATTACGATTATGTTTAGGTGGTAAGTGGATTTTGAATCAACACTTTTTACAGAAAAAATATAAGGTCCTGGAGCTATCTGCGGAAGTTTGAATCCACTAGTTTTTAGCTCTTCCCCGTTTATCTTTTTGTACATAATGTTTTGGCCCATTACATTCACTATACTCAGTTCATAGTCCGTGCCTTCTGCTAAACCTTCTATGTGTACTGGCTGTCCGCTAGATACAGGATTAGGATAGAGCCTTAGTGGCTGCACAGACAAATTATTTCTAGTCGAAATTTTATTAGGATCTAGGTACACTATCTCTTTAAAAGT
>Ga0209284_10006504_pt1 | contig 11173 bp, 7 predicted proteins | sample FRY03_FD_187211 | JGI IMG/M metagenome (GOLD analysis project Ga0209284, IMG submission 187211) | Freshwater microbial communities from Lake Fryxell liftoff mats and glacier meltwater in Antarctica - FRY-03 (SPAdes) (version 2) | ecosystem: Environmental > Aquatic > Freshwater > Ice > Glacier... | reverse complement strand
CCAGTATGGTTTTGGCGGACGAGATTAACCGGACGCCGCCCAAAACGCAGGCTGCTTTGTTGGAAGCCATGCAGGAAGGTCACGTCACGGTGGGTGAGCACACGCTGCAACTTCCGAAGCCCTTTTTCGTGTTGGCGACCCAGAACCCGATCGAGCAGGAGGGAACGTATCCGTTGCCCGAGGCGCAGCTCGACCGCTTCCTTTTTAACATCGTGGTGGATTACCCGAGCGAAGTCGAAGAGCGTGAGATCATCCGTCGTGTGACGAGTCCGAATTCGGCCACGATCTCCGCGCTCATGACCGGGCCGGAGATCATTGAGCTTCAGAATGTCGTGAAGCGGGTGCCGGTCGGTGATCACGTCATTGATTTTGCGGCGAAGCTGGCGCGGGCGACCCGTCCGGGGTCGGCTGAGGCTCCGAGTTTTGTGAAAGAGATGGTGGGTTGGGGTGCGGGTCCTCGTGCCGGGATTGCCATGATTTCCGCCGCCAAGGCTCATGCCGTTCTGCGCGGACGTTTCCACGCTACGACGGGCGATGTCGTAGCGGTGGCGCTTCCGGTGCTTCGTCACCGGGTATTGACGACGTTCAACGCTGAAGCGGCGGGAGTGAAGAGCGATGACATCATTCGTCGTCTCATTTCCGAGCTGGGTGGCGATGATTCTGATATCAAAATCTAGTCCTACAACGAATCAACAGGATGGGCGAAGACGTGGATCGACTTGAGGTGCCGGAGTGCATGCGTTTGCTTGCACCCGAGGTCATCGGGTCGCTGAAGCGGTTGGAATGGCTTGCGAGGCTTCGCAAGCAGGGGACCTTGACGGGGCGGCACACCAGTCCGGACAAAGGGGTTTCGGTCGAATTTGCGGAGCACCGCGAATATACGATCGGCGATGATTTACGGAACCTTGATTGGCGTGTGATGGCCAAGAGTGACCGGAACGTCGTGAAGCAGTTTATTGAAGAGACCAACCTTCGCGCGACGGTTGTGCTGGATGTCTCGGGCTCGATGACCTTTCGTGGCGAACAATCCGAGCTCTCGAAATTTGAATACGGTCAGTATCTCGCGGCGGCTTTGTCTTACCTTTATATTAAGCAAGGCGATGCCTCGGGGTTGGTGACTTTCGATGATACCTTGCGGACCTCGATGCGGGCGGAGAGCCGTCCGAGCCAGGTTCGTCGAATCTGTGAGGAGCTTTATAAGACCGAGCCGGGTAAGGAGACCGGGGTTGGCAAGGTGTTGCACGAAGTGGCTGAGCGGATTCCGCGTCGTGGCTTGGTGGTACTGATTAGTGATCTTTTTGATGAACCCGAACAGGTGATTGAGGCGCTGCACCACTTTGATTATCGTCAGCATGAGCTCGTCATTTTCCACGTCCTTGCCGAGGAGGAGCTGAGTTTTCCTTTCCAATCGTTCCAGCGCTTTCGGGATCTTGAGGGGGTCCAAGAGATGCTGCGCATCGATCCCCAAGCGGTGCGGGCGGCGTATCTCGACAAGCTGCGAAATTTTATTACTTCGATCGAGAATGTCTGTGGAAATCTTCGAGCCGACTATGTCCCGGTGAGCACCAAGACTCCGGTCTCTGAAGCTCTTGTTCGTTATCTAGGAAGGAGGAAGAAGTAGCATGCTCTTCATGAATCCATGGCTCCTGGCCGGGCTCGGAGGAGTGTTGATTCCGGTGATTCTTCACCTGATTCGTCGTCAGGCCGCCAAGCCTTACGACTGGGGTGCGATGCTTTTCCTTTTTGATACCGTAGCGGCTCGTCGCAAGCGGATGGAGTGGGAGGATCTCCTTCTCATGATGGCACGGTGCCTTTTGATCGCGCTCATCGCGTTGGCGGTGGCCCGTCCTTTTGTTCCGCCTGATTCGCAAATCCCGTGGCTCTTTATTTTGCCAATTGGACTGATTGGAATTGCGGCGTTGGGCGGATCGTTCGTGCTGTCTTCGAAAGCGTGGAAGAGGGGGATGCGTGGCTTTGCGTTGGTGATGATTGTGGCATCGGGTTTTTTGGGATGGTATGAGAAGAATCTCAATCTCCTTCGTTTTCAAACCAGTGAGCGCCGTGATGTCGCCCTCGTGATTGATGGCTCGACCTCGATGCTCTTGGAGCAAGGTGGTCAGTCTGCTTTTGCGAAGGCGATTGCCGAGGCGAGGGATTTCGTGAAGGAAGCGCCGAAAGGGACCGCTTTTTCGATCATCTTGGGTGGTCCGGCTCCTGAGCTGAAGACTGCGACACCGCTGACTCATCGCGCCGATGTTCTCGAGGTCTTGGATGGGCTTGAGCCTGTCGGGGGTCCTTTCCGGGCGTATGAAGCATTGGGCATGGCAACGCTGACTCTGGCCGAAGGGCGCGGGAGTACGAAGGATCTCGTAGTTTTCACGGACTTACAGCGGATCGGCTGGCAATTTGATAGTCCGACATCGTGGGGGAGCCTTGGGGATGCCTGGAATGGTTTGCCGGATGGGGCCAAGCCGCGTCTTTTGCTGCGTAATTTTGCGCTGCCCGCGAAAATCCGCAATGTCGCGGTCACTGATATTGAGTTTTCGAGAGAGGTCGTGGGAACGGACCGTGAGGTTTCGATCCGGGTTCGCGTTGAGAACACGGGGACGGAAGTGGTGACGCCGGGGTTGCTGCGGATTTCGGTCTCTGGGAAAGAGCTGGAGCCGAAGAGTCTGAGTCAAATGGCACCGGGTGAAAACTCGGTCATGGATTACCGTTTTCAGTTTCCGGAAGCAGGACCGAAGGTGGTCAAGGTCACGCTCGATGCGAAGGACGACTTGCCGGGAGATGATGTTTCCGAGCGGGTTCTTTGGGTGAAGGAGACTTTGCCGGTTCTGATTGTGGAGGGAAATGCGGGTGCTTCCTTTTTTAGTCGGGCGGGAGGCTATCTCGCTCTGGCCTTGGCGCCTGTGAGTGGCGATGAGACGAGCTTTGTGGATCCCCGCGTGATTGATGCTTCGGCGCTGAGTCGTGAGGAATTTGAGAAAGAGTCGGTGGTGATTCTTGCTGACGTGGCGCGCCTTCCGGCAGCGACCGCGATGAAGTTGGCGGAGTTTGTCATTCAGGGGGGAGGACTTTGGATCCTTGCTGGGCCGAAAGTTGAGCCGGAGTTTTACGCAGGATGGAATGGCGGCGATGGCCCGATGGTGCCGATGAAGCTCGGGGAGATGGTTCTGCCCAAGGGCGGCGTTCAGTTGGCAGCGGGAAGTTTTGATCATCCGGTTCTGCGACTCTTCAAAGATGCCGCTGGAGAGGATCTTGGGAGCGGAGTTCTGGAAGGCTATCGGGCCACTTCGGATCTCGTTGACCGTGGTCGGCCGGCAGCCCGCTACACCGATGGTGAAGTTTTTCTGGTGAGCCAAGAGTATGGCAACGGTCGGGTCATGTTAACGACGACTGCTCTGGATGCCCGGATGGGGAGTCTTGCGGCGCGGCCGGGATTTGTGCCTTTCGTGCACGAAGTCACGAATTGGCTCGCGGGTGGGCAGGGTGTCGAACTGAACGTGCGGGCAAGTTGGAGCCCGACGCTTTCTCTGCCTAGCAGCGGAGGATTGAGTGGAACTTATCAAGAGCTTGAAGGGAATCGGCAGAGTTTCAATCGGATCGATCCGGTGATTGATTTTAACTGGGGCAATGGATATCCGGAGAAGAGGTTTAAGAACGAAAATTTCTCGGTGGAATGGAAGGGTTCTTTGATCGCTCCGGTCACCGGCGACTTTGTCTTTGAGGTTGAAGTTGATGACAAACTTGAGCTGATTCTGGATGGGAAGAGTATTTTCACGGTTGATGGCACGACGGGGCAATCGGAGCCCGTGTCTATGGAGGCTGGCAAGCCGCTTTCGTTTGTGGCAAAATACGAAGAGGAATGGGGCGAGGCCAAGGTGACGTTGCGTTGGAAGCGGCCGGATGGAACTTTGGAAGTGATTCCGGCCTCGGCCTTTCTATCGATCAGTCCGGATGATGAGGAAGTTGTTTTGGCCGAAGACGAAGCCCGGGATCCGAAAGGGCGGGAGCGGATCGTTTCAGCGCTGCAAGGAAGGCGGGGACGTTTACTCGAGGTTGAGGGAGCGGCCCTTCCGGGTGAATATTTGGTGAACATTCCTTCGGCAGTGCGGGGAGATCTCTCAGGTCTGGACTCGGTTCCCCTGGTGGTGCTTCGTGAGGGTGGCGAGAGCCGCTTCGAAGGCTGGCGTGAAGATGACCGTTCGTTGATTAAGCGGGAGATCGTTTTGGTTGAGCTGGGTTCGATCCGGGATGTTCTTGCGGCCTTACGAGGAGAAGGGTTTGGTCGGGAGATTTGGAAGGTGTTGGCGATTGCCGCGCTGACTTTGTTTTTCCTCGAGGGGCTGCTGGCACGTTGGGTTTCCAAGTCGCGCAAGGCGGGCGAGGAAGTGAAAGTTGATTTTGAAAAACGGAATGAAGTGCCTGAGGAATTTTTGAGAGCGGTTGAGAGAACGAAGGGAGGTGCCTCATGAAGAGCCTGCTTCGGGGGGGGGTGATTTTCTTGGTCTTGTGGGGTCTTGTCCTCCTGCTGAGCAAGGTGTTCGAGGTGAATCCGTTTTGGCCCGCCTGGGTCATTCCGTTGATCGGAGGAGTGGGAGGCGAGCTTGTTTTCTGGACCTATCGTTATGAACGGCATGCGGTGAGTGTCGGGCGCGGGCGTTTAATTTTGGGGCTGCGGCTTGCTGAGTTGGCCTTGCTCCTTTGGATTTTGCTTCAGCCGGTTTGGAGCCGGTTGGTAGAGCGTGAGATTCGGCGTGAGATCATCGTGATGGTCGATAATTCCGCATCTATGGATCTCATTGATGAGGGACAAACCCAGACCCGGCTTGAGATTGCCAGGGGGAAGCTGGCCGCGAGCGGAGTTCTCGATGACTTGGAGGGTAAGATCGGAGTGCGTGAAATTCGGGCTGCGCGGAGGGCCTTGATCGACGATACGACCGAGGTGGAAGGATGGGATCAGGCCACCGATCTTGCGGGGGGGTTATCATCGGTGCTCGACCAGGTGCCGCCTGATCAGTTGGCAGGAATGATTTTGTTGAGTGACGGTCGCCACAACCGGCCGGGGAGCGTTGCTGACGTGGCCCGCCGTTTTGGAGTTCTGGATGCTCCGATTGCGGTGATTCCATCGGGGAGTGCGATTCCGCCCAAGGACACGGCCATCATTTCAGTGAGATCACCCGATTCGGTTTATTTGGGCGACCGGATTAGAGTGGGTGCGTTGCTGAAATTTGATGGCTATCGGGGTAAGAAGGCAACGGTTCGGCTCTTTGCGGGCGAGAAGGAATTGGATTCTCGGGAGATCTCGATTCCTCAGGACAATTATCGTGAAGAAGTGAAGTTTCGCCATGCTCCTGAAGAAGGTGGCGTGGGAGAATATCGGGTGGTTCTTGATCAGCTTGAGGACGAGAGTTTTGAGAATAACAACGAGTGGTCCTTCCAAACGGTGGTCAGTGATGCCCGTACCAACGTCTTGTTGATTGACCAGCATCCCAGGTGGGAATTCCGTTATTTGCGGAACCTTTTTTACGGGCGGGATCAGTCGATTCACTTACAATCGGTCTTGTTAGAACCGGATCGTATTGCTGGTCATGAACCGCCGAAGATGGTGGCGTCGGCCAGCCGTCCCTTTGGTGAGGCGAATGCAACCGATCTTCCTGAGACCGAGGAAGAATGGCGGAAGTTTGATGTCATCATTGTGGGTGATATTGGTCCTGATTCCCTTTCTGATTCCCAGTGGGACATCCTTTCCCGCTGTGTGACCGAGCGCGCAGCTTTGCTGGTGCTGGTGGCGGGGCCGGAGTCGATGCCTCATGCTTTTTCATCCGCTACCGCGAAGCAGTTGATTCCGGTGAAGTATGAAGCATCGAAGCGGACCTATTATGGCTCGAACGAAGTTTTTCGATTTGGCCTCACAAACACTGGTCGGAATCATGCGATCACGGCACAAGTGGAAGGTCAGATTCGGAACGAACAACTTTGGGCAGGGTTTCCCGAGATCCGTTGGCGTCATCCGATCGAAGGGATTCAACCTGGAGCCGAAGTGTTGCTCCACGCCGTCGATTCAACGAGGAAGAAGGAAGCGGTGACCTCGGCATCGCAACTGGATGCCGCCTTGTTAGACGTCGCTCGACGCCGTGAACGCGAGGCCGAGACTGCTTTATTGGTGACTCGTCAGACGGGCGCTGGAAAGGTCGCGATGTTGTTAACGGACCGGACGTGGCGCTTGCGCGAAGGAGTGGGCGATGTTTACCACCACAGGTTTTGGGGCCAACTTGTCCGCTGGGGTGCGGGTCCCAACTTACGTTCGGGAACTGAGACTGTTCGTTTGGGAACGGATCAATTGACGTACACGGGAGACGACGAGGTGCGCATCATGGCCCGGCTTCGGGATAGCGATTTGAACCCCATCGTGGACAAAGAATTGGTGGCCCAGGTCCGTCACGAATCCGGGCAAACGACCAATGTTCCGCTGACCTATCGCGAGAACTCCAACGGGCTTCACGAGAGCTTGGCGGGGCCGTTTCAAAAGTCGGGAATGTATGAGGTGACGGTGCGCGGGGATGTTGTCACGACCTTCCGGGTGGTGGGAGCGCGCAGTGCCGTTGAGCTTTCCGAGACGACCTTAAATCAGCCGCTTCTGGAAAGCGTGGGCTCCTTGTCCGGCGGGCGGATGTTTGATGGCGAAGGACGACTTTCTGATCTCTTCCTTCGTGGAAACGAAACCCGCGAGGAGCTGCGGGAAACATCGCTTTGGGATACATGGTGGGTCTTTGGCCTGCTGGCGATTTGCCTGACTACGGAGTGGGTCATTCGTCGTCGGGGCGGTTTGAGCTAATTGCCTTGAGCTTTTGAAACAAAAAACGAGAATCCTTAACAAATGTTAAGGACATTGCTCTTTCTCCTCGCCGTCGCGGTCTCTGCTTTTTCCCAGGATTATCGGCCCGTCGGGGGGACGCCTCCGATGATTCCGCGTGAGTTTCGAGCGGCTTGGGTTGCGTGTGTTTACAATATCGACTGGCCGAGCACGGATGGTTTGAGTGCGGCGAATCAACAGGCTGAGCTTAGGGCCTTGCTCGATCGTGCGGTTTCGATGCGCTTGAATGCGATCATTTTTCAGGTTCGACCGAATGCCGATGCGGCTTATCAATCGTCGTTGGAGCCTTGGAGTCATTGGATCAGTGGTGCGCAGGGAAGGTCACCGGGTTATGATCCCTTGAGTTATTGTATTCAGCAGGCCCATGGGCGCGGGATCGAGGTTCATGCTTGGTTTAATCCGTATCGGGCGCTTCCGAATGCGGATCTGCCGACGTCGAGCAACCATGTCACGAAGACTCATCCATCGGAGGTCAAGAGGTATAAAAACTACAAGTGGATGGATCCATCGAGTGCCTTTACCCAGCAGCGGGCGTTGGCGGTGATTATGGATGTGGTTTCGAGATATGATGTCGATGGGGTTCACATAGATGACTATTTTTATCCCTATCCGGATGTGAATGCGGAGGGTCGGGCCTTGATTGATTTTCCAGATGGGAAGACTCCGGAGCAACGGCGGGTGGCGGTTGATGAGTTTGTGCAGAGGATGTATTCTTCGGTGAAGGCGAAGAAGCCGTGGGTGAGAGTGGGGATTAGTCCGTTTGGGATTTGGCGGCCGGGTGTGCCTGCGGGGACGACGGCTGGGATTGATGCTTTTCATCATCTTGCGGCTGATTCGCGGAAGTGGTTGCAACAAGGATGGTGCGATTATCTTTCGCCCCAGCTTTATTGGCGGATTGAGGGGCCTCAGAGTTACAGTCGTCTCCTGGCATGGTGGCGTTCACAGGGGACGCGTCCGGTTTGGCCGGGGATTGCGGCGTCGCGGGTGAATTCCACTGAGGATCCCGGGCGTTCGGCGAGCGAGATTATTAATCAGGTTTCGCTGAGTCGAAGTATCGGGCGCAACTATGTGGGGCAGGTTTATTGGAGTATGAAATCGCTGATGGAGAATCGGGGTGGCGTGAGTGAGGATCTGAAAAAAAAGGTCTATCAACAACCGGCTCTCGTGCCGCCGATGCCTTGGGTGAATGCCAAGCCACCGCTGACGCCGAACGTGGCGGCTCGGGGTGATGGCACCAAGGTTGCCGTCAATTGGGGGCAAGTGACCGGGTGTTGTTCCAAATACGCGGTGTGAGGTGAGTTATGGAGGTAAGTGGGTGCTCGTGACCGTGACGAGCGGGCTGACGACGGTGATTAACGGCTCACCAGAGGCGATCGCGGTGAGTTCGGTAGATCGTTACGGGAATACGAGTGTGCCGAGGTTGATTGGGGAGTAGGGAAGTAGGAATTCACTTGGTTGACTGTCCGCGCTAATCCTCTATTCGGGGAGTAACACGCACCCAGCTCTTTCTTTGATAACGTCTTAGATTGAGGACCTCAGGGGTATTTTATGCCGTATTTTATGCCGAATGGAATATGGATCAAGAGGGCGGTGAGCTGGAGGAGGTTGACCAAGATAAGATTCTACTGTTCACTTTGTGGGGTGAGAGAACAAACATTTTTAGACTACTCTAAGATCGAGCAGAAACTCTCACCGTTTGCGTTAGCGATCTACTGGGTCTTGGCGTTCCAAGTGCTTTTCTTTTGCTACCAGCCGTCATTGCAGGGGCCATTTCTCTACGATGATCTAGGTGGGATCGTGGCTAACGAAGATTTGCGTCACCCTACAGAGTTATCCCGTTTTGTTGGAAATCATGACTCTTCTCTTGAATTCGATCGGCGTCCAATTACCGGGTTTCTCACGGCCTTGAATTTTCAATGGGCTGAGCTGTCGCCTGGGAAATACCGAATTTTCAATCTCCTCCTCCACTTTGTAAATGCCCTGCTACTTGCGGAGTTCATTCGTCGGGTAGCATTGAAGTTTGCCTTCGAAGCTCCAAAGACCCTTGCAGTTTCGGTTTCGACCCTTTGGCTTCTCCATCCACTGAGCACGAGCACTGTCAGCTATATTTACCAGAGATCTGAAATGCTCATGGCAACTTTCTATCTGATTGCTTTGGTGAGTTTTCTCAGGGGAACGGATCAGGGAGGGCGAAGATATTGGCTGGTTGTTTGTTTTCTTTCATCGATTTGTGCCGCTCTCTCCAAGGAGGTTGGATTGACCATCGTCGCGCCACTTCTTCTGTTGGATTGGTTGGTTGTTTGCGGCACTGTTGGAAAGACGATCAAGAATCGGTGGGCATTTCATTTGGGACTCCTCCTGGTAACGGTCTCCCTCAGTCTGTGGATTGCAAGTGGAGTTAGGATGACGGAACTGGCAATGGGGGAAGATCTGGCGACCCCTTGGGGGTATTTTAAGTATCAGGCTGGAGTCTTGCTTTCATACTTCGGGCAGGTGATCTGGCCACACCCTCTGATCTTCGCTTCAGAACATGAGTCTGTGCCCAATTGGGCTCAATGGCTTCCACGTTTCTTGGTGTTGCTGACCTCGGTAGGAGGTCTTCTACTTGTTGGAAGGAAGCGACGTTGGATTTGGTTGGCACTTGGGATCGCACTCTCAATTTTAGCCCCGACCAGCTCATTCATTCCGATTCCCTTGGAACCCAAAGCTGAATTTCGGATGTATCTCCCGCTCGGGATCATCCTTGCTCTTCTCGTTGCTGGGTTGATGGGGATTCTTCGTGAAAAGAGAAGCTTTTGGATTGTGGCCGCTTTTCCGGCGATTCTTCTGTCGTGTGCCCTGGCTACGAGAATCAGGAATGACGACTATGGCTCCGCCCGTTCACTCTGGAGAAGTGTGGTGATTCATCAACCAAGAAATATCAATGGCCTTTCCGATCTTGGGTTGTCGAGCCTGTCAGAAGGTGAGTTTTCTGAAGCGTCGGAGTGCGCAAATAAGTTAATGATCCTAGGTCAGGAAGATCCCGTCGCTTTATCCAAAGGATGGCACCTCACTGGGCTGGTTGCACTTGAGGCGGGAGAATCTAAAAAGGCTCTAGAGATCTTCAAAACCTTCAAGGAGAGGGGATTTCGAGTGAAGAGCTTGGATTTGGACATGGCCTTGGCTCTGGCTCGCTGCAGTCGTCTGCAAGAGGCTCAGAGACATCTCGACACAGCAAGGAAGGAATACACCGAGGTTGATCTCGATATGCTATCGGCTTCGGCAGAACTGGACGTGTATGCCGGAAGGAGAGAAGAAGCACATGCTAAAATCGAGACACTAACAACCCTTGCTCCTAGTGCGAGGCGAGTTCGATTCTTGGAATCCTTGGTGCAACAAAGATTCAATGATGAACAGTAATCGATCAGATGGCCCCTTGCTCAGTTTCGTATTTCCTTGTCTGAATGAAGAGGAAACACTGCAAAATTGCATCAAGGAAGTTCGGGATGCCTTGAAACCTTATGATTGGAGTTATGAGATCATTGTTGCGGACAATGGTAGTGAAGATCGTTCACCTCAAATTGCCCTGAATGAGGGTATCAGCCTCGTAGAAGTGCTCCCCCAAGGCTACGGGGCTGCTCTGCAAGGCGGAATAACCGAGAGCAAAGGAAAGTGGGTGGCTTTTTGCGATGCAGACGGCACCTACTACTTGGAAGATCTTCCCAAGATCCTTAAAAGTGCTGAAGAATCCGATGCTGATATGGTTCTAGCCAACCGCTTTGGTCCTCGGCTTTCCTCACGAGCCATGCCCCTACTTCACCGCTATCTGGGAACTCCTCTGCTCGCACTGGCAATTCGTCTTCTTCACGGAAATAAAATCAAGGACTGCAATTCGGGATTCCGATGTCTGAAACGCGAATCTTATTTGAAGTGGCAGCCCAAATCGATTGGAATGGAATTTGCCTCGGAGCTCCTCATTCGGGCAATTCAGGAGAATGCTAAGATCATTGAAATCTCGTCCGGACTGCGTGTCTCACCGCGAAAGAGAGAATCCAAGCTTTCAACATGGCGGGATGGGATGCGCCATTTACTGGAGATTCTTTATCACGCTCCCAGGTTCTTTGAGCGTATTGGATTTTTGATGATCATAATAGGATTTTTTGGTCACCTTACCTCTCTTCTATTCGGAAGGATCAGGATTGGGAATATTGAGGTCATGGATGTTCATACCCGCATTCTATTTTTGGTGCTTCGGGGAATTTAGTGCGTGATTTTGGGGCTGAGATCGAGTTTCCCACAGCTAAAGAGGATACGATT
>Ga0209284_10006501_pt1 | contig 11182 bp, 8 predicted proteins | sample FRY03_FD_187211 | JGI IMG/M metagenome (GOLD analysis project Ga0209284, IMG submission 187211) | Freshwater microbial communities from Lake Fryxell liftoff mats and glacier meltwater in Antarctica - FRY-03 (SPAdes) (version 2) | ecosystem: Environmental > Aquatic > Freshwater > Ice > Glacier... | reverse complement strand
ATACGATCATTGTAGCGAGCTTGTGGATGGATGCGAGGGATTGGGAGGTCATGCATTATGTAGAAACGAAGCTCTTCTCTGGTGATACGAAATGGTTCACCTGTTTTTTCACACTTAATTGTCCCCGCGAGAAGTGTATCAATATTTTTTCCTGCGACATCTTTTATTGTTATTTCTGGGTTGTATTCTCGTGTATCGAGAGGTACGACGTATGCACCTTGTCGCTCTTTTTTTGGAGTATCGTACCACTTCCAGCCGTATTTTTCGACAGTTGCTCGGTCGAGTGGTTGGTCATCATTACCGATTGTTTCATTATATCAAAACGGTGAGATACTCGGATGAAAAAACTCACCCCACTCTCCTGTCGAGATCATATGATCGATGATTTTTGGCACCAGTGTTTCATATTCTTGCTGACTGAGAGAAATATTTAAAACACTATGGGCACTATGCTTCAATCCGACACAGCCAAAAAGATTATTCGAGCTCATACACCAAGCAGAATACATGATGTCAGAGGAACTATCACAGGAGGCTGTAAAGAGCATACGAGAACCATTGCCAGATCAGAGTGACTCGAGGAGATGATCAGAATAATATCCATAACCAGTCATATCGAGACAGTCTTTGGCTAGTTTCGAAGAGCCGACATATTTCACATTTTCACAACCAAACACTTCAAAACCAAGCACATTTTTGCAGTCCACGAGGTAATCTCCGATAGAATTTTCACAACCTATATTGTGATGAGCCCGAACAGGGTGAGAGTGATGAAATTTTTGTACACGAGCCAGAATCGAGGAATAATTATCATGCGTAATTCGGAGCTCTTTTATTCGTGATTCGTAAGTTGCTTTGTCGAGTTCTTCGTTAAAAATACAATACTGTTGACCAGTGAGATTCATACATCAGAAACAATCTTGGCAACCGATACAGGATGAACAAAACAAGCAATTACGACAATTCGTACAATCCTGGGAATAAAAAGTCGCATAACATTCGTTACAATTAACACATTGATAACAATATTCATCTTTTGAACCAAAGTACATCTCCAGGCAATGTTTGGAATTTATGACTCATTTCATAAACATACAATCTTCATCGCCTGAACCATTGAAACACAGATAACAATTTTTACCGCCATTTTTGCCTCAAAACCAATTTGTGTAGTCACAATTTTCGACATTATCTGTATGATACAATGCCATCATAGGCACATCATGCCAGAGCTCTCCTACTTGGGCTAAAATTGAGCGATTAAAATCAACCTGTCGACCATAGTCAAAAGCCGACCAAGAATCCCCATACCAGAGTTTTGGCTCACATACTTTTCTATCATCGTCTGGATGGTACATCGTCACAATAGTATTGCCAGTAAGGCATGATTTTTTTTCATAGAGATACCTCTAGCCATCCGTCGCTGCATACGAGTAATAGGAGCAAGTGTCGGAGTTGGGATAGTATATTTCTTACCAGCAAAGACGGGAGACATCTGATCGTAGAGAATCACATCTGTATCAGTGACATAAAATTGTTCTCCGGAGAGAGCGCATGTTTTTGTATGAGCGATCGATTCTCAGGGAAGGAGAAATGTATTCATAAAAAAGTTTTATTCGTTTAATTGGTTTTATTCGTTTAATTTGTTAGAAAAATCCGCCATTTTGCTTTTTGCAATTTGCATGCTATCGAATCCCAAACACTATAGGCAAAACTTTGGTTCTGCCAATATTGAGCTCGGGATGACTATAATTCATATGGGCAACAGAACTCCCCCCATCGAGGTTGAGTATCTGAAGAGTATCATATGTTCCGATGAAACGAATTTCTCGGAGGACAATATTTCTCACCTCTGCCAGTGTCTCTTCTTCATTGACTGTGAGGAACCAGATATCCTGGACGCCCAGTTTTTCGAAGAGGACAAGTGCTGTACGCTTGTGAGCTTTCCCTATATACGACGATGGTTTCGTATCTTCTTCGACGAGTTCTCATTTTCTCGAATAGATAACGGGTCATGCCTGGAAAAGCGTATCACAGGAATCTATGAGTGATTCATGGTAATCGACATTGGGCAAGATGCGGATTCCGTGAGTATCCTGACAGAGAAAGTGAGTCACCTGTGCATCATTGAAAACAGCAGGAGTATACCTCTGACCATCGAGTGCTAGGAGTCCAGCATGATAGATAGAGCCATCAATTTTATTGAAATAACCACCATTGATGAGGGCTCTATATTTTTTTTCGGGATCATGTGCCTCAAATCGTGGAGTATTAAATGGCTGATAGAGAAGGTCAAAACCCCCATTTGCACGAGTCCAGATGACTGATGTGAGTTCATCATAGATGATGTCATTTCCCTCAAATGAATCAACACCAGGAATATGCCTCGCGAGATATTGTATGAGATAGAGACGGTTGAGCGTCTTTGAATCCTGGCGACCGATGAGATTATTTTGGAGTTGTACGAGTCTCGTATCGAGATGAGCTATGGTACTCTTCTTCTCCTCAGATGACATACGAGAAAAGAGAATTGCCATCTGACCTCCTAACTTTTTCGCATACGATGCAACATCAGCGGAAGGAGTGTAGGCAAAAGCATTGCCGAGAGAAGAGAGAAGAAAGAAGAAAGAAGAAATCAGGAGAAATTTTTTCATGACACAATTCTATCTATTTTTTGAAACATCGACAGTCTGAATATCTAGACAAATAAAAAAAATAAAATCCTCAATTTTGCTCTTTGCATTTTGCTCTTTTAATTTGTAGAACTGAGCTCTGCCAATGCTTTCTCATAATCCCCTTCCTTTGCTGGCCAATCATGATATTTCCAATTATTTTCCATAAATGAGACTCCTTTCCCGAGGAGTGTATGAGCAATAATCATCGTAGGTATATCATTTCCGTCTGCCCAGTGAAGTGCCTCCAAAATTTCGGTAAAGTTATGCCCGTCTATCTCTCTCACTTCCCAGCCAAAGTCACGATATTTCTGTGGCAAATCTCACATAGGCATGATGTCTTGTGTTGTTCATTCAATTTGAAGACCATTATAATCCATAATAGCGATGAGATTTCAGAGATTCCATTTATTGGCTGACATGACCGCTTCCCATGTCTGTCATTCCTGGTGTTCACCATCAGACATACAACACACGACGCGCTGCCGCCCGTCATTCCCGCGCAGGCGGAAATCTATCCCAGATATTTCCTGATAGACCCCTGCCTCCGCAGTGTTGACGGTACCATTTCCTTCATTTTGCACTTTGCTTTTTGCATTTTGCACTTCGTCCATTTTCAGAGCCAGAGCGATTCCCACCGCCTGTGACAGGCCATGTCCCAGAGGTCACGAAGAATTTTCTACACCGGGAATAGAGAGTTTCGGGTGTCACTGAAGGAGTGAATCAATTTTCCGAAGATGCCCCAGTTCTGCCATCGGAAAAAAACCACGACGAGCGAGGGCTGCATAATATATCGGACAGATATGACCATTGGAGAGGAGGCAATAATCTCTCTCTGGATCAGACGGATCTAGAGGATTCGTGTTGAGAAAAGAAAAATACAGTGCCGCAAAAATATCCGCCATACCAAACGGTCAGCCTATATGACCAGAACCAGCCTGGTGAAGCATCTCGAGGACATCGAGACGGAGTTGGTGCGCTATTTTGGGGAGTTCAGCGGTATCTGAGGTATGAGAAAATGTAGTCATAAAAAAATATTTAAAATCCTTCTTTCTCTTTTATCTCTTCTTTGAATCTGCAAAATCAGACATAAACTTTGCCAACCCCCTGTCAGTGAGATCATGATGAAGCATGTCATCGATGAGTGCAGGAGGAAGTGTCACGATATCTGCTCATACCAGTGCGCATCGACGTATATGATCAACAGAACGAATACTCGCAGCGAGAACTGCTGTTTCGTACCCATAAAGTCTGTAGAGATTCACGATATCCTCGACCAGTTTCACGCCATCTTCACCGGTATCATCGAGACGACCGATGAAGGGACTGACTATTGTCGCTCAGAGCTTTGCCACTACCCATGCTTGTGACACAGAGAAACAGAGAGTCATATTTGTTGGTATCCCTTCAGCACTCAGGACTTTAAGTGCCTTGATACCTTCTGGCACAATCGGGAGTTTCACATAGATATTTTCTCCCCAAGAAGCAAATTTCCGTCCTTGCTCAATCATCTCCTCTGCAGTGAGCGTCGTCACTTCACAACTCACTGGACCATGTATGATTTCTGCGATTTCGCGAATACGAGTTTCCTGGTCAGCACCTTCTTTGGCGATAATACTAGGATTCGTCGTGATACCATCGACGATGCCGAGGGCTTCGTAATGACGTATGAGAGTGAGGTCAGCGGTATCGAGGAAGAGTTTCATAAGATAAAGTTTAATACGTTTAATAGGTTTAATACGTTTAATAGGTTATGGAATTTCTATTTTTTACAATCCACCGTTCGTAATTCGTAATTGATAATTGAAGATTTTAATTCACATCTTCCACAAGTCTATACTCATAATCCCCTTCTGGGAGACGAAGTATCCCAAGAAAATCCAATCGCGTTAATGAATAATCGATACTCTTTTTGAGGCAATAAAACTCAATAGCACGGAGAAGAGTTTTAATTTTTTTTGGAGTCATAGAATCCTCTGGATAGCCAAATATCGTACTTTCACGGTATTTCACCTCTACGAATCTCCACAGAGTTCACTTTTTACAGATGATATCCAGCTCTCAACCGAGAAAAGTAGCATTGCGCTCAACGATTTCGTACCCATGATGTTTGAGATACGAAACCGCGAGATCTTCACCGACATTTCCCCGAGAGCGAGAGTTAAATCAAGGCATATATTTCAAGTGTATAGGAGAGTTATTTGTTTGCAAGGGGTAAAATTTCTGCTTCTGGAAGAGGTTTTTCTATGTCAATAACTTTCAGGTTGCCATCTTTTTCATGAGAATACAATGTAAACATAATTTCTTTTTTATGCGTCGTCTCTCTAGCATCATCGCTCTCGTAGCTCTCTCTGCACAACTCATACCCACAGTAGCACGTGCAGACTGAGCATTTTACCTTGTTTCTGCCTACTACTCACCTCTAGAATGACAAGACTTCTACTTACATGGAAATTTCGCAGATGAGAAAAAAATGAACGGAGAAGGGAAAACAACTGCTTCTGGTCAGCCAGTACGTATAGGAGCTGTAGCTGCTCCTCGTGAAATGCCATATAATACACGAGTTCGAATCAATCAATCAATCAATATCAAGTGAGCTCCTTATGCTCTCAATTTCAATGGAACTATTCTCGATCGTGGAGGAGCTATACATTCTGCTTCAAAGCTTCCACGTCTCGATATATACATGGGTAGTGGTCAGGACGGACTTTGTCGAGCAATCAATTTTGGTGTTCAGACAGTCTATGTAGATTTTGATAAAGATACTTCTACACCTGATACGAGCTCATTTGATGGTATATCGAGTGATTGTAAAAATCCAAATAGTGAAACAGTTCCTCTGGCATCTGGTATAAAAAAAGCATTTGACCCTTTCACTATGCCTGTTGGAATAGGGAGTGCTGTAGAAAATATAGAAGCAGTACAAAAATTACTCACACGAGCTAATGCATATAATGGACCAATAAATGGAATATACAATGAAGTATTTATAACTGCAATTTTCGAATTTCAACGTGCAAATGGTTTAGTAAAAGAACGCTCAGATGAAGGTGCTGGTAATTATGGTCCGAGGACTCGTGCGACACTGAATGCTCTCCTCTCAGGAAAACTCAATAAAACAACCAATACTACTATTGTGAATAAGACAGTCACAGTGCCTACAGTTACGAATACCACTTCTACCAGTGTTACAAACACCACAGATACCACAAACGATATTGCAAATATCATACCTCCGAACAAAAATGAAGGTGACCTAGGGAACGTAAGAGATCTACAGTCACAGCTCAAAGACCTCGGCTATTTCAACTTTGATATAGATGGCATTTACAATAAGCGTCTCGTAGATGCTCTCTACGCATTTCAACTCGAGAAAAAAATCGTAATAGGGACAGACGACCCCGGTGCCGGCTATTATGGCCCAGTCACAAAGTCTACACTCGCAGAATCATACGCATCATACAATGCTCGTCGAGTGCAGATAACTAGTCTAGAATCAGCACTCAACGCAGCAAAAGCAGACCTCAATTCGACACGTGATAAAAAGAAACTCGAATTCGTAAATACACTCAAAAAAATACCAACAGTTAAAATCGGACAAGTACATCCTGAAATACGTACGCTTCAAAAGACACTTAAAAATTTATGATATCTAGATCGTAGGGATACGGCAATATTTGGTGAACTCACGAAGTCCGCACTCGCAAAATATCAATTCGATCTCAAGGTGATAGATAGTCTCTCTTCACAATTCGCTGGTATCCTCGGGGATCAGACGAGAGAAGCAATTGCTATAGACCTCTATAACCGTTGGGTTGCCACAGATACAGCAAGCACGGTCGAAATAGACAGAATACAATGAGAGATAGACGCACTCAAGAAAGTATAAGAAGACCAGAAAACACTCAAACACTCCTGTCTCAGGAGTGTTTTTTTAGAGACTCTTTTTCCACCAACCATTCTCGAGACTCCAACCATAAAACATATACCCGACTATGATGAGAAAAAGCGTCAGGACAAGAGAAAAATCCAGCGACCAGTTATAGAGAGTATGGAAAATAATAGCTGCTACGAGTCACAAAATAGCCCCTATTTTCCGATTACGAAAACTCAGAAAAACCCAAAAAGATAAGAGTCCAACAAAAATATGGAGAGGGAGAGAAAAGAGTGTCCGTCCGAGAACCTGCGCTGTCGTGAGATCGTATGAGTAGTAGCGAAAGTTTTCAAAAAATCCAAATCATAAGCTCACAAATGGGCTCATCATAGCTGGATACATCAGGGTAATAGATTGATACCACTTCCCTATTTCTTCATGAAAAGGAGACCAGAAAACACTGGTAAAAAAACTACTGAAAAAAGAAAAGATAAACCACGCGAAAAGACCTAAAATAAGTGGGAAAATACTCACGATATTTGCCCGTCTCCAAGAAAAAGGAAGAGAGATAATAAAAAATATAGCAGGAAATAACACCCAATCATGATGTATAAAATACTGCAAATAGGATACGTATTGGAATAAAACAAAAACTCCTGCCACAAACATGCCACGCAAGACACCCAAGCGAGCTTTTTGGATAAATACAGGCTTCACTCCTTGGTACATCATGTAGGACACAATATACATCCACAGAACGAGTCAAAATCCGGCAGCCATCAATGCAAAAAACGTATACATGATTATTTCTTAGTGTGATCCTTCTTCTGAAATATGATATTATATTTTCCCATGTTATAAGTTTTTTCGAGAACTTTATTGACCTTGTACCATCCTAGTATTATCCAGGATCAGAGGATGAGGAGAAATAAACCTACCAGAAAACCCAAAATCGCAGGATTAAAAAGTATAGCCACGCCAAATAAGAGACAAATAATTCAAAAAGAGAGCATAAAAAGAAGTGTACAAGTAAGTATAGGAAAGTTTCTCTGAGAGACAAGAAAAATCCCAGACAAGCTGGGATTAATTAAAAACAAAAGTAAAAATTATGATAACTCTTCAGTGAGTTCTCGATATTTAGAACAAACAATTGCCTTTTCACGTGTTTTTCGTTTTGTATCGTTTTTAAAATTATATCGAGTTGCACGGAGATTTGTGATAAGACGTGATCCGTAGAGAAGTTTCTTGAATCGGACAAGCATCTTGTCGCTTGATTCTCCTTCTTTTTTTGTAGCGTAAAATCTGACCATACTAGATGTTAAGAGGTTAATCGTTAAACGCTAAACGTTAGGGGAAAATGGTCATCAAATTGACGACAACATTTAACACGTAACATCTAACACGTAACATGAGGATTGTATAGATTATTTCCTCTTGTCAAAAAAATCATCTTCTCTCGTCAAAAACTCTGGTATATCCAGATGCATTCTATTGATCAGGCGATCAAGAAAAGAAGTATCATTGTCTGGTATCTCGAGGGATACCTGGACACGAGAAACAGCATCATCTTCAGGTGCCACGCTGAGATCGATGATATTCATACCCATCTCATAGATGATATGTGTGACACGACTCAAGAGTCATGGAACATCGTGAAACAAGAGAGAAAATGAAATCACCTTCCCTTTTTCACCGGTTTGCCAATATGCAGGGAGAAGTCTCGTAGGATTAACGCGAGCCAACGAACCACATAGAGTAGAGTGAATCATACATTTTCCACCAGTACGTAGGACGGCAACTATATCTTCTGGGTATTCCGGATGACAACATTGTGCGACTTGGTGAGGTATCTGCTTTTCCCCGCCTATCATGATACGAGTTGGAATTTTTTCTTTCTGTGTATGGGGCTTTTCGATTTTTTGACGTCTTGGGAGGAAACTACTAGGCTTACGAATATTTTGCCCGATATGATAGTAGAGCTCCTGAGCTTTTTTCTCATCGAGAGTACTCCCATAATACGAGGTGAAATTGGAGAGATTTTCGTTGAGCTTGATGCCGGCATGTTCAAAAGTATCAAAGAGCATCTTTTTCCCCTTTTCTATGATCCGTGCACGATCTCCGGAAAGACGTTTTATCTCAACACCTATCTGGGACTTTGCTTTTGAAGAAACAGTAAAATCTAGCCATTGTGAGACAGGATGAGCCTGGGAACTCGTGATGATATCAACGATATCTCCGTCATGCAAGAGAGCATCTAGGGTACTTATTTTGCCATTTATACGTGCTCAAACAGTGCGATATCACACATTAGAATGGACGGCATAAGCAAAATCTATGGGAGTAGCCTTGTGCGGGAGCTCAAAGACGTCACCCTTTGGAGAAAAAACAAATATCGTAGGAAGAGATATCTTCTGTCCGAGGAGAGATCATTGGGATAAAAGCGTATCCATGGTCATCTGTACCAGATCCTGATAACCATCACCCTTTTGCATACCATCTCAGTGCACCTTGTAGAGCACGTGCGCTGCAGTCCCCTTTTCTGCATATTCATCCATATCTCTGGTACGAATCTGTATCTCTACTGGTTGTTTATATCACTCAAAGCCGAGAACAGTCGTATGAAGACTCTGATATCCATTTGGTTTTGGTACAGCGATGAAGTCTTTAAATCGTTCAGAAATCGGCGTAAAATGTCCGTGAATAATACCCAGCACAGCATAACAATCAGAGACATCATCCACCACGACACGAATAGCAAAAACATCATAGATATCTCGTATACTCACTATATTGCTATCTTTGAGCTTGCGGTAGATAGAATAAGGTTTCTTCACACGATAACTCACAGACTGACGATATTTTTCTGGGAGTATATTCCTCATCTGCTCGATAGAACGAATGAGGAACTTATCTTGTTCGAGAGTATAGTGAGCCAGCTCCCCTGTTACTAACAGGTATCCGTCAAGATCGAGCTCTCGGAGAGCCAGTGTCTCCATGGCTTCCTTGAAAGAATAGAGACCGAGTCGTGCCGCTATTGGAGCATAGACAGAGAGTGATTCGTCCGCTATTCTTCTAGATTTTTTGGGATCAGCATGGTACTGAAGAGTTCGGAGGTTATCTAACCTGTCTGCAAATTTCACAAATATACTCCTGATATCCTGTGCCATAGCGAGAAATGTCCTCTGAAGGCGTTCAATGGTTTGTGCGTTTCATCGATATTTTACCAGACCGATTTTATCCAGTGCCTCGATAATCTGCCTTACTTCTCCTCAAAACATTTGCTCTATTTCCTCCAGAGTTCCCGAACCATCAGAAACTGTATCATGGAGCAAAGCGGCAATAATAGTCGTCAAATCAGGCTCGATGATCATGAGCTCCTGAGCAGTAGCAACAGGGTGATTGATGTAGGACTCTCCTGACTTTCTCAGGTGTCACTGGTGCGATTTCTGGGCATATTCGTAGGCTTTTTGGATACTATCATCATCCTCCCCATACACCGAATAGAGCTTTTGAATGCCTGATATGATTTTTGCATTATCGACACTTTTCATACGAAGAGCATACGAGAAAAAGATGAAAAACCAATACCGATAAACCCAACTCAGAAAAAGGTCAACTAATTAGAGAGAGAAAGAACATTTTTACATAAAAATAATACAATTAAAAAAATTGCACCTGATGAAAAAATATGATAGCATAAAAATCAATAACTATTTTTATGCCCAAAGATTTCCCTGCAAATTGATTATTCACTCCAAAAACTGATTATGTAGATCAGCTCCCTCTCAACACAGATGAAAGACAGGAATTAAGGGAAAATACGACACAAGCACTTGATGCTCTCCATAAAAAATTAAAGGGGGATTTTGAAGGAAATAAAATCACAGGGACCATTAAAACTTTTGATAAAGGGTACGGTCTACGTATACGAGATGACAACGGAAATCGTATAGGGACAGTATATCGGGGAGAGGAAGTAAAAATCATTGGAAGAAAAAAAGGCGCAGAAATCGAAAGTGGGATAAAGAAAAACTTCGTTAAAATTCAGGTATATGACAACCGGGGTAAAATCGACAAAGCAAGATCTGGTTGGGTGGCAGAAGATTTCGTAGAGATTAATAAACAATCGATCGATAGTCTCATCACTGGTCTCGAAAAAAAAGTAGATAAGGGAGGGGGAAGAGTTCCATCTGACGCAAAGAAACCTGAAAAAGTAACAGAAGTTCCACCTGAGAAGAAACCTGAAAGTCAAAGCGGAGTTCTACCAAATTGACAGGAAATACAATGGAGCATAGTAATACCCTCTTCTGCAGACGTCGTTGGCGCTCTCAAAAAAATACAGAGTAAAAATGGGAAGAAAACAGAGTCTGAGGCTGAGGCTGAGGCTGAGGCGAAGAGAATTAAAGAAGCTGCAGAAGCGAAGACAAAGGCTGAGGCTGAGGCTGAGTCTGAGACAGAGGCGAAGAGAATTAAAGAAGCTGCAGAAGCGAAGACAAAGGCTGAGGCTGAGGCTGAGACAGAGGCGAAGAGAATTAAAGAAGCTGCAGAAGCGAAGACAAAGGCTGAGGCTGAGGCTGAGTCTGAGACAGAGGCGAAGAGAATTAAAGAAGCTGCAGAAGCGAAGACAAAGGCTGAG
>Ga0209284_10006499_pt1 | contig 11186 bp, 9 predicted proteins | sample FRY03_FD_187211 | JGI IMG/M metagenome (GOLD analysis project Ga0209284, IMG submission 187211) | Freshwater microbial communities from Lake Fryxell liftoff mats and glacier meltwater in Antarctica - FRY-03 (SPAdes) (version 2) | ecosystem: Environmental > Aquatic > Freshwater > Ice > Glacier... | reverse complement strand
GCCTAATCACCAAAGATACAAGGATAAAACTATTTCCGCCGATTGTTCCGATGCGACTTGCCCTTCACGCTGGTCATGTCTAACCTCCCTGCGGCGAACGTAGAGAAGCACTGCGTTCGACAACTTCGGAAAACTCGACGAAGCGTAGCTCAATGCAGATTGAGAGACGCGTTAAATAGTAAGCCGATGCCATTGCAAACCCACAGGTCTGCAGCGGCATCGGCTTTTTTCATTTTGAAAAATAGAGATTCGCCCCTGGCGGAGCAAAAATGCTGAGTCGCCAATCCCGGTACGATCGAGGGCGCACCATGACACTAAGCTCGAAACGCTTGCTGAAGCGTAACCGTCCGCGGGAAGGGGAGCAATTGTTGGAGCGGACCGGCCATCGAAGCGATCAGGCAGCGCAGCACTAGGTCCCATGAAAATAGTTGGTCAATTCTTCCGAGTAGTTCACGGATTCATGGCGTTGCATTTGCCGCTGCCGCCATCGTTTTATTGGGAATCGCTGTAAGCACGGGCCGAGAAGCGATTCTTGCAGGGCTAACCCAAGCCGCATCGCAAAAGATAATCAAAGCAGTCCGAACGCGTAAAAAAAGCGTGATTCAATTGCCTTTTCACGATCATAACCTAAGTACGTTCGACTCACTTTTAATGAAACTTCATGGTTGCCGCAAAAGGAATTTTCTCGCTTACGCCGACTCGGTTGCGATCTGCCAGCAGATGGCTTGCCGAGCGAGATTCTGCACTTAAACAAGTTCTCGATGAAAATGGTTATCCGGACATGTGGGCTCGTCCGCCTGGATTCTCCACGACCGTCCACATTATCCTGGGGCAACAAGTTTCACTCGCTTCGGCCAACAAAACATTTTACCGATTGAAAGACAAGCTGGGCGGGACGGTGACGCCGGAGGGATTACTGACACTGAAGGGGTCGGAACTTAAGGACGTTGGCATTACGCGGCAGAAAAGCATTTATATTCGACTCCTTGCAGAGCAAGTTGCCACAGGGGCGTTTTTGTTTGATTCATTGACGTCGCTACCAGACGAACTCGTTCGCTCGGCGTTGACAAAGCATAAAGGGATCGGGAACTGGACGGCTGATATCTATCTTTCCGAATGTCTGCTGCGCTGTGATATTTTGCCAATGGGCGATATTGGAGTCCACGAGGCGTTTCGCGATTTGAAGGGCCTTGATTCCAGACCCACACATGAAGAGCTCCAGGCAATGACCGACCATTGGCGTCCATGGCGAAGCGTAGGGACGCGAATGCTTTGGAAGTTTTATTTGGAAGGCCGAGGTTTCTTGAATTCCGATAGGCGCGAGGATGTCGCCAAGTAAACGTAGAGTTTTGCAAACGTACGAGGGACTTAATTTCGTCAATAGTCAGTACGGCCGTGGCATGAGTTGGAAGTTATCGATGTAGCTTTGCGAATTCACCTGATTCGGAATGGATCAGAAAACTTCAGTGGAGATGGTGCTGAATGTGATGCGTCGATCCTGAACCAACTGCCATTCTGCAGGCGAGAGGCTGTCAACGGTGGTGGAGACGTTGTGGAGATCGCCACATGGTTTCACTGCTGAATCTCAAACAAGCCTGTCCTGATCAGGGCGGTCAACGATCACAGTGGATCATAGGAGACCGGACCCTCGACACTTGTATGTCAAAAACAACAGATATCGCCATCTCCGCCGTGGTATTCACAACGGTTCGACGAAGAATGAAAGGCGATCAAGATGAATGACTCTCTACAGGACTTTATAGAGCTTTGCAAGAAAATTGAACGAGCGATGTTAGTTACGGTTGGAGCTGGCGGCAGAATTACAAGTCGGCCAATGATCATTGCCCAGTTGGAGAATAATGGCGATCTATGGTTTGCTACGAATAGCGAATCGTTAAAAGTAGACGACATTCTTAATAACTCAAGCGTGTGCGTGACTCTGGCTGGAAATGGCAATTATGCGTCGATCAGTGGGCACGCTACCATTGAGGAGGATCCAGCTAAAATCAAGGAGCTTTGGAGTGAACCGTGGCGAGTTTGGTTTCCAGGTGGTGTGGAAGATCCATCGCTTACTTTGGTTCATGTACATTCTGAATTTGGGGAGTATTGGTGCAACTCGGGGACGAATGGGGTCAGGTATGCGTTTCGCGCAGCGCAGGCGTATTTAACAGGTCAGCGCCCGGTTATAGACGCCTCCAGCCACGGTCGTATTGACCTCTAATTGGCTTGTCCGGACCTCTTTATCAAAGCCTACGGCAAGTTAATACAAGGCGCAGCACCCCTTGTCGTTTGGTCGAGGGGAAACGAGACGCAGCTCATTGTTTCATAAATGAGCTGCTTTCCCCCGTTCTGTTTTTTTTTGCGATTTCCAAACAATGCTGCATAGAGTCCGAACGAATCAGCGGTCACAGTGACTTTCATCGCCCCAGCACTTCGTCGCCTTTCGCCTGCACTGTCAGCTTGACCTCGGTCGCCTCTCCGGGAGTCAGATCAACGTGGACACCTCGATGAAACGGAGCGTTCTTCAGAGTCCCAAGCTCGAGTTCTTCGTGCTCCAGCATGATTAGCACGCCTCGTTTCCCGGGAAGTGCACGGATCGTTGCCTTTCCGGACTTGTCAGTCATCGCCATGTAGCGTCCAAACCTGTCGCCAGGATCATCCGAAGCCAGAGCGGCTTGTCGCTTTTCCGCGGTAGCTGTGTACAATTCTTCGGTGGTCTTTCCAAGACCGTCCACCGTTCTGTGGTACATCCCGATGATTCCGCCCGGTGGTATTGCATTCGGCGACATGTAAATCGCCGCCTCTTCCACAGCCGCTCCCCCAATGTCGACAACTGTGAAATCACAGGTTGCGGTTGGTTCCATTTCCAAAACCAGCGGCCGAAGAGCGTCAGTCGTGAACGACTGAGCAACTACCATTGTGTCATGCATACTCTGAGCATGCTGCCCAGTCGTAACGTACGGAAACCGTCCAGGAATTTCGTCGGGTGGCGCCGACACCGAAACCCAGTCGTCATTCACCGCCGTCAACTGAATGTCTGCTCCGCGAGGAACAGAATCGAATTCAAATGTTCCGTCAGGTTTGATGGATGTGTAGTCGTGCCAGAAAACGCAAGTGGCGTAGGATACGATCCCGTCAAATGACATCGACAAACACAAGCCAACTCGGCCGTCAGCGACTGGTCGCGTGACGTTGTTGTTCAATCGCCCTTCAAGCCGCTCACCCGGTGACATCGCCACATTCATAATTTCGGCATGTTCGTCAGAATAGTCATTGAGATCAATCAGATCACCGAAAAGTGTCGGCTGGCCTTCTCGCACACACACGAGCAGCAGAGTTCGAATCTCCGGTGCCAGTGCGTTGGAAGCCAGTGTGCCGTCTTCTTTCCGGTTCCAGAGTTCGGCTCCGGATTGCCCTGGCAACAGCCCGTACAGACCTTCTGTAATTGGCTTACCAGTAGCAGCATCGATCGCGGTGATTGTCAGTCTGCGACCGGCGTTGAGTTGGATCTCGATCGATGAATTAACGGCGTGATCACCGTTGTTCATCACAAAATCAGGATGCGTCACTGTGATGGACAGTTGCCCCGTCGCCATTTCTTCGTAGACGAATTTTGGATAGCTGACGATGGCAATACCCTGTTCGCTTGTGGTCCCCTTTGTCATGGGTCGGTTTCCCCAACCGCTCGAGGGTTCCTTTGCAGTGCGAAGCCCATTCACTCGGACTTCGGCACCCTTGATGGGATTGCGGTCAACGTCCAACACGGTGACCTGAATAGTTTCGACAGCGTCACGATCGGCTGCACCGAAAGAGCGGTCACCTTCCGAACAGCCGTTGATTCCCGCCGTACCCACGACGCATAAGGCCAACATCATGATCGCGGCTAACCAGCGACATCTGATCGTCAGACACTCGTCATTCGTCCCTGCCTGGATACTGCGTATTCGATGCAGAACTTCTGAACTGGTCAAGAACGCCAGACTCATGCGAGGCTGCGGCTTTGCACAAACGGTCAGAGCCATCTGAGCCAGCATTGTCCCGTAGTCCGAAGAATCTCGACCGGCCGCAGCGGAGTCACATCGCAAGTCACACGCCAGTCGGTGAGCCGCCGGAAGTTTCCACGCCAGCGGATGAGGCCACAATCCGATTCGCACTATGCCGACAAACATTGACCACCAAAGATCGCCATTCTTCAGATGGCTGCATTCGTGCGCAATCACAAACTCCTGTTGACGTTCCGTCAGCAGATCCGGAAGTCTGGATGGAACGACGATGCTGGACTTCAGCAGGCCCGTTGCCATTGGCCCACTGATTTCCTCGGACACAAGCACATTCGGAACACTTGACAACCCGGACTGCGCAGCGATCCGTACGACCAGTTGAGTCAACCGATCATTCGCCGGAACGCAACGATTCAGAAGCCGTTTCAAACGCAACGCTTCCGCTATCAATAGGAGCAAGCGGCACGCCACCACCAACAGATAGCCTCCGCACAAGACCCGTACGTTGATCACAAACAACGATGCGGACGCCTCCACGAAAGTCGCTTCCCTGGAGTCTGGAGCCATCAGTGGCGTCTCAGACGCTGCAACGGACTTGCTCGATGCAGATTCCGACGGCTTGTTTGTGGCATCGCTGGTTATGCTCGCAGTCGCGGATGGGTTCTGGGCGACAAAGGAACTCGGAAGGAGCTCGCTTCGCTTCGGATCGCCCACTCGGAAGCCCCATCCTGCCAGCCACAGTGAAGCCAGGGGCATGATCAGCAAGACGAACACCGTGGATCGCCAGAGCAAAATCTGCCATCGTGGACTGCGTCGTTTCAGCAGAAAGTGAAACGCCCACGCGGTCCCGAGGATCAGGGAAATTCGCAGCAACACCAGCCCCCACTGAATAATCTCAGAGCTTTGCAACAGTTCATTCATGGCGAATGTCCTTAAATAATCGACGGCACAAGACGTTTCATCAACACTTTATTCTGAATCGGATTTCTTCTGCTGAGCAATCTCCTGCAGCGCCTGAAGTTCAGCGTCGCTCAGATTCTCGCGACGAACCAGCTCCAGAATCAGAGCCGCTTTCGAACCACTGGTAAAGATCTCGGCCATCCGCTGCATCGCTCGCGAAAACTGCGTCCCCCGCCGACTTTTGGCGCGATAGACAAAAGCCTTCCCCTGTTTCTGCCGAGTGGCAAGTTGCTTTTCCACGAGATTCCGCAGAATAGATCGCAGAGTTGCATTCTCAATTTCCCACGCAAAGTTGGCCTGAATCTCGGCGGGCTTCAGGCGATCCGCCTGCCAGAGGATTCGCAGGACTTCTCGTTCGTTCTCATTCAGGTCATTCATGGTACCACTCAAATTCGCTTTCAGTGGCAGGATGCAGATTTTGCTCTTCCCCTGCCAGGATAAACTCAATGAATGTGTGAAAGTATCACACATGAGTCTGCACGCCATGTGAAATGTGTGACATATTCACACATTTTCAAAAAAAACAGATATCCATTTCCTGCGTGTGCTGTTCAGGATCTCATGTCAGCCACTGTCCGCATCTGGGCGGAGTGGCTTTGCAGATGTTGATGTAGCTTCCGAATGAGCAGGAACAGACCAGCAGCCTGTCTTCGATTCTCTATTCCCTCTGTGTGCTTCTGTTGAAAATCCTTGCCGCGTTGCTTTTGAACAGAAGAAAACAGAGTCAACGGAGGCTGTTGATGTCGTGGCCAGCAGCGTGTTCGTAGGCCGTAGACGCTGAGCGAAAATGGACCTAGCGGCTGTCTGCAGAAAACCGGCAACTGCAATGCAAGTTGGACCATTTCAAGCTGAAATTGAACATGGAGCGGCAGATTAGCCGAGGGGTTTTGTTTGCTCTGGCTGTTGAAGGAAGATTCGGTTGGTTATCATGCGGGCAGTCGAAGTTTCGACGATTGTTCCGTGCCTGAATTGACAAGGCTGAGATGTATGCCCAAACGAATCAATCTGCTCAAGCTGGTGCTCGCTGTTCTTGTGTCGTCTGCGGCAAGCGACGCTTTTGCTGAAGAGACCATTCAGTTCAATCGTGATATCCGCCCGATTTTGTCCTCAAACTGTTTTGACTGCCATGGATTCGATGCTAACCATCGAAAGGGCGACTTGCGTCTAGACACGTTTGAAGGGGCAACGTCCGATCACAACGGCTCAGTGGCGGTAAAGCCCGGAGATATTGCTGGCAGTGAATTGTGGAATCGCATTTTAAGCGACGATCCAGACGTGGTGATGCCTCCGCCGTCGTCAAAGAAGTCGCTAACGCCGGCGCAGAAGGATTTGATTCGCCGCTGGATTGAGCAGGGCGCGCAATATCAGAAACATTGGGCGTTTGAGCCCCCAGTGGCTGCCGAAGCACCTGCCGTCAACAGGGTAGACTGGGTACGAAATCCGGTCGATGCATTTATTCTGCACCGGCTGGAAAAAGAACACCTCAGTCCGCGGGATGAGGCTTCTCGCTCGAACCAAATCCGTCGCGTGGCCTTTACGCTCACCGGCTTGCCTCCGACCACCACCGAGATCGATCAGTTTCTGGGGGACACGTCGGCCGTTGCGTATGAAAACATGGTGGAGCGATACCTGGACTCGGCGAGGTTCGGGGAAGAGCAGGCTCGTTACTGGCTCGACGTGGCTCGTTACGCCGACACGCACGGACTACATCTTGATAACGAACGCGAGATGTGGGCCTACCGGGATTGGGTGATCAGCGCCTTCAACAATAATCTTCCGTTTGACAAGTTCACCACATGGCAGCTCGCGGGCGACCTGCTTCCTTCGCCGACGGTGGAGCAAAAGGTCGCGACCGGTTTCAATCGCTGCAACGTGACCACCAGCGAAGGCGGGGCGATTGCGGACGAATGGCTTTATCGATACGCGGTGGACCGAACCAGCACAACCATGCAAACATGGATGGGTCTGACGGCCGGTTGTGCGGTGTGTCACGATCATAAATTTGATCCGGTGACTCAGCAAGATTTCTACGCGATGTATGCCTTCTTTTATTCCACCTCGGACCCCGCGATGGATGGAAATATTCGCAACACGAATCCCTTCATCAAGGTCCCGACTGCTGAACAAAAAATCTCGCTCGAGGCGGCTCAGAGTTCTGAAGCGACGGCGCGCCTGCAACTGCAGGAGGCCGTAGCAAAAATCAGCTTCACAGAACCGCTAGCGTCCGTCGGCGGGCCGGCGTCCGACTTGTCGGAAGTCACCGATGTGATTTTTGATGATGCGTTTCCGCTCGGGTTCCGATCCCGGAACACATCGCGAGACGACGCGGTCTGGCTGCTGGAGCCGACGTTCGGGGCGAAATCCGGTCGGCGAGTTCTGCAGCTGGCGTTCGGTTCCAAATATGATCTCACGCTTGAATTGCCTTTGATCCCGGTCACGACTCCCGTGGCCGGACGACTTGAGTTCTGGTTGCGGGTTGACGCGTTCAGCCCGCCGAAGGCGATTGTTCTTCAGATTGACGATGGCAAAGCAAAAAGAGCCGTGTGGGGCGATAAATCCGAATCGGGTGGCACTGCAGATCTGGAAATGGGCGATATCCCAACGCCGGACACCTGGGTCCACGTCTCTATTCCGCTGGAGAAACTGGGCGCGACGCCGGGGGCTCGCCTGAAGAGTCTCGTGCTGACGCACGATGGTGGAAAATACTGGATCGACGAGATGCGAATTGTGGGCGGTTCGGATCGATCAAAAGATCCGCTGTCTTCATTTGAACAGTGGTGGACGGTCAGCAAAGGTGCGAACCCTGCCGGAATTCCCGGAGATCTGGCAGCTCTTCTGGTGGCGGGCCCCAAAGAGGATGTTCCGGCGGACCAGAAAGATCGACTGCTGCGATTTTGGTTGCAGCATGTGCAACGAACCTCGGAGTCCCCGGTGGCGGATCTGCGCAACGCGTTCGCCGCGGCCAGCAATGCTGTGATTGCGATTGATGCGACCATCCCTGGCACGTTTGTCTTTAGCGAGCTCGAAAAACCGCGTGAAGCGTTTGTGATGATGCGAGGCCAGTACGATAAGCCGGGCGAAAAAGTTGAACCGGCCGTGCCTTCCGAGTTCCCGCCATTGACGATGGAAAACGGTGAACCCATCCCGCCCGGACAACGCGCCAGTCGGCTTGATCTGGCTCGCTGGTTTTTGTCGAAGGAAAATCCGTTGACGGCGCGGGTTACGGTCAATCGAATTTGGCAGCAGGTATTTGGGACCGGGCTGGTGAAGACAAGCGATGACTTTGGGACTCGCGGTGATCTTCCCAGCCATCAGGAATTGCTTGACTGGCTGGCCGTACATTTTCGCGACAACGGATGGGATGTGAAAGATTTGTATCGGCTGCTGCTGAATTCGTCGACGTTTCGGCAGGACTCCCGCATTGGAAATGAGCTGCATCAACGCGATCCTGAGAATCGACTGCTGGCTCACGGGCCTCGCTTTCGTCTGGATGCCGAACAACTGCGTGACAATGCTTTGTACGTCAGTGGTCTGATGGATTTGACGATGGGCGGTCGCGGCGTTTTGCCATACCAGCCGGCGGATATCTGGGAACCTGTCGGTTATGAAAACAGCAACACGCGTTTTTATATGCAGGATCATGGAACGTCGCTCTATCGCCGCAGTGTCTATTGTTTCCTGAAACGCACTGCACCGCCTCCGTTCATGAGCAACTTTGACGGACCGAATCGCGAACAGTTCTGCACGCGACGCGAACGCAGCAACACGCCGCTGCAGGCTTTGCAGCTGATGAATGACATTCAGCACTTTGAAGCCGCGCGGGCGTTGGCTGAGCGAACAATTCAGGCGGGCGGTCAGTCCGTTCAATCCCGAATCGAGTTTCTGTACCAGACGGTTCTTGCTCGAAAGCCGGAAGCCGTCGAGCTTCAACTTCTACAGGATGCTTATGCAAAACAATTGCAACTCTACACGGCTGATCCCGAGGCGGCTCAAAGGGCCGTAGCGGTCGGGGAATCCAAACCGCTGAATGTTGCCTCGCCGACGGAAACCGCCGCGTGGGCAATGCTGGCGAATCTCGTCCTGAATCTGGATGAAACGGTCATGCGGAACTGATGGATCTTTATTTGCGGCTGGCTGCTGGGACTGCGTGAACTGCCTGTCGGAACATCTCACGGCTTTCCGGGGAGTGGTACCGCGGGAAGTTAGGATCGCTCGATCAATAAGTGCCTGATCGCTGCGTTTCGCTCCGCGAAAGAACGCTACTTTCGCGGAGCGAAAGGCGACAATTATTGATCTAACGAGACTTAATGAGCGTGCGAATGCTCCGGCTGGTTACGAATAAAAGCATCCAGAATTTCGGCGGCCTCCTGCCATCGCTCGGCGCGGGCAATGTCGATAATTTCAGTCAGTTCCTGCAGAGCGTCCTCGGACAATTTGCCATCTTCGTTCAGCTCCCGCAGACGGGTGGTCACGTTCTGCAGCAAATCCGTGCGACGTGCGGTGACGGCGGTGTACAACGCGTCGGCTGATGCGAAGGCCTCACTGGATTCCAGCGCCGCCGGGCCGCCACAGCCTGCAATCGAGACCAGGAAAAATGTCAGTAACAGGAGCACCGAAAACATGCGGTTGACGTGGACGGCAGCATGATGCATCAGAATTCTCCAATGACTTCGCCGCCGGCGCGAGTACACAGACCGGACCAAAGAAAGCCGTCGGTATACTGCGAAATGAATCGCACGGAACCGTCACCCAGCAGACAATGGCAGCCGCTCTGATGATCAGACTCCAGCTGATCCGCGTGACGCGCCGGATGGTTGGGCTGATGAATAATGATTTCGGGATGATCGTGGCGGTCAGGACCGCTGTGAGCCTGCACGAGCGCTCCGCCGCTGTCGCAATCGTCCGTCACAACACCATCCCGCTTCTTGCAGGTCACGGAAAAAGGAACAACGCCGACCCATGTTTTGTCGCTCAGCCGCGACGTATGTTCGCCCAGAAATACGGTATTCGATGTGCCATCGGTGATGTCAGCCATCCTGGTCTTGCTGTTGCGATAAAAGACGCCGTCAATGACGGCAGATCCAGCCCCGGGAATCGGCTCCGGAATCGAGAAGTCTGCCGAATAAGCGGTCGGGCGAGCCCATGGTCCTTGTGTGCCGGCCATGGTCACATAGTGGGCGTGGGCCAGAAAAATGCCGGGCGTGTAGGGCTCAGGCGATCCGGGCGATTCATTGTTTCCTGATGTGTAACGTCGCAGTTCAAAACCCGCGTCCCCTCCAACTGCCGTGGGGCACAGGAAAGCGGCCAATTTCGTTCGCATAGCGGCTGCATGTTGAGGACTCCACACGGGAAGCGTGGGATCAAACTGTTGATAAAGCGCTGGCTGTTCCAGATACGGCAGGATCATCGTCCCCCATGCAAGACCTGAAGGACCATTGCGATTGTCGTCGGGAAAACTGACACCAAACGCAGAACCTGTGATGTTTGGACTGCCGAGATACGCCGGAGGGAAGACGTTGTGCGCGTCATGATAATTATGAAGAGCCAACCCCAGTTGCTTCAGATTGTTTCTGCACTGGGTTCGGCGAGCCGCCTCGCGAGCCTGCTGGACTGCGGGCAGCAGCAGCGAAATCAGGATCGCAATAATCGCAATCACAACAAGCAGTTCAATCAGTGTGAAGGCTTTCGGTCGTGATTCCGGTCGAGACGCTGAGAGCCACCCATCATAAATCTGCATCGCAAATCCCCTGTTCCAAAAGCAGCGCGTTCCACAACGTGAAGGAGTAAACAGCGTCGCCCACAGATCCACCTGATTGTTCCTTCACGACTGTTAATGTAGCCTTGGCTACATTTGCGGTCAATGGTGTATTTCCATCGTTTTTTCCGCTCACCATCAATGGAAATCTCTGTGTATGCCGCGCACTGGATTAGGTGATGCTGTTCCGGCCGAAGAACACGCATGGATCGCGACGACAGAGTACGGCCCATGAGAGAACTGGCCGGGCGTCTGAAGGACGCTGCCGGGCCGGGACCATAATGGGTTAGCCCATGCACGACAATTAGTTGCCGTTTTTCGTAGGACAGGCTTCCAGCCTGTCAATGTAAAGACAGGCTGGAAGCCTGTCCTACGGCATCCTGTTCGGTGGTTTATTGTTGTGCAACGCCTCAGTGCAGATGACCGGGCTCGAGAAACGTAATGCCGTAGGCCAGCAGAATTCCCGCCAG
>Ga0209284_10006497_pt1 | contig 11188 bp, 4 predicted proteins | sample FRY03_FD_187211 | JGI IMG/M metagenome (GOLD analysis project Ga0209284, IMG submission 187211) | Freshwater microbial communities from Lake Fryxell liftoff mats and glacier meltwater in Antarctica - FRY-03 (SPAdes) (version 2) | ecosystem: Environmental > Aquatic > Freshwater > Ice > Glacier... | reverse complement strand
TCATCGTGGACACCAGTGCGTGGCAGCAGCTGGGGACAATGGCCGACGTCATTCAGAACTCCACCGCCACACGCGTTGTGATCGACCATCATGTCAGCTCTGACGAGATGGGGGCAATTGATCTGAAGGATGTACGCGCGGCCGCGACAGGTGAACTGATTTGTGAGGCGGCTGAAGCGTTCGGCGTGGAGTTGGACACGGAGGTTGCCAATTGCCTGTACGCTGCGATTGCCACCGACACCGGCTGGTTTCGATTTCCTTCCACGACTGCGCGAACCATGCGGATCGGCGCGGCTTTAATCGATCGGGGAGCATCGCCGCACTTTGTGTTCAATCTGGTTCACGAACAATCATCGCTGGCGCGCCTGCGGCTGGGAGGCCGCGTGATGGGACGGACTCAGTCTGAAGCCGACGGCCGGCTGGTGTGGGTTCAGGTGGATGCGAAAGATCTGGCAGAAACGGGCGCAGTACCTTCTGACACAGAGGGACTTGTGAATCAGTGTCTGACAGTTGCCGGATCTGAAGCCGCCTTCATTGCGGTGGAACTGCAGACGACTCAGATCAAATTCAGTCTTCGCTGTCGGTACCCTCACGATGTCGCCGCGTTGGCAGAGCAGTTCTCCGGCGGCGGGCACAAGCTGGCCTCCGGCGCGACCATGTCCGGACCGTTGAATGTGGCGGTTGAAAAAATGCGAACGGCATTCCTCGAAATGCTGAAGAAGACTGAACCTGAAGTTCCCGCAACCCCATAGGCCCGGGACTCGTCCAGGACCTATTGATCAGGCCCGACCGATGAGCTCACTTCTGCAACGACTGGTTTTTGTTTTCGTCCTCGCTTTGGCGCTGATCGCTGGGGCCGATGAAGAAGCCACAGGACCTGGACTGCACGCGGTTCTTTCAGACGCCGCCAGTTCAGTTCACCGGACGGACTCCCGAATCAGCTTTGACTGGCCGAGCCGCCGGGTCGACAGTCGACTGGGCGAATTAAAAAATGCCCGCTGGAGTGGCAAGCTTCTGGTTCGACAGCCCGGCAAACATACATTTCATGTCATGATTGCGGGCAAGGTCACCGTGGCCATTGATGGCGCCGATGTGCTCACCGCGTCCGGTGACAATATTTTTCATTCAGGACCGGCCGCTGATCTTTACGCCGGTGACCATGAGATTCAGATCACTTATGAATGCGATACCAGTGCGGATGCAAAGCTGCAGTTGTTCTGGTCATCCGCCGAATTCACGCTGGAGCCTCTTCCGGCCGACGGCTTGTCGCATGAACTGAATGAGACACTGACGAGGGAAGCGGCAGCGGCAACTAAAGCGGAGTCTGGACGCATTCTGGCGGATGCTCTGCGATGTTCGGCGTGCCACAGTGGGATGGAAGAGCTTCCGACTTTAAAGGCACCCAGCCTGCTCCAGGCGGGAGAACTTTCACAGACGCAGATTATTGAACGCCTAATGAATCCGCAGGCTGCGCATGCTGACAGCATGATGCCGGCTTTTGGATTTACGAGGGACGAAGCGGCAAGTGTCGCTGCGTTCCTTCAGAGTACCGTTCCGAACGACGCGAAGGCAAAGAACACTGCCGAGAAAGACGCAGCCGAAAAGATCGCGATTAAATTCAAGCCGGAAGATTCTGACGCCGGAGAAAAGCTGCTGCTCACGACAGGCTGCGTGGTCTGTCATGCGGTCCCGCAATTCAAAGGGTCGCTTTCACCGAAGTCGAATCCGTATCATGGTCCGGACTTGACGACTGTTGGCGTACGGCGATCGGAACAGTGGCTGATGACGTGGCTGAAGTCCCCGGAAGTCCTGAATGCCGACCATCGAATGCCGGTGTTTGCGCTGAGTGACGATGAACGCCGGCAGATAGTTTCGGTATTAGCGAAACTTGCGGGCGAACCGGGCTTGGACAAAGCCACTGAAGAACCGGCCCTCGTGAACGTTGATCCTGCCCGCGGCAAGCAACTATTAAAGGCAGCAAACTGTGCGGCCTGTCACCGGATCGCCGGGATCGAAGCGATCGAGAAAAAGCTGGTCCGTGTTTCGTCGCAGTCAAATCTTGCCGGTGTGAATAGTTGTGTTAGCGCGAGTCCTGCGTCTGAATCGGATCGAGCAGCAAAGCGGCCGCCGCGATTTCTTATCGAAGAGCATCAGCGAATGCAGTTGCAGGCGTGGCTTAAAACCGTGAGCACTAATCTGCGTCCTGTTACTGATTCTGCGAAGGGCGAACTGCTGATGCATCGCAGTGGTTGTCTGGCCTGTCATGATCGGGATCAGCATCGAGGGATCTCGCTGCTGGCTGGCGAACTGGAATCCCGTCGTGACGATTTGCGAGGCCAAAGTCAGACATTGATTCCTCCTGCCCTGACCGCAGTGGGCGATAAACTTCAGGACGACTATCTGATGTCAGCCGTCGCCGGGGAACAGGTCAGTCGGCGGCTGCCCTGGCTGCTGGTCCGGATGCCGAAATTTGCCTTTTCCAAAGAAGACCGACAGGCCATTGTAGGCCATTTCGTGAGCAGTGACCGAATTCCCGAAGCAGCCGACGTGGCTCGTGCAGAATTGTTCGAACACATGAATCCGCATCATCCGTCTCTGGCCACGGCCGGTGAACTACTGACCGGAAATCAGTTGATCGGAGCGGGCGGCTTTAACTGCATCGCCTGTCATAAGGCCGGTCCGTATGAGCCTCGCAACGTCGCCATGGGAACTCGCGGTTCTGACATTATGACGATGGGGACAAGAATCCGTCCGCGATATTTTATGCGCTGGATGCAGAACCCAATCCGAGTTGTGCCGGGGATTGAAATGCCAGCGATTCGGAAAGCAATTCCCGGGGTGCTGGAAGATTCGCTGTCTCAGCAGATTGCGATGATGTGGAAGGCGCTGGCCGATCCGAAGTTCTCACCGCCGACCGTAGTCAGTCGTTATGAACAATTCGTCACTGTGTCCCCCGGTCAGCGGCCGCACGTGATTCGTGACGTCTTTACAATTGGGGATTCCAAAACACGCAACAGCGTTGCAAGAGCGATGGCCGTCGGTTTTAACAACGGTCACAATGTACTGATTGATCTTGATACGATGAAGGTGCGTCAGTGGACCATCGGCGAATTCGCTCGTCAGCGAACGGAAGGCAAGAGCTGGTTCTGGGACATGGCGGGCGTGACGGTCACAGCATCGCCGCTCGATCATCTGATGTGCGAACTGACGGACGAATCATCTCCGTCAGCCGCTCCGCTGGTTGCTGTTCCTGACGAACGACGCCATGCGGAACTGCTGTCTTACAGACTGACCGATGGCGCGTTAAGTCTGCGAGTGCGTTACTATTTCACGACGGAAACAGCGAAGCAGGAATCTGCCACGGAGCCAGAGCGGCTTTCGCGACATACGGCAAAAACGGCGTGGAATGATCCGGAAAATAATCTGTTGCAGGCCATTGTTAGCTTTACCTTACAGCCCACAGCAAAGTCGGGTCACACCACTGGCTGGATGATGACCGCCGAGGTCCAGGAGTGCCGACCGAATGCCCGGCTGCAATTCTGTTCATGGCAGGACCATCAATTGACTGGAGATGGGATCGCATGGACTTCGACGGTTCGGCCGGCACCTGTCCGTGACGATGCGGTTGTGTCGCTGTCGAAGGGTGAAATGGCAACATTGACCATGGCGACCAGTGTTGTGCCGCCGAGCATTGTGCCTCCCGCATTGCCGCGAACGACCAGCTCGCCAGAGCCGATCACATCTCTGCCTGGATTTGAAGGCCAGAGGCTGCCGATTGACACTGCGATCATGCCGACTGCTATGACGTGGCTGGATGACGGCCGCCTGGCGTTTGCATCATTGCGGGGCCAGATCTGGATTGCCAAAGACACGAACGATGACAAGCTGATGGATTCTCTGTCGCTGTTTGCGGAAGGCCTGGCCGCTCCGTATGGAATTCAGGCCGACGGCGATTCGGTCCTGGTTTCCCACAAGCCGGAGGTGATCCGTCTGCGCGATTCCAATGGTGATGGAGTGGCCGATGAATTTGATGTGTTTGCTTCGGGCTGGGGCTTTAGCGACGACTACCACGACTGGACCACCGCGCTGGCTCGGGATAAGAACGGGAATTATTACGTTGGCCTTGGCAGCGACTATTCTCAGAACAATCGGCCGGCGGACAATGATCGCTGGCGAGGCAACGTTCTGAAAATCGATTCGACGGGCGCGATCACACCGGTGGCCTATTCATTTCGGTTCCCGATGGGGCTTGCGTTTGATCGCGACGAGCATCTGTTCGCAACAGACAATCAGGGTGTGCAGAACACCTTCAATGAAATCAATCATGTAGTCATTGGCAAGCATTATGGCGTGCCGTCACGGCATGAGACTGCAAAGGATGTTGTGGCTGAGACGGCGTCTTTGATGATTCCTCACCCATGGACTCGCAGCGTCAACAGTATCGTCTTCTTTCCGGCAGACTATGCCGTGCCGGAACTTTCAGGGCACGGGGTGGGCTGCGAATACGATACGCGATGTTTGATTCGATTCACTGTGCAGGAAGTGGATGGCACTCTTCAGGGCGCCAGCTATCGCTTCAGTCGGCCGGATCAGCCAGGTGGTGGCGGAAACTTTGTCGGGCCGGTGGCTTCGGCGATCGGACCAGATGGGGCTTTGTATATTGGCAGCATCTGGGACAGCGGCTGGCAGGGCGGTACGAATACAGGAACGATCGAGCGAGTTGTTCCGTCCGCGTTGATACCCAATGGAATCCGTGAAATTCGGGCCACGGCGACTGGCTTTGATGTGTCGTTCTTTCATCCCGTCGACCCGAACAAAGCCACGCAGCCTGGCCTTTGGAGTCTTCAGGGTTATACGCGATCGTGGGGCGGAAGCTATGCGACTCCGGATTCCGATCGCCACGCGCTGGTGCCCGTGAAGCTGGAGTTGTCGCTCGATCAGCGGGCGATTTCTATCACCACGCCCGAGCGAAAGACTGGCTACGTTTACGAGATCTCTGTGAAGCAGCCACTGGACAATTCTGAGCCTGAAACTTTCTGGCCAACCGAAGGCTTTTATTCCATGAAGGTCGTGCCGAAGTAAAGCGGCAAGTCGCCGTGCAGGCGGAAGAGCAATCTTCCATCGGCCCCAACAGGAGTAGGGAAATCCGGATAGCCGGATTCCCATCCCTCCAAAGGAATCGTGCAGTGAACATTCGCCGAAGTGGTGGGGTCAAATTCCTCTCGTGGAACCTGTCGCCCAAACGCTTGTCCGAATTGCAGGCTCCAATGCCAGTCAACACAACCGCCAATTCGTAGTGAATCCCAACGCCGGCAATCCGCAGAATTCCCGACAACGTCTTGCCAGGCCTCACGCCGCAAAGTCCCCAGCACTTCCCTTTATGAAACGCTTGATCTCCCTTTTGCCGTGGCTGCTGCTGGCGATTTTGCTGAGCGGAATTGCCGCTTCGTGGGTTACGGGAGGAGTCCTTGCGGACCTGATGAATACGGAGCAGACTGCCGCCGATCGAGTGGAGCGGCTGCAGTCATTTTTTCGTGATGCCGGAGCCTTGGCACCGCTGGCGTATGTGATCTTTGTCATCGCCGAAGTTGTCATTGCGCCAATCCCCGGATTGATGCTGTATGCGCCCGGCGGTTTAATCTTTGGCCCGTGGTACGGCGGCGCATTGGCTCTGTTTGCCAATATGATCGGAGCTGGCCTGGCCTGCAGTCTGACTCGCACCGCGGGACACCGATGGCTCGATCGAATTGCAGGCCACGAATCTATGGAGAACCTGCAGGAAGTCTTAAACCGTCGCGGACTGTGGGTGATCGTTCTGCTGCGGCTGAATCCCCTGACGTCCACAGACCTGCTGTCGTACGCAGCCGGTTTCACCCGAATTCCTGTGTGGCATGTGATGCTGGCGACCGGGCTTGGCATGGCGCCGCTGTGTTTTGTGCAATCGTGGCTTTCGGACAGCATTTTCAATCGATGGCCAAATCTGTTGTGGCCGATGCTGATCGCCGGACTGGTTTATCTGATCGTGGTTAGCATCGTACTGGCCAGAATGGTTAAGCAAAAGTAGCGCCACGGCGGCACCTGTAGATGTGGAACGCGGAAATGACCGCTCTCCTGGCAGGTTGCCCGTTTTCGATTGCATTTTTAGTGACGTTTGACGAGCCTGCCTGTGTGCAGTGTTCGCGTCCTGAGCCGCCGCTGATCCACCACTCGGTGATGCGTCCAGGGCTGTCTTCGCGATAGAGAGAAATATCATGCGTTTTTGTCTCCGGTACCTTCGTGCCACGACCGTTCTGTTTGCCACCGTTTGTGCAACCGCAGGCTTCAGCGTCGCTGAAGAAGTGGTGATCGGCGACCGAACCGTTCGCGTCGCCGAAGGCTATGAAGTCGAACTCGCTGCCGATTCTTCCCTGGTCGCGCGGCCGATTGCAGTGGCTCGCGACGAACGAGGCCGCATGTACGTAACGGATTCGGGTGGGATGTCCGAACGTGCGGAAAAACAGCTGGAGCTGAAGCCTCACTCAATTCGTCGGCTGGAAGATGTCGACGGCGACGGCCGCTACGATCGAAGCACCTTGTTTGCGGACAAAATGATGTTCCCTGAAGGCTGCATGTGGCACGAAGGATCGCTCTATGTGGCCGCACCACCGGAGATCTGGAAGCTCACTGACACTGACGACGATGGCACCGCCGACCAACGCGAAGTCTGGTTCGATGGCAAAACTCTGACAGGTTGTGGCAACGATCTGCATGGACCGTATCTGGGCCACGATGGTCGATTCTACTGGTGTAAGGGCGCATTCGCCGAACAGAAGCACACGCTGTCTGATGGGAATGAACTGGTGACTCGGTCATCGCACATATTCCGCGCGAAGGCAGATGGATCGGAGATCGAATCTGTCCTGATCGGCGGAATGGACAATCCGGTCAATGTCGGCTTTCTGAATAACGGCGAGCGATTTCTCAGCTGCACTTTTTTTCAGTTCCCCGAAGCCGGTCGACGAGATGGTCTGATCCATTCCATCTACGGCGGAGTTTACGGCAAGAAGCACGATTCGATTTATGCTCATCCGATGACCGGTGACGTAATGCCGGTGCTCAATCATCAGGGGGCTGCTGCGCCGTGCGGACTGATCGGCGGAAGTGACGCTTTGTTCGGCGGGCAACACGACCAGCAGCTGTTTGCATGCTACTTCAACCTGCATAAGGTAGTGCAGCATCAGCTGAAACCAAACGGTCCGACCTACGATACGAACGATGTCGATTTTCTGGCATGCGATCATCCTGATTTTCATCCGACCGATGTTTTTGAAGACGCGGATGGCAGCCTGCTGATTGTCGACACCGGCGGCTGGTACAAAGTGTGTTGCCCCACGTCGCAGCTGGCCAAACCGGACGTACTCGGGGCCATCTACCGAGTCCGCAAAAAGGGAGCGACGAAGATCTCAGATCCTCTGGGAAATTCGATCGCCTGGGACAGGACGGATGCGAAGGCAATGGCTTCGCTGCTGAGCGACCCTCGTTTGTTCGTCCAGCGGCGAGCGACCGCAAGCCTGCGAATGATGGGCGCGAAGGCCGTAGTTCCGCTGCAGGATCTGGTCAGCAATAGTCCTTCGGCCGCAGTCCGACGCCGCGCGGTCTGGACGTTGTGTGGCATTGATGAGCCTTCTGCCATTAAAGCATTGCTCGTTGGCCTGAAAGACAAAGAGGTCGCCGTGCAGCAAAGCGCGGTGCATGCTGTGGGTCTGGTAAGAGAGGAATCAGCACTGCCGGCCTTGCTGGAAATTATGTACGCGGGGCAACCCGGTCCTGCTCGAGCAGCGGCGGAAGCCATTGGCCGTACAAAGAACGGGAACACGGCTCTTGATGTGCTTGCCGCCGTTGAAAAGCTGAAACTCAACGGGCCGGATGCTTCCGGAGCACCAGCGGATCCGGCCGAACGAATCCGCGAGCATGCACTGATTTATGCCCTGATTGAAATTGCAAATTCAGAAGCCACCCGACAGGGCCTGGACTCCCCATCACCGGCGGCTGTTCGCGCGGCGCTGGTCGCACTGGACCAGATGAAGAATGGCGACCTGAAACCGGAAGATGTGATTTCGCGAATGAGTCACTCCGACCGCGCCGTGCGAGCGACTTCCGCATGGATCGTGAATCGCCATGCCGACTGGGGTTCGTCGCTGTCTGAATACTTTAGCGTTCGACTTTCTAGAGCCGCCGATCTGAATGATGAAGAGGCGTTGCAGACGCGCGAGTTGCTGGTCAGTCTTGCAGGATCTGCGGAGATTCAGACGCTGCTTTTGAATTCGCTCAAGGCCACTCATAAGCCTGCCGCGCGGCGGCTTGTGCTGCAGGTGTTTGCGACCAGTCGATTGTCGGCGACTCCGGTATCGTGGCTGGACGCTCTTGCTGAAGTGCTGACGAAGGCTGATGCAGACACACTGCCGCTGGCAATCGCCGCTGCTCAAACCCTTCCGATGCCCAAAGACGGGCATGCAGGATTAAAGGAGGCGTTGACGAAGCTGGCCTCCACACCAACCCTGGAAACAGAACTGCGGCTAAACGCCATCGACGCAGCCGGCCCGGGCCTGAGCCTTGACGAGAATACCTTCGCGATGCTGGTCACAACGCTGGCCCCAGATCTGTCGATGAATCTGCGATCGATTGCTGCCAATCGCCTGGCGTCCTCTGTTCTTTCTGAGAAACAGCTGAGCTCACTTGTCACAGCATCGCGAAGTGTCGGACCAATGGAACTTCCCAAACTGCTGCCTGCGTTCGAAAAAGGTGGGTCGGAAGAACTGGGAATGCAGCTGGTCGATTCATTGATTAAAGCCGACGGGCTGCGGGGACTGCGACCAGACCTGATTAAACCGCTGCTGGCCAAGTACCCCGAGTCTGTTCAGACGGCGGGCAAAGCCTTGCTGAAGATTCTTAATGCGAGCGAAGAAGAACAGACGGCAATGCTGGAAGCGATGCTGACCACTTTGCCGGAAGGCGATCTTCGCCGTGGCCACGAAGTTTTCATGAGCAAAAAAACGGCCTGCAATACCTGCCACAAACTGGGCTATGGCGGCGGTCGGCTGGGGCCCGATCTGACGAGCATCGGGCGAGTCCGCAATCGACGCGATCTGCTGGAGGCCCTGATCTTCCCCAGTGCCAGTCTTGTGCGCGGCTATGAACCGGTCAGCGCGGAACTGGAAGATGGTCGCGTGATCAGCGGAATCATCACCAGCGAAAGCGCCGACGAAATCGTGCTCTCACCAGATGCCCAGAAGACACACCACATCGCTCGCTCATCCATTGTGAGTATTCAGCCATCCAATGTTTCACCAATGCCGAATGGCCTGGCCACATTGCTTACGCCTCAGGAAATCGCCGATCTCCTGACATTCCTGCAGAGCGATCAGCGATAGGGATTTGAAATTTGAAATCTCTTTAAAGTGCAGAGCTTTCAACGGTTTCTGGTTCCGTCGTATCTGTTGCTGCGGCGCGCTGAAGATCCTTCAGGCTGAGACCAAGTTGCTGCGCGAAGTACAGGCCAAGGACCGTCACCGGAATGTACATGCTCATCTGATAGTAAACCGACGCTCCCAGAACAAGCGACGGATCAGGTTGCAACTGCTGGGCTTTCATGCTGATCTGAAAGCACAACTGGATGACACCAAAGTATCCCGGCGTGGAAGGAATCGTGACTCCAAACGCGGTGACTCCCGTCACAATCAGACCCGTAGCAAGGGTCACATCAATATGAAAGGCTCTGAGAGCCACATAGGCAATCAGGCCATTGAGCAGCCACTGAACGATCGACGTGACGGCAATGAAAAAGACATCACGCCCGCTTCGCAGAGCCGCCAGCCCGTCGGCTCCTTTGCTGAGCATATCCAGAACACCGGTGCTGAGCTTCGCGGGCAAAAAAGGAAACCAGCTGAAGCACCAGGTAACAAAATTCAGGAACACATCCGTCCAGATCAGGTAAACCACAACGCACAACACCACGCAGCCCGCCAGGCCACCGAGCAGTATTGCTCCGTTGCGATATTCCGCCGGAAGGTCATCCGTGAAAAGCAGGCCGATGCCGAATAGCGCCAAAATCGCCAGAACATCAAAAATGCGTTCCAGCACGACGGTGGAAAGCACAGTGCTGGCGGGGATGCCGTACTTCTTTCTGACGACAAACACACGGATGAATTCGCCCAGATGCGCGGGAAGCAGATTGTTCGCGGCGAAACCAATCAGCATGGGCGGAAACAGCTGACCAAAGGTCAGCGGCGAGACGGGTGCCAGCAATCTTTGCCAGCGCAGCGTCTTCAGCCAGTAAAAGCCAAACAGCAGCAGCATCAGGACCGGCAGTGTCCAGTAGTTGGCCCCGGAGAATCCAGCCCGCAGCTGCTCGGCGTTTGTTCCCTTCAGCGACCACGCGAAGCAGCCGACGGAGACCACAACCCCCAGAATCAAAAAGAAGAGACGCTTCATGAAGTGTTTGGCCTGATTCAGGTTTCGTGGGCGAGGGGGCGTAGGCGTTTGCTGAGACTGCAATCGTAGCACCTTTTCGCCCGCATGCCGCCGATTGATCTCGGGAACGATCGTCGGCCAGCCGTTTTACGCTCGCCATGTCTGAAGAAGACTGGCAGCCGGCGCGTTGAAAACGCCAGCTCAATCAGGCGGCCTGAGCTTTTCCGTCGGAATTCACTTCTCCGGACATCTCCGCGTTTCGGAGGTCGTCGGACAGGAAGAGCGATTTTCGAGAGATCGATTCGCGGCCCAGGGAACTGAGCTGATACTGAAGCCCCACGCTGCGGCCGGTGAATTCGAACTTAATCAGGCCCTGAGCGATCAGGAACCCATGAATGGATGTCAGCGAGGGCGTTTCAATCCCGGGCACTTCCAGCAGGCGGTCGAGCCAGCCGGCGTATTCGCCAGTCGCGGATTTCGCTGCGGCATCCCGGACGGCGTAGCATTCGAGAACTGTCAGGCAGTTCTGGTCGAAGGTCGTGGGATGTGCTTCCGTTGTGCTCATGTCATCTGTATCGACAGGATCGCACGGAGCTTTCAGCAGACCCTGTCGCCGTGGCATGATCGTTACGTTCGTCAAGCACAATGTGATCGGGAAACGGCATTTTTGGAGGCCCGTTGTGCCACTCCTTCTGGTGATCCGCGGAACCTGCGGTGAATGGTTCCGACACATGCAGCC
>Ga0209284_10006496_pt1 | contig 11190 bp, 10 predicted proteins | sample FRY03_FD_187211 | JGI IMG/M metagenome (GOLD analysis project Ga0209284, IMG submission 187211) | Freshwater microbial communities from Lake Fryxell liftoff mats and glacier meltwater in Antarctica - FRY-03 (SPAdes) (version 2) | ecosystem: Environmental > Aquatic > Freshwater > Ice > Glacier... | reverse complement strand
AGGAGATGTTATGGATGCCTCCCTGCCTACGGGCAAGGAAACAGGAGTGCTGAGATGAAACAGCCGTTTATCAGGAAAGAAATCCCGCGATGGCGGGGTGGATCCTCTGATGGATACGGCATCAAAGTGCCCAAGGCGTGATAGACCAAGGTCTTCACAAACACCATAGAGGATCCGTCATGAATCGTAATACAGGAATGAACGTAGGACAAATCATCGGCACCATGGGCGGCAAACAAGTCATCGGACTGGACATTGCCAAACACGTGTTCCAACTGCACACGGTCGATATGAGTACGGGCGAGATCGTCAACGTGCAGATCAAGCGCGCCAAGGTTCTGGAACACTTTGCCAACCGGCAAGCGTGTCTGATCGCCATTGAGGCCTGCGGCGGTGCCCACCACTGGGCCAGGGAGCTGCGGGCGCTGGGGCACACGATTCGCTTGCTGCACGCCAAGATCGTCAGGCCATTCGTCTCGGGCAACAAGACCGACGCCACCGACGCCCGCGCGATCTGGCTGGCCGTGCAGCAACCTGGCGTGAAGTCTGTCGGCATCAAGACGACAGAGCAACAAGCCACGCTGACCCTGCACCGTCAGCGCGAACTCATGATGAAGATGCGCACCATGCAGACCAACGCCCTGCGCGGACTGCTCTACGAATTCGGTGCCACCTTTGCCAAGGGCAGAAATGCCCTGTTCAAGGACGTAGAGGCCGCGCTTGACGCGCTCAGCCATAGCCTGCCCCAGATGGTGGCCGACAGCCTGCGAGAACAGGTACTGCGCATCAAGGCCATGAGTGCCGACATGCTGGCCATCGAGAAACGCTTGGGCCTGCAGCTCAAGGCAGACAAGGCGATGCAGCGCATTGCGCAAATCCCGGGGGTGGGGCTACTCACCGCCACAGCGGCCATTGCCACGATGGGAGAGGCCAGTGCCTTCAAGTCCGGGCGCGAGTTCTGCGCCTGGCTGGGGTTGGTGCCAAAACAGACTGGAACTGGCGGCAAAGTTCGCCTGGGTGGCATCTCCAAGCGAGGAGACACCTACTTGCGCACCTTGCTCATTCACGGCGCCCGCAGTGTGCTGTCCCATGCCAAGGAGCCGGGGGTGTGGCTTGAGGGTTTGAAGGCGCGCAGGCCGGCCAACGTGGTGATCGTGGCGCAGGCGGCCAAGATGGCCCGAACGATCTGGGCCGTAACGGCCAAAGAGCAGGATTACCAACGAGGTTTCAAGAGCGTCAGGCCGCAAGCGGCGTGACAGTCGGACGAGCGCATTTATCAACCAACCCAAACGAAAGGATATGGTTTTAGCCTTGCAAGGCTAGTAGGTGGCAAAGAGCGAAGTGATGTGAAATAGGTCAGACCGGGACGAGCTAAACCTGTATGGGGTGTCGGACGTAAAGAGTCCGCTCTAGGAGATGAGGTGCTTGTCAGCGGATATACATCGGGGCCAGCGGGCGAGACAGGGAAACCAGTCAAACCACGCAAACAAGGCCGGATATAAGTGTGCAGCCGACTTCTTCACAAAACTTGGCAAATTGTGCTTGCTAGCCGGGAGGCATCCATATAAGACCCCATGAGCAGCACCGACAGGTCCACCACGTCCGTCGGCGCCGACGCGCCGATTGCCAACTTCTCACAATGCCATGTCGGCATCATCGGTCACCTGGACCAGCTTGGTGAGTTACCCGCGCTAATGGCGCCGGCGCAACGCGGGCGCAAGGTGGCTGCCGAGATGCTGAAATTTTTCGACGCGGTCACCCTCGAACACCACGCCGAGGAAGAGCGCGAACTGTTCCCGGCAGTGCTGCAAAGCGCAGTGCGCGGCGAGGAACGCAGCCATGTGCAGAACATGATCGAACGGCTGACCGCCGAACACCGCCAGATCGAGGCCTGGTGGTCAAGCATCAAGCCCCAGCTCAAGCAGATCGCCAAGGGGCACGACACCGACCTGGACACGGTTGCCGTGCAGCAGATGGTCAGCGACTACCACGCGCATGCGGCATTCGAGGAAACCGAGTTCCTGCCGCTGTCGCAGGAAATCCTGGGACGCGACCAGAACCATATGAAGGCACTGGGCATGTCGCTGCACATGCGCCACGTCAAACCGGCCGTCGGCTACATCTGAACGGCGCGTCGCCCCATGCGACGCCATGGCACACCGCAGGCACGGAACCTGCCTCTCGACCCGACTGGTGATATCGCGTGCACCGGTGTGGGGTTATGCGCGTCTTGCATGAAATGACAGCGTAAACCCCAATGTGGTGCCGGAAATTCAGCGTTAAATTACCCAGAGGCTCGATCACGTGGCAGGTAGTTGCGTGACTCACTGCCCCTATTAACACAAACGTTAGGAGAAGCAATCGATGAAAACAAGCAAGCTCAAACTCGCGCTCGCAACCGTCGCCGCCTTTGGCGCGATGGCAGCGATGCCGGCCCATGCGGGCAAGACCGTTGACGCCATCAAGGCACGCGGACAGGTGGTCTGTGGGGTCAACACCGGCCTGGCCGGTTTTGCCGCTGCGGACTCGACCGGCAAGTGGTCGGGACTCGATATCGACGTCTGCAAGGCGCTGGCAGCTGCCACGCTGGGCGACGCAGAGAAGGTCAAGTATGTTCCGCTGACCGCGCAACAACGCTTCACCGCCCTGCAGTCCGGCGAGATCGACGTGCTGTCGCGCAACACCACCTTCACGTTGTCGCGCGATGCCTCGTTGGGTCTCGCAATGACCGTCGTGAACTACTACGATGGCCAGGGCTTCATGGTTCCCACCCGGACCAAGATGAACAGCGCCAAGCAACTCAAGGGCCAGACGGTTTGCGTGCAGTCCGGCACCACGACCGAGAAGAACCTGACTGACTTTTCCAAGGCCAACGATCTGAACATCAAGCCGGTCGTGTTCGAAAAAGTCGAAGCCGCCACCAGCGCATATTTCGCTGGCCGCTGCATCGCCTACACAACGGATGCCTCGGGCCTGTCCTCTGTGCGCAGCAAGGAAGCCAAGGATCCGAAAGAACACGTGATCCTGCCTGAGCTGATCTCCAAAGAGCCGCTTGGCCCGATGGTGCGCCGCGGTGACGACGAGTGGTTCTCCATCGTCAAGTGGGTGATGTATGGCCTGATGGAAGCCGAGGAATACGGTATCACCCAGGCCAACGTCGACAAGATGAAGACCAGTGATGATCCGGTCGTGCAGCGCCTGCTCGGCGGTGGCAACGAGGACACTGGCAAGCTGCTGGGCCTGGACAAGGAGTGGCTGGCCCGTGCGCTCAAGGCGGTTGGCAACTACGGCGAAAGCTTCGAGCGCAACTTGGGCCCGAAAACGGCGCTCAACCTGCCGCGTGGCCTGAACAACCTGTGGAACAAAGGCGGGTTGATGTACCCGTATCCGGCACGCTGATAGACCAGCCCGGTTTCTGACATTGCCGCTGCCGGACCGCCCTACGCGTCCCGGTAGCGGCAATTGTTGTTTTTGCGGCTGAACACGCCGAGCAAGAAGCAGTGCCCATGACCGACAAACTACCCGCCAAGAAATCAAAATGGTCCTGGCGCAGCCAGGCCTTCAGGGGCGTCATCTACCAAATACTGGCCGTAGGCGTCATCGCGCTCGGCGTCTGGTTCCTGGCCCACAACACGCTCGTCAACATGCAGGCGCGCGGCATCCAGAGCGGCTTCGACTTCCTCGGGGATTCGGCCGGATTCGACATCGGCGAGAGCCTGTTTCCATTCGATTCGGCCGCTCCGTACTGGAAAGCCTATGGGGTGGGCATTGTCAACACCTTGCGCGTGGCCGTCGTCGGCATCATCCTGACCACCATTCTGGGCACCTTGCTCGGCGTGGGCCGGTTCTCGCGCAATGCGCTGGTGCGCGGGATCTGTTATGCGTACGTGGAGATGTTCCGCAACGTGCCCATCCTGCTGCAGTTGCTGATGTGGTATTTGCTGCTGACGGAAACCCTGCCTTATGTGCAGGACGCCATCGTATTGGGGCCCATCTTCATTGCCAAGGGCGGTTTGATTTTTCCCAAACCGATCTGGGCGGCCGGCCATCTTTGGGGTGCGCTCGGGCTGGTCGCCGGCGCCGTCCTGGGTGTCGCTTATCGCAAATGGGCTTTTCACAAGTTCGAAGAAACCGGCCAGTTGCGCAGCATGTTCTGGATGCCGGTCGCGATTTTTGTCGTCACCGGCGTACTGGCATGGTGGACTGGTGGTGCGCCACTGGACTTCGATTTTCCTATCAAGGGTGATTTTTCCATCGAGCGTGGTGGTGCACTGACGCCGGAGTTCCTGGCCGTGCTGCTGGGCCTGACGATGTATACCGCCGCGTTTGTGGCCGAGGTGGTTCGCTCCGGCATCCAGTCGGTGGCCCAGGGCCAGGGTGAGGCCGCCGCCGCGCTGGGCTTGCACCCGCGTCAGGTGATGCGCCTGATCACCTTGCCGCAGGCGCTGCGTGTGATCATTCCGCCGGTAACCAATCAGTTCCTGAACCTGACCAAGAACTCGTCGTTGGCCGTCGCGATCGGTTACCCCGACGTGGTGTCGATCGCCAACACCTCGCTGAACCAGACCGGCCGTGCGGTCGAAGCCATTGCCATCGTGATGCTGGTTTACCTGACGACCTCCTTGTCCACCTCCTTGCTGATGAACTGGTACAACGCCCGTTCAGCCATCAAGGAACGCTGATCGGCGCCAACCCATGACTGCACAAACGTTCCAACCGATCACGGCGCGTCAGGCGCCCGTCTCGACCGAAGGACCCGTTGCCTGGGTCCGGATCAACCTGTTCGGCGACTTCACTACCGGGCTGATGACGCTCGTCGTCATGGCCGGCCTGCTGCTGGTGCTGCCGCAGTTCTTCAACTGGGCGGTGTTCCGTGCCGCCTGGTTGCCCGACTACGACGCATGTCGCGTCGATGGCGTGGGCGCTTGCTGGGGTGTTGTGGCGGAGAAACATCGCATCATCATCTTCGGGCGTTACCCGTATGACGACCAATGGCGTCCACTGCTGGCAACCTCGGTGATGCTGGCCATGCTGGTCGGCAGTTGTACCCGCGCGTTCTGGAAGGCCTGGCTGCTGCCGGCGTGGCTCGTCGTACTGGCGTTTTTCTTCGCGCTGATGTACGGCGGATTTGCCGACCTCGAGAAGGTGGAGACCGACCGCTGGGGCGGCCTGCCCTTGACCATCATGTTGTCGACCTTGTCGATGATGATGGCATTTCCGATCGCCATGGTAGTGGCCCTGGGCCGGCGCTCGTCGCTGCCGGCGATCCGCACTGCCTGCACCCTTTACGTCGAGCTGATTCGCGGCGTGCCGCTGATTTCGGTGCTGTTCATGGCCTCGTTCATGTTCCCGCTGTTCATGCCGGCGGGCGTGTCCATCGACGTGTTGATACGGGTCATCATCGGGATCACGCTGTTTGCCGCCGCCTACATGGCCGAGGTGATACGCGGCGGCCTGCAGGCGATTCCCAAAGGGCAGATCGAGGCGGCCGCTACGCTGGGCCTGTCGTACTGGCAGACCCAGTACAAGATCGTGCTGCCGCAGGCGCTGGCCATGGTGGTGCCCAGCATCATGAACAACTTCATCAGCCTGTTCAAGGATACTTCGCTGGTGACCATCGTCAGCCTGTACGAGTTGACCGGCGCCCTGGGCATGGCGCTCAATTCCGATGCCCACTGGCGACCGTTTAAGATTGAGGGCTACCTGTTCATCGCGCTGATCTATTTCGCCTTCTGCTTCTCGATGTCCCGCTACAGCATCTGGGTCGAGAAACAGGTCAACAAGGGCAAGGCGCGTTAGGCGGCGTTTTCCGTCTAACGAACCCCGATTTTTCACTTTCATCACCTGGACCAACCATGGCAGAACCCATCATCGTTTTCGACAAGCTCAACAAGTGGTATGGCAATAATTTTCACGTGCTGCGTGACATCGACCTGAGCGTGGCGCAAGGCGAGCGCATCGTCATCTGCGGGCCCTCCGGCTCCGGCAAGTCCACGCTGATCCGTTGCATCAACCGTCTGGAAGAGCACCAGGAGGGCCGACTGGTCGTCGACGGCGTCGAGATCACCGACGACGTCAAGGCGGTTGACGACGTGCGCAAGAAGGTCGGCATGGTGTTCCAGCAGTTCAATCTGTTCCCGCACCTGACGGTGCTCGAAAACCTGACCTTGTCGCCCATGTGGGTCGGCAAGATGCCCAAGAAGGAAGCCGACGCCAAGGCCATGGCGCAGCTCGAGCGGGTACGCATCGCCGAGCAGGCAGACAAATACCCGCTGCAACTCTCGGGTGGCCAGCAGCAGCGCGTGGCGATCGCCCGCGCCTTGTGTCTGACGCCCAAAATCATGTTGTTCGACGAGCCCACCTCGGCGCTCGACCCGGAGATGATCAAGGAAGTGCTGGACGTGATGGTCGAAATGGCCGACCAGGGCATCACCATGTTGTGCGTGACCCATGAGATGGGTTTTGCCAAGGCCGTGGCTGACCGGGTGATCTTCATGGACCAGGGCCAGATCGTCGAGGAGAACAATCCGCACGATTTCTTCAACAACCCGCAGAACGAACGCAGCAAGGACTTCCTGTCCAAGATCCTGGGGCATTGAGCCCGCTCTGACGGACGAAAAATGGAGCAGTCCCGGCGGGCAAGCTGCGTGGGTGAAGGTAGTCCGCCAAGGAGTTGACTTGGTCGACGTTGTCATGACACGCTGGTGCGCCAGCGCCCGTCTACTGGTTGCTGCCGTCGTACTGGCGCTGGTGCCGCAGGCCTTCGCCTTCGAGCTGCAGGGCCACCGTGGTGCACGCGGCCTGCTTCCGGAAAACACCCTGGCCGGCTTCGAGCGAGCACTGGAGATCGGCGTGACGACGCTGGAGCTGGACATTGCAATCACCTCCGATGGCGTACCGGTGATCTCCCATGACCCGGAGCTCAATCCGGTGCTCACGCGTGATGCGCAAGGCCAGTGGATCAAGAACAAGGGGCCGCTGATTCGAACATTGAGTCTGGCCCAGCTACAGGCTTACGACGTGGGCCGGCTCGACCCTTCGAGCGAGTATGCACGGCAATTCCCGGGCCAGCAGCCACGCGATGGCCAACGCATACCGACGCTGGCGGCCTTGTTTGCTCGCATCCATGAATTGGGCGCGGACAAGGTTCATTTCGCGATCGAAACCAAGATTTTTCCAAACCGGCCGATGGACACACTGGGGCCGCAGGAGTTCGTCGACGCCCTGCTCACCGTGATTCGGCAAGCCCGGATGGTGGAGCGCGTTCGCATCATCAGTTTCGACTGGCGCACCCTGCAATTGGTGCAAAAACTCGAACCAGCTATAGCAACTGTTTACGTGACGATGGAGTTTTCGCGCAACAACACGGTGCGCGATGTCGCCTGGACAGGCGGCATCGCATGGCGTGACCACGCATCAGTGGCGCACATGATCAAGGCGAGCGGCGGGCGTTTCTGGTCGCCCAATTTCAACCACATCGATGCCGCCAAGGTCAAGGCAGCCCAGCAACTGGGCGTCAAGGTACTGCCTTGGACGGTCAACGAGTCCGCCGACATGGATCGCCTTATCGGCTGGGGCGTGGACGGCATCGTTACCGACTACCCGGAGCGGCTGCGTGAAGCCATGGCCAAGGCGGGCCTGGCCCTGCCGCCGGCGCTCAAGCGTTGATCCGCAATATGGGGGTCTGGTCGGCCCGCATTCGACGACTGCGCGGGAGAGCGTCGCCGGGCTCTTGTAATCCGCGCCGAGCGGCGCACAATCTCGGTCTGGTACCCGACGCCCGATCTTCGGTGATCAGCGTGTCTCACGCGCCCGGTACCGGCTCACCTCGAGTTCACTGACCGCGCCAGCCTGGTTGCCCCAGGACGCGCGAACATGGGTGAGCACCGCCGCCACCGCCTTGTCATCGAGCACCAGCTGATAGGGCGGCATGCCGAAGGGGCGTGGATTGCCCCGGGTCGCCGGTGCAAAACCGCCATGCAGGACCATCTGCACCAGGTTGGTGGTGTTGCGCATCAATACCGCCCGGTTGCCGGCCAGCGCCGGATAAGCCCCCGGCACTCCCTCCCCTTGCTGACCGTGACACTGCGCACACTGGTCATCGTAGATGCCGGCGCCGATGGCCGATGGCGCCGCCACGCCACCGTCGCGCTGCGCCGACTCCTGCGGCAGGCCCTTGAGGTAGACCGCCATCGCCCTCAAGTCCTCCTGCGTCAGGTATTGGGTCCCGTGCAGAACCACTTCCGCCATCGGGCCGGCCACACTGGCATTGGAAGCCTGCCCGGTTCCCAGCAGCCGCACGATATCCGCGACCTCCCACTGGCCCAGGCCCGCCTCGGCCGCTTTCAGCAGCGAAGGCGCATACCAGTTGCTCATCGGTATCGTGCCGCCGGCCAGCGCGAGGCGCTCGTCGATGGCGCCGAGCAGATTCCGGCTGGTGTGACAGGCACTGCAGTGGCCCAGGCCACGCACCAGATAGGCGCCGCGATTCCACTGCGCATCGTGCGCCGGATCGTTCTGGAACACCGTCGGCTTGAAATACAGCGTACGCCAGGCGGCCAGCGCCAGTTGGGAGTCGTATGGCCAGCGCATGGCGTGCGGTCGATTGGCCTGCGCCACGGCCGGCAGGCTGCGCAGGTAGGCAAACAGCGCATCGGCGTCGCTCTGGCTGACCTGGGTGAAGCTGGTGTACGGAAATGCCGGATACAGCAGCCGCCCGTCGGGCGCACGCCCCTCATGCAGCGCGCGCCAGAAATCCACCGAGGTCCAGTTGCCGATGCCGTTGACCCGGTCGGGCGTCAGATTGCTCGAGTACACCGTGCCGAACGGCGTCTCGATCGCCCGCCCGCCCGCATACGGCTCGCCCCCTTGGGTCGTGTGGCAGGCCATGCAATTGCCAGCCCGCGCCAGATAGGCGCCCCGTTCCAGATAGGCGCCCCGTTCCACCAGCGCCGCCACCGAATCGGTAGGCCCGGCCTCGGATATCGAGGGGGACGGATCGAACAAGAACCACCATGCGCCAAGCCCCAGCGCCACCACAACGGTGGCAAGCATCCAGAGTCCGAAGCGCCGCTTCATGCAAGCGCCTTGGCTTGGCCACTACGCGCAGTGGCGCATCCAGTACCTGATCGCATCGTCATGGCCGCCCCTGTGCCAGTTCCGGGGCACTACCGCAGACAGGTCGCTTGGTGGCGCCGGTCGGCGCCGGAAGTCGGGTTACCGCGTGGGTGTCGCGCGGCAATGCCTGCGACGACAACCAGCTGCTGATCAGCGCCACTTCGTCCGTGCGCAATGCCTTGGCAATATCGGCCATGCAGTCGGGCGCGCGTGCATGCCGCTGACCGGTCTTCCAGGCGCCCATTTGCGCATTGATGTAATCCCGCGGCAGACCCAGCAGGCCCGGCACATGGGGTGCAAAGCCGGTCAGCGCGGGGCCGTGGCATTCGGTACAGGCTGCGATCTGCCGGCTGGCGTCGCCCTGCTGCACAAGCGTGTGCGCCTGCGTCTGCTGCGCTGCAGTGAGTGTCATGGGTGCGGACGGCGAGTATGGCAGGTCCAGCCCCGAAAAGTGCGTGGCAATCTCCTGCAGGTAACCGTCGCTGAGCAACGCCAGCATGCCGGTCATCAACGCGTAGTTGCGTCGCCCGTCACGGAAGTTGCGCAGCTGGTTGTACAGATAGCCCGCCGGTTTGCCAGCGATCCGGGGGAAATACACGTTGCCTTCGGCGCGACCGTTCTCGCCGTGGCACCCGGTACAAGCGCGCATGCGCTGCGCGATCGAGTCCTCGAATCCACCCGCCCGCAACGGCGCCACGAGCGCCAGCAAAGCCAGTGGCAGCAGCCATTGATGCAATCGCCTGCACAGCCACGCGGCGCACCACCCACCAGAGCGAACATGACTCACGCCGCCGGCACCGTTGCGATGAACCAGGGACACACTACTTCTTGCGCGCACGTCCGTCACCTGCAGCGCCCGACCCACCTTGCGACAAACCTTCGGACATGCCGATCAACACGCCACTGACAAGGGCCGAATAGCTGTCCATCATGGCTTGCGCCGCCTTCATGCTGCTGGCCCGGCTGTCGCGTATCGCATCGCGCGACTGCTGCATCAACTGCTCGATCGTTACCTGTGCCTGATTGCCGGTTTGCGTGCCGGTGAGCTTCATCGCCGACAACACATGCTCCCAAGGGCCTTGCATCGGGCCGCTGGCGTCCTTGGCCGCCTTGCTCACCGTGGCAAAAAAGACGTCCTCCATCTTCTCGACATTGGTCATGGCACTTTGCATCTGCTTGCTCTGCATATCGACACCCTGACTGGCAAACTGCTCAAGCGCCTTGCGATTAGCCTCTACGGCCTGCAACAAGGCTCCGTCCATGCCGGCAAAGGCCTTGGACAACAAGGCTTCGACATCGACTTGCCCACCCGGATTGAGCGCGGCACCGGACGAACTGGCATCGGTCACGGACTTGAGCACCTTGCGGATGTTTGCCATCGACAGCTCGCGTCCCTGCAAGGCCTTGAGCGTGGCCTCGCTGACCGCCTTGCGCAAGGCCTCGCCCTGCTTGGCCGTGGCCCGTGAAAACATGCCGATGATGGCTTCCTGGTCAATACCTGACTTGATCATGCTGCTCTCCTGTTCACGTGGTGAAAGTGCCGATGGACAAGCACCATTATGGGCCTACACATCGCTCCTGAACGCCTCAGGCAAGTGCCAGCGCCCGATGGCCCAGCCCATGGCAACTCGGCCCACGCCACCATGACATGCCTGGTCGTTGAAATACCGAGCGCCACCCGGAAATGAAAACAGGCGCATGATGACTGCGGGTCCACCCGAAGGAGATGCCATGTACACCATGCACAAGCTGTTGTTGAAAGTCACCTTGCTGTGGTCTTTGTCGCTGATGGCCGCCGCCCCGGTGTTTGCCGCCCCCGCGTCCGAACAGGACACCCGCGACGCGCAGCAAGTAGTCGCAGCCCAACTGGCCGCATTCGCCGCCGACGATGCCGAACGGGCGTTCTCCTATGCCACCGAAGCGATCCGCGCACGATTCGGCACGGCGGCGCATTTCGTGCGCATGGTGCGTGGCGCCTATCCGGTCGTCTACCGCCCCAGCGGCGTGATCTTCCTCAAGCCCGAGGCTGCCGATGACGAGTTGGTGCAGCCGGTGCACATGACCGACCTGTCC
>Ga0209284_10006495_pt1 | contig 11190 bp, 10 predicted proteins | sample FRY03_FD_187211 | JGI IMG/M metagenome (GOLD analysis project Ga0209284, IMG submission 187211) | Freshwater microbial communities from Lake Fryxell liftoff mats and glacier meltwater in Antarctica - FRY-03 (SPAdes) (version 2) | ecosystem: Environmental > Aquatic > Freshwater > Ice > Glacier... | reverse complement strand
GAAATATGATCTGAAATCTTTCTGTTAATCTCCTCTGGGACGTTTTGATCAAAACACCTGTTTCCGGCTTCCATGTGAAAAATAGGAATTTTCAATCTCTTTGCAGCAATGGTACTCAAGACACTATTCGTGTCTCCTAAAACCAATAAAGCATCCGGTTTTTCACTTAATAAGATTTCGTATGATTTTGATATTACATTTCCAATGGTTTCTCCTAAATGTTTGCCCGCTACGTTTAAGAAAAAATCTGGCTTTCTTAAATGCAAGTCTTCAAAAAAGATTTCATTCAACTCGTAATCATAATTCTGACCAGTATGAATTAAAATATGTTCAAAATATTTGTCGCAAAGTTTTATACACTCTGCTAATCTTATAATTTCTGGACGAGTTCCTAAAATAGTGGCTAATTTAATTTTTTTCATTTTTGTTCTTTAATGTATTTCTTTTTTACTCAAAGTAATTCAAAGGGAATTTATATTCATCCTTAATTTCATTCAATTTATAATCAGACAATGCTAATAGTTTACTTCCTAATGCTAGAGCCTGAATACTTGTAACATACCCTTTGGGTACATAAAGAACATCCAACTGTTCAGCTTTAATTATAAAAGTCGTTTTTTCTGCTTTTTTTGAAGGATTGTCCCAGTTATTAACAGCAATTAAAACTATTTTAAAACTACCTTGCATCACTGCAAACCAGCGTTGTTCAACTTTATGTCCCTGCCAACCTCTAATAAATAAAGTATCAACATTTTCAATAGTATATATACGTTTAACAGAGTAGCTGTCAAAAATATTATTGAAACATATTAATCCACGTGAGTCTTCGTGATTTCCACCATTTAAAAGTTCAGGTACCATAAACTATTATCTTAGATTTGAACTACATCTTCGCCAAAAACGGCTGCGCGAATTAATGGTAATTTAGACAACAATGCTTTCATTCCCTCCACTCCTAATTGTTCTGTATTGTGAGAATGATAATCCTCTATCTTAGCTATGTCTTCTTCTCCTTCCGAGAAATATTTCGCATAATTTAAGTCGCGATTATCAGCTGCAACTCTATAAAAATCTCCCATATCCTCCGCTTTCATCATTTCCTCACGAGTACATAAGGTTTCATACAACTTCTCTCCGTGACGTGTACCTATAATCTTTATTTCAGTATCTGCTTTACAGAGTTCCTTTAAGGCTTGTGCCAAATCTCCAATAGTACCAGCTGGTGCTTTGTTGACAAATAAATCTCCCGAATTACCGTGTTCAAAAGCGAATAAAACTAATTCCACCGCTTCGTCTAAAGACATTAAAAAACGGGTCATATTAGGATCTGTAATCGTAATCGAATTTCCTTCTTTAATTTGTTTTAAAAACAATGGAATTACAGAACCTCTTGACGCCATAACATTCCCATATCGGGTTAAACAGACTGTAGTATCACTTAAATTTCTTGACGCTGCCACTGCTACTTTTTCCATCAAAGCTTTAGAAATCCCCATAGCATTAATTGGATAGGCCGCTTTATCTGTACTTAAACAAATTACCTTCTTTACTTTATTAGCTCCAGCTGCATCAATAACATTCTGAGTTCCGAAAACATTCGTTTTAGTGGCTTCTAATGGAAAAAACTCACAAGAAGGAACTTGTTTTAAAGCAGCAGCATGGAATACGTAATCGACACCGCGCATCGCCCTTTCTACACTTGAATAGTCACGCACATCACCAATATAAAATTTAAGTTTATCACTTTTTAATTGGTTACGCATATCATCTTGTTTTTTTTCATCGCGGGAAAAAATACGAATTTCCTCGAAGTGATCGGTGTGTAGGAAACGGTTTAAAACCGCATTCCCAAATGAACCAGTACCACCTGTAATAAGTAATGTTTTATTTTTAAAAATTGACATATTTAATTATTTAAAACTTTTTTATAATATAGTAAATGATTGTTAGCCATTGTTTCAGCAGTAAAAAGTTTTTTTGCTTTCTTGTAAGCACGTTCACCTCGCACATCAAGTTCAACATAGGCTAATTTAATTGATTGAATTAATGAATCCGAATTATCTAAATCAAAAAAGGAGACCTCACTGAGTGTGAAAAGCTCATGAAAAGACGGTATATTTGAACATACTATTGATTTTTTGGCTAAAGCTGCTTCAACCATAGATAAACCAAAACCCTCTGAATAGGAAGGCATTGTATAGATATCGAAGTATTCAAGATATGAATATGGAGCCGTCATATAAGGAGCAAACAATACTCTATCAGACAAATTTAATTTGTCAACGGACTTCTTTAGATTTTCTAATTCTGGGCCTTCCCCTATTATTACTAATGCGTAGTCTGTCAGCAAATTCAAGACATTAATAACTTGCGAAAGCCCTTTTCTTTTAGTAATATAGGCATATGCACCAATTATTTTATAATTTTCATTTCGCAACTTTAAAATTGCGTCTTTAGTTTTGGTATCGGTACTAGAATCATCTATACTACAACCATTGTAGATTGTTGTGATTTTATTAGATAGAAATCCATTATACTTATCCTTTAATTCGTTTGAAATTGCTATAACACCATCAAAACTCCTATGAATATAACACCAATAACTTGTTAAAATAAAGGACAAAACGGTGTTGTATCGAATAGAGAAGCTAACAAATGTATCCTGATGAATTGTACTTACAATCTTTGCTTTATGAATTTTATTTCTAGCTTTAAAAAGGTAGTTATCAGCCCCTATGGTATGACTGTGTATGATATCATATTTATCAAAATCTATCAAATCAGATTTTTTAATATGATAGATGTTACCATCAAAATTTAAAGAAGAGTCTGTTTCATCAAAATAGTAAATATCAATTAAATCAACCTTATCCTTAATATGCTTTACTATGTTGTACGCAACAACAATAGGCCCCTTATTAACTAAAGACGGTAATATAAAAGCGATTTTCATAAATTATTTTAAGTTTATTTGAAAACTTCCTTGATTAAGGATAAGTTTTGTTTATGTGTGTAATCGAGTTTTATTAAATCTTTTATTAAAATAATAATAGATAGTGAGACTATATGAATCTTCGACAATCCAGTATAATGTTTATTAATATAAAGTTTCATTCCTTTTGTCATTAACATTTTACGTTTAAAAGGTAAACTACCTCCAAAACTACCACCTTCTAAATGAATAATATCTCTTACATTAATAATGAACCTCTTCAGTCCAGCTGCATCCATACGTTTTTCAAGATCAGTTTCTTCATAATACATAAAGAAATCAGAATCAAAACTCTTTATCTTAGCAAATACATTTCTTGGAACAAACAAATCAGCTCCTGATACAAAATCAACTTCAGCATAACCATCAACATCAAGTTGATTGTAAATCTTAGCATCAAAAGATTGTTTGTAAATACCTGTAATTTCTAGTATTCTCTTATATATCCTATTGGGAGTTATAAATAATCCAAATGATAGAGCATCTTTTTTCTCAGCATCAATCAAACAAGTCCCTAAAGCTCCTAAAGTACCCGTGTAATTATTTTCGGCAAAATTAAACAGCTTATTAATTACGTCATCCAAAAGAATAGTATCTGAATTCAACATAAAAATATACTTTCCACACGCAGCTTCAATACCGATATTATTAGCTCTACCAAAACCTAAATTTTCTGTTGAATATATATATTTAACACGTTCATCAATTACAAAAAAATCTTTACTTCCGTCGATCGAGGCATTGTCTACCAAAATAATTTCGATTGAATTACTTTTTGTAAACTTAATCACACTCTCTATGCAATCATTCGTCATCTGTAAAGTATTGTAATTGACAATAATTAAAGAAACATCCATATTATTTATTTATTTAAGACTTAATGTTTAAAATAAAAATTAATCCTAAGCGCTATGTACTGGAACAGATTAATTTTATATTTATACTTAATCATGTTGTATAAATCTATCGAATAATTAAAGTCAGGCATATGAAAATATCGTTGCAAACGAGGAAATAAATAGCTCTTACTTGAAGCTCCAACTGCATTATTTCCATGCTGTCTGTAATAAATAGTAGGACACGGTAAAGAAATAATAATTCCATTGGAAGAGTCTACACAGATAGCAATCCAGAAATCATGCATCAAAATATTAGTATTGCTCTCGACTATTGCCAAATCTCTTGCTTTACGATTAAAAAACATTGTACAACCTGTAATATAATTTACAACTTTTAAATACTTTCGTGTAATCTTTACGGGATTAATTTTGTCATTCTCCCACAAAGAGTTAGAGATAATTTCTAAATTTTTATTTGTTACAATTAGATCCGAATGCACTAAAACTCCCGCATCCCTAGATCTACATTCTTCCGATTTAATTACATCTAATGAAAGTTGAATTTTCGACGAAAACCACACATCGTCTTGATCACAAAACATGTAATAATCTGCTTCTACTTTTTCCAACAACCATAAAAAACTTCTGGCAGCCCCAATGTTTGTTTTACCGTCTTGAAATATAACAATATTTGAAAACTTAATTTTATATTCTTGAAGGATTTTTATCGTTGAATCACTTGAACCGTCATCTCTAACATATAGAATAAAATCAGTACAAGTCTGAAAATACAAACTGTCTAGTTGTTCTCGTAAAAAATTTTCGCCATTGCAGGTCGCTAATAATATTGCAATCATAAATTAATAATCTCTATCTATAAATTTATCATTTTGAGCCTCACTACTAAACACGGAGTAATATGGTATCCATTTCTCGTAATACCTAACTGGCCAATAAAAAGATAAATATCCGTAAGCAAATAAAATTATCACAAAATTAACTACTACAAAAAGTTGACTAACGTACGCCGTTTTTAATCTAAAAAAATGAACTAAGACATCAACTAAAGCAATGCAATAGAACAAAACAAAATAATTAGTAAACCGCACAAAGATAATTGTATTGAAAATCGAACAAACACCTAACAAGCCAAACACACACACTAAATACTCGTATTTAATTACAAAATTATATTTAGTTTTCGCCCAGAATAACAGTCCCACAGGTATTAAAGTTCTGGTAATAAAAAACAAAACTGTTGATTTCCATCCATAAGATGCTTCTGAATAATCATTAATTTTTTTATTAATTTTTTCAATATTTTCAAAAAAAGTAAATAAAGATTGTAATTGACTAAGTGCCAAAAAAGCAATTATCAACAATACTAAATATTGTTTATTTAATCTAAGAAATTTTAAGAAAGGCAAAACAATCAAAAAAACTGCAGACAAATGAAACATTACCGCAATAAAAACCCCAATATAATATCTTATCCACTTTTTATTCTCTAAATTTTTATAATTATACACAAAAACCATAATTGCAAGAGACTCTCGTAAAATTTCTACTGTAAAATTTATATAAAAAATCAACAGGCATAAAAACATTGTGCTAAAACGGTACTGAGAATTTTTTGCAATAAAATAGAACAAACAAGTGTTAATTATAAACGAATGAAGTAACTGAAACGATGTAAAACTTGGATAAATTATTTTTGAAAAAGAAGTCAATAACGCAAAAAGTGGTTGATAATCAGCCTCAGATGACATATCGAACATTCCTTTGGGTGTAAAATCATTAAAATACAACATATAAAAGTAACTATCGCCACCAACCATGTAACGCAATCCTATCAATAAAAATAGATACACATACAAACTATACCAAAGCAAATATTTATCAGCGTCATTTTCTTTGCATATGTCATATTTTATTGCACCAAAAATTGTTATGAAAAACGGTATTAAATAGACAATCATTAAATAGTACTGTTTTTCAGCTTCGTATATAATAAAAATCGCTGAATGGTGAAATTTCGCTCAGTACACATAGCTTCATGAGTTTTTAAAAGACGCATCCGTAATTGAGATATTTCATCATCATTTCCCACAGTAACATAGGTTTTATTTATCTTATTTTCTACAAAGACATCAAAAGCCTTTCCCCAATAGTGATTAATTTGAAGTAATTCATTGGTACAATATGGAATTATATTAACTCCAAAACTAATTAATCTTTTATATTGATTTATAGGAGGCACCTCAAAACCAAACACTTTGCTTTTGATTAAATGCGGATTATCAAAATTACTAATTTCAAAATCCATATTGCAAAACATTTTGGTAAATGTATCTGGTTTAGGCCAACACTGGGTATATTGCTCAATTACTAACTTACTAACATCATGACTTAACTTCCCATTTGATCCAAATTGTTTCCAATAAACAGCAACCCCTGGATAATTTTTATAAGATTGCAACCATGATTGGATATTATCTGTAGCAATGGGGCATATAAATTCATCCAAATCGATAAAAGTTAACCAATTTGTATCAATCTTATTTTTTTTATAGCAATCCTCATAAGCAGCCATTTGTGCCTGCTGATAAGGCCAATCTATTAAATCTACAATTCCTTTATCAATAAAAGGTTGCAAAATTTCAATAAAATTATCGTCAGAATTATTATTATACAGATAGAAATGATCAACGCCGATTACGAGATGATAATTAATCCATTCCTCTAAAAATTTAGCTTCGTTTTTAAAAATGCCGCAAAGAGAGAGGGTGTACTTATACTCTTTTGATTTCTTCTTTGTTATTCTGCTAAAAAATAGGAAAACAAAAACTAAAATAGATTGGAGGATATAAGCGATATATCTAGTGATATCATTTTTAAACAATGTTTGCTGATGCTTACTTCTAGTAATAAAATTACCTTTTATATAGTAATCGTGATTGTCTGTCATTTTTTATTTTATTAAATAGGTTTTATATCTAGAAATAAATCGTCTCATTCCAGTGGTAAATATCAAAAGCCCCGATAAAAGTAGTATTGAAAATATTAGTATTATTGATGAACCGAAAAGAAAAAATTTTGTCATGGATTCATAAGGGTCAATAGTTATAAAATGGACGCTTTTTTCCGTTAAAAACAGTGAAGTTACTAAAACCGCTACTAATAGCGAGTAATTTGAAATGTAAAATTTAATATTGTAATCAAATCCATTTTTAAACAAAAAATAGGGTTTCCAAAACATAACACTCAATATCGTGCTTGATATTACACCAATTAAAATTCCGTTGATACCATATATATATCCTAAGAAAACAGAGAGGCTAAGGTTAATTATTGTTTCAATAATTGGAGCAGCTATATCGCTGAAAAGACCAAATCCGTTTATAAAAGAATCTACTGTAAGGCGGGTTAAATTTAAATACATAATAATCACCATTAATGTCAAAGTTGAATCCTGTAGCAGATACTTGTCACCAACCCAGTAGCTTATAAAAATTGGAATTAATTTATATACACCATAACAAGCAATACAGCCTAAAAAAAATCTAATGGTAAGCAATTCATCGAAAACTTGTAACATTTTTTCTTTATTATCTTCAGAAACTAAGTTTCCTACACCTGCGTTTGAACTATTAAAAATCGCACCTAGTACGGCAGTAACTCCTGCAATAACTAATAGATAATTACCATAAAAAGCAATAAATGAAAAACTAGTGAATGCATATATAACCAACGAACTACTATGATTCAGAGCAAAACCAGCTATTCTATGTGCAAATAGTTGTTTCGTCTTCAAGGTTATTTGGGGATATTTAGAAATGAGATTTTTTCCACTAATGATACTTGTTTTTAGCCAAGAATATTCTTGCGAAATAACATATTTAACTCCAAATATTGTACAAATTGCCGCTGTTAACTCCCATATTAACCACCATATATATCCATTGACTAAAAAATAAATAAACACAATTTGAAAAATAGTTTTTAAAATTTTGATAGATTGAATTGCATAATTTAATTTATATTCTTTTTGGTCAGCAATTAATAAAATTTCTTGGTAGTTTAAAAAATAACTCGCTAAAGCCGATATTAGCAAAACCCCGAATGTAGCATACAAATACACCATTGGAATTTTTATATCAGAGAAAAACCATGGAAAAAAGCTCATTAAAATTAAGGAAAACCCTAATACAATAAGCCCTATGACATTGTAAAGATACCCTTGTACCGACACTATTTCATTAATTTGAGTTTGATCATTATTAGCTAAAGGCCGATATAAGGAATAACTAACAGACGCTCCTACACCTAACTCAGCTAAATTAAGAAATTGCATCAAGTTTATTGCCGTGGTATTTAATCCTAAAAACTCCGCACCTAATTGCTCTAAAAATATCCTTCTGTAAAAAAATTGCAGTATTAAATTTAATACGTAAAATAGTAAGGCAACTTGAGCATTCTTTAAACTTTTTTTTAACCTTGAATTTGTAATCATTAGATTAATATGACTTTAGACTATTAGCTTTTAATCTAAATAAATTAATAAACTCCCTAAATATTCAATGAATATGAAATATGGAAATTGACATTCAGTAACTATAACTGATGCCATAAACATTTACAAAATTAAAAATTTATTAAAATTTCTTACTATATCTACTATCCGATAATTCATTATGAGAAAATGTTTTAAAATAATCATACGTTATTTTTAGCCCCTCTGCTCTATCAACTTTCGGTTCCCAAGATAAAAGCTCTTTTGCTTTAGTAATATCGGGTTGTCTTTGTTTTGGATCATCCTGAGGCAAAAGCAAGTAAACAATTTTTTGATTGGTTCCAGTTAATTTAATTATTTCTTGAGCAAAATCATTCATTGTAATTTCATTAGGATTACCAATATTAACAGGGAAAACATAATCTGAGAGTAATAACCTGTGAATTCCTTCTATTAAATCATCAACATAACAAAAAGACCTGGTCTGCGTGCCATCTCCAAAAATAGTTAAATCTTCCCCTCTTAATGCTTGACCAATAAAAGCTGGTAAAACTCGTCCATCATTTAATCTCATTCGAGGTCCATAAGTATTAAATATTCGCACTATCCTTGTTTCAATACCATGAAAAGTATGATATGCCATAGTTATAGCTTCTTGAAACCTTTTAGCTTCATCATAAACACTTCTCGGGCCAACTGGATTAACATTACCCCAATATTCTTCAGGTTGAGGGTGTACTGTAGGATCCCCATAAACCTCTGAAGTAGAAGCTATTAAAATTCGTGCTCTTTTTTCTTTAGCCAGACCTAATAAATTGTGAGTCCCCAATGAACCAACCTTTAAAGTTTGAATAGGAATTTTTAAATAATCAATTGGACTTGCAGGAGATGCAAAATGAAGAATATAATCTAATTCACCACTAACATGCACAAAATTAGAAATATCGTGGTGATGAAATTCAAAATTTTTCAGTGGAAATAAATGCTCAATATTTTTGATATCACCAGTTATTAAATTATCCATTGCTATAACATGATACCCTTTATTGATATAACGATCACATAAATGTGATCCTAAAAACCCAGCTGCTCCTGTAATTAATATTCTTTTACTCATATCTTTATTTTGTTCCAATACCATAATATTCAAAACCTAACTCGTTTAATTCTTTCCTATCATATATATTCCTACCGTCAAAAACAATTGGATTTACCAATGATTTTTTAATTCTAGTAAAATCAGGTGATCTAAAATCCGTCCATTCTGTTACAATCAACAAAGCATCTGCACCTTCCAAAGCTTCATATTCTGTGTCACAATATTTAATTATTTCGCCAATCATATGTTTCGTTTCATTCATCGCTACAGGGTCAAATGCTTGAATTGAGCCACCTGCTTTAATAATTTTATCAATTAGCACTAAAGAAGGTGCCTCTCTCATATCATCAGTATTAGGTTTAAAAGACAATCCCCACATCGCAAAGATTTTTCCTGAAATATTTCCTTGAAAACGATTCATTATTTTGTCGAACAAAACAGACTTTTGCTGCTCATTAACAGCCTCTACTGCTTCTAATAGCTGCATTCTATATCCATTTTGAGCAGCTGTTTTGATCAAAGCTTTAATGTCTTTTGGAAAACAAGAGCCTCCATAACCAATTCCTGGGTAAATAAATTTATTCCCTATACGTGAATCACTACCAATTCCTTTACGAACCATATTAACGTCAGCATTAACAATTTCACATAAATTAGCAATATCATTCATAAAGCTAATTTTTGTTGCTAGCATGCTATTAGCTGCGTATTTGGTCATTTCAGCACTTGGAACATCCATAAAAATGATTGGGTGCCCATTCAATAAAAACGGTTTGTATAATTTCCGTAGTACCTCTTCCGCTTTGCTGCTAGAAACTCCAACCACAATACGGTCTGGTTTCAAAAAGTCATCAATAGCAGCTCCTTCTTTTAAGAATTCAGGATTTGATGCTACGTCGTATTCAATTACAATTTCTCTTTTCTTTAAAGCCATTTCTATAGCTTCATCCACTTTAGTAGCGGTACCAACAGGTACAGTACTTTTAGTCACAATTACCCCATAACTATTCATGTACTGACCAATTTCAGTAGCAACTGCAATTACATATTTTAAATCTGCACTTCCATCCTCGCCTGGTGGGGTTCCCACAGCAATAAATGCAACATCAGCTCCTGGTATGCTTTCTTCTAATGAAGTAGAAAAGTGCAACCTACCCTTAGCTACATTTTTAGTAACAAGCTCCTCCAGTCCAGGCTCATAGATCGGTAGAATTCCCTTTTTTAAATTTTTTATTTTATTTGCATCTATATCAACACAAATTACATCTATTCCAACTTCGGCAAAACAAGTCCCAGTCACTAAACCTACGTAACCTGTTCCTATTACTACTATTTTCATATATTATTTAAGTTGTTCTTTATTAGCCACTTCTTTTCTTAATCCACTACTCGAAAATCGATGATCTCTACTATTAAAATACAATTCGATTCCTTTGTCTTCACAATACACTCTTCCTGTAAAGTTTTTTTTCTTATATATGCTGCAACCTATTCTCGATGCAACTTTTTCAAAACTTTATGTAGTTTTTAAGTTTTAGTTTTCTTTTACACGACTGAAATCGAAAATAACTTTTGACAGGCGAAGCCATAGGTCAAAAAAGTTATTATGATTTTATGCCACTTCTATTTTGTTATACATTTCCCTTGGCGTTTGATAATCTAATGATTGATGAAAACGCTCGTTATTATATAATCTAAAATATTCTTTCAATCCTTTGCATAGTTCTATAGTGCTAACGTAAACTTG
>Ga0209284_10006491_pt1 | contig 11198 bp, 21 predicted proteins | sample FRY03_FD_187211 | JGI IMG/M metagenome (GOLD analysis project Ga0209284, IMG submission 187211) | Freshwater microbial communities from Lake Fryxell liftoff mats and glacier meltwater in Antarctica - FRY-03 (SPAdes) (version 2) | ecosystem: Environmental > Aquatic > Freshwater > Ice > Glacier... | reverse complement strand
TCACATATGCAAATGTAATGCGGCTCATGCTCCTCACCTGTGGGCATGTGGTGTAACTTGTTATCCATGCCTACCATCGTAACCCATTGAATCAGGTGTGGAATCAGTAAGCTATTCATTGATACCTCGGTACAACTGGCATACCAGTGTTATCACTCCCTATACCAGGCCCATACACATTAGGCCGTACACCTTGGGGAATGGGTGGTTGCACACCTGGAGTAGATGGTGTTCTACTACTATGCTGATGCTCCCATGTGAATGCCCTTCCTGTTCCATCACTATTCATCCCTGGCCCATAGACATCAGGTGTGATGGGTTGGAGGATGATGCCACCATGGGGTGGTGTGTGGATGTTCTGGGCAGGGGCCAACCCTACCCACAACATGAACACGAGATAGACAATCATGACATAGACATCAGGTGTGATGGGTTGGAGGATGATGCCACCATGGGGTGGTGTGTGGATGTTCTGGGCAGGGGCCAACCCTACCCACAACATGAACACGAGATAGGCAGTCATGAGGAGGACAATGATGTGGTTCCAGTTCATGTTACACCTCTCACTATAACCAATGAAATAAGTACCTATTCACTTCTACCATTACAAGAATAACAAAAATTATAAAGAGAGCAGCTAACATGTTTGCACCTATTACCAGCATCCATTCTGCTATATTATACATCTTACACCTCTACCTAATATCACATTGCCCGCTTGCACAATCCTCAAAGGGTGTGCCTTCCACCGTTGAATCATATTCAGCAAATGCTACCTTCGCTTCCTCTATCGTTAAGGCGGTTAACGGGGGTGGCTCTACTTCACCTGCCTTATTCACATACCCTCTGGTGTTCTCACGATAGAACGTAGTGCCTTTTAGCGACGGCAAATACTCCAACCACGCTTCATCCACCTCTGCCATTGGAGTTGTCTCAGATATATTAATGGTCTTAGATACTGCACTATCAATATGATGTTGGACAACGCGTTGTACCTCCAAGTGATCGCGGACACTCAAGTCACGCGCACTCACAAAGTGTGACACGTCTTTACCCTCTCGCATAAACTGTGCAAACAATGGGTGGAACACCAACTGCACCTTGCGCTCCTCACCGACCCAATAGCGACGACGATAGGCAGGGGCAAACATAGGTTCAATGCCTGCACTACAGTTGCCAGAGAGTATGCTCACGGTACCAGTGGGGGCTTGCGTGAGGAGTGTGCAATTGCGTATACCATTCTCACTCACCAAGGCTCTGATCTTGGCTGGCATACGCTTCATATATCCAGACTCAATGTGTTTGCTGGGGTCACATAATGGGAACGGGCCTTTCTCTACTGCGAGTAGCACTGATGCTTCATAGGCTACTTTGGAGATAAACCTGAACAGCTTATCCACACACTTGTTACCTTCCACTGACCCATAACGTAGACCTAGTAAAGCGAGTGTATCAGCGAGTGCAGTAGTCCCTAAGCCAATCCGCCTGAGACTATGCGACTTGGCCTGCATAGCTGGTAGGGGGAAGTGATTGACTGTGAGGATGTTATCAAGAAACCGTACACCCAGGCGTATGGTGTTACCCAGTTCAGCATAGGTAATCTCTCCATCCTTGATAAATCTGCTCAACACTACATGACCTAGGCAGCAGGGTTCCATGGAGGCAAGTGGTAACTCACCGCAAGGATTAGTCGTAACTAACGATTCCACATACCAGATGTTGCTTTCACGCTCCACCAACTCCCAATTGAGGAAGCCTGGTTCAGCACTGTTGTAGGCGTTGGTCACAATGGTCGTCCAGAGTGCACGCGCTTTGATGTTCCGCTTGTACTGTCCCTTCCATTGCAGCTCAATCTCTCCATCAGCTTTGATGGCTTTAATGAAGGCTGATGTGTGGAGGCTACGCACTGATACATTCGCGTGTGTTAGCTCCCCATTAACCAGCTTAGCACTGAGGAACTCTTCAATATCAGGGTGAGTAAGATCCAAGCTAAACATAAGTGCAACACGACGTTGCCCACCGTTGCGGACAGGCTTAGCGCAAGCGTCGATGAGGCGCATAAGTTCCACTGCACCTGGAGCCTGACCACGTTGACCAGCAATAGCAGCACCACGAGGTCGCACAGCACTGAAGTCATCACCACACCCCCCACCACGCATAGAAGTAACTATCATGTCATACGCTGACTGCGCCCAACCCTCGCTAGAGTCTTTGTCAGGGTTGAGGACAAAGCAGTTGAGCATTGAGGCATTCAACCTGCCTGCGTTAGCCCAGATCCTCCCCCCAGGTACAAACAGGTTCGCTTGTAATGCGGCTGCAAACTTGTCTCGATATACGGTTTGTTTGGCTGGTAGCTCAGCACTTGCCGCTTGCGTGGCGACCCTCAACCCTGCCTCACCCCATGTCTCGGTGTCAAGAAATGCGTAACGGTCTTTGAATATATCCAATGAGAACCCTGTTGGTTCGTACATCAACCCACCTTCCCATAGCGAGCTGCAAGTTTAGCATTATTTAACCTAGCAACAGTTTCTAAATTTGAACCTAATTCTACAGACACTCTATCTAAATAATAAAGTATGTCACCAAGTTCATGTAGCATATTGGTTAACCGTTCACCCTTTGGCGTAATCGTCCCTGTCCTTAACCATTTCTTGTACTCATTCAGGTACTCCCCCACTTCACCCCCTAGGGCAATACTCGCATAGTTGAGCCGGTCTGACTGGCTACCTGAGAATACCATTGTTGAAGCTGCACGCTTGCTATAGTCATCAAGTGTCATGGCCTACCCTTTCATCCTTTGTCAACGCCCATTCATCAGCCTGGTCATTATACCACTGCGCACAGGTCTCGCATATAAAACCATAGAGTCGTTCACAGTCTGCGAGGTCGTGAGTGGGGAGTTTGGTTGATAACATAATCTACTCCTTCCTGCATGTCAGCGCCTCTTCCCACTGCACATTGGCGGCATGATATTTATCTAGCGCGAGCTGAGTCCATCCGTCAAAATTGACTTGATTTACCCATTCATTCACGGTGAACGGTTCCATAGCCCGCATCGCGGCTTCCATCTTGGCGAGGCAGGGGTCAACAATCTCAATATGCCATTGATCGAGTTCCTCACCTGGATGACAGCTCACCTGCATGGATGGCGAGACGCACATCGTCGTACTGACGATCACGCGAGTGCCGTTTATTGTGAGATCCTGCGATGCCCACGCGCCACTCGCCATAGTGAGAATAAACAGCGTAATCAAAACCACGGTCCCAATCAACAGCCAGTGTTGCGCTGGGCTCTCGGTATCGCTGATGTCTTGGTAGTTCATATTATAAATCCTTCCACCCTGCCCCATAATCTACTCCTTCCAGCATTTCATTGCTTTTCCCACTGCCTAGTCATTATAGTACTGCTCACAGGTCTCACATAACATTGGCGGCATCTTTTCGTGTGGGTTCATCCCGAATCTTCCACACAGTGCAGTTGAATAGGTTGAGCCCATACCGAATGTTTCCTTAACTAAAACCCACCGCTCAATTGGCGTGCGATGGCGGTTCCTCATGTTGTGCATCGCCCGATAGACCAGTTCTTTGTCGGGCGGTTGCTCTTGCTTTACTGCTCCCATCATCCCTCCTGTTGGGTGTGCTTATATTCATCGAGCACCCAATGTAGATACCGCATCTCCGCCGCGTGCAAGACTTCTCGTAGGACGATGGTTTGCTTGAGGTCGTCGCGTTCCTTGGTGAGGGCGCGTATCACTGGCCACGCATCACACCGACACGACCCATTCGTGCCCATTGCGCTTGGTGTTCGTGGGTACAGCACCGTGTACACGCAGCTATGGTTTGAGCAGCCCTTGAACACTTGCTCCGTGTCGGTCATGATGCCTCCTCCCCCACCGCGTTAGGCGTCAAGTCCATGACGCAGCTTCTTTAAAAGCAGCGCATATTGTTGGGTAGGTACCGAACGACCACTCATCCCCGCCATATTGCGGAACCTCAAACAACTCAATGCGCCCGTCTGGGTAGCACCTGACTATGGCGCCGCCACCTTCTGAGAAGTCCCAGATCTCAATTACCCCGTCTTTTTTATATGCTGCTTGTAAGGCCATACTGATCTCCTTGTTCGTTCACCAGCTACCCCCTTGTTGGTGACTCTGGCGTTAGGTTGCTTGTTCGCGTCGTTTATCCAGCCAAGCTGCCACCTCATTGCAGCCTTCGGCAATGCGGCGCAAGTCGTGGCTTGTGTAATATGTCCTTTCGGCGTCACCGTATTCGTCGCACGTGTGCCCCTTGACCATTCCCTCTTTCTCGTAGACTGTCGGGCCAAATCTTCCGATATCCGACATGACCTGTAATGCGTTACTGCTCAAATCAACTAACCAGTCCATCGTCTATCTCCTTCGTGTTGGCTGCAACCTAACTAATCATTCACCCCCTACTTCTTAGGTGGAGCCGGGTTGACTGTGCTCGCCCGCACATCGACGTTGTTACTGTTGCTCTGGCTCACACTGCTTCCACTATGTGCAAGTCCTAACCCTATCCCCATACCCGTAAGTGCCCCACCCACAATAGGACCACCCACACCAGGAGACGACGCGAATTGATAGGGTACTTTTTCAGTACAGTCCTTATAGGTGTTCTCCCAGTACCACCTGAACACTTCTGTTTTACAACTATCAATCAATAAGCCAGATTGATTGGAGCCGAACACTGACCGGCGCTCGACTTGTGCGGGCACGTCCCACGTACCATCAGGCCGTTGGATGACACTCGTACACCCGACTAGCGTGACCGCGGTGAGTACTGCGATTGCTGCTTTCATGATACCTCCATGGTTAAATAAACCAACACCCATTACTCTATATGCCATGTGCTCCCCTGCCCCTCCTACAAATGACTATCCCGGTCAGCTTTCAATCCATCAGCAATTGACCCAAAGTAGTCTTGTTCAGCATGGAGAATATGTAAGGACGCCAGCCGTTGTAACTCAACATACACCCCACGCAATTCAGGGAGAGTTTGCATAGTATCAGCGAGTTGCAGGCATGTTTCAATGTTGCCTTCAGTCAACTCAAACCCATCAGCCACTAGACTTTGGGTGAGATATTCTGCAATCCCCTCTCGTGTCAACTTGTCATACCGTTCAGGATCATGTGATGCCCAAGACACAATAAACACTCCTTTCATATAGTTTAATACTTATCTTCTATCCCCGTGAAACCCTACCCTACGCCGTGGCCCCACATCAATAATGTGAGCAATCTCAGTCATTTGACTGAGTGACAAGCTAGTGATTGGCTCATATTCAGTACACTCATTGATGTCTTCAGGGCACGGACCTCTAAACACTGAACATTCCATTTGTCGTGTGTTTTGTCCAGCCCGCCGTCGTGTCTGTGACCACTTACAACTCGAACACAAGGACGTGGTGTCAATAAAGTTGTCGTTTCGCTTGCCTGTCAGGTGTTGTGTGCGTGCTGTCTTTGTAATCTGCTTAGCAATATCACCTCGCGTACCTTCTAGTGGTCCATCATATTCTTCATCCATCGTCAATCCTCCTCGACCAATCCATCACCTGCTATCATTCCGCCCACATCACGCTCATCATCTACTACCGTGTCGATAGTAAAGAATTCTTGTTGGGGGTCACGTGCCTCACGCTGCTCTACCATTCCTGTTCGTGCTTGTGGGGCAGGGATGGTGGTGGGTGGCGTGAAACCCTGCTCTAATGCATACTGCACATACTCCTCCACATCTAACCACTTTGCCCACCGTCCAGTGGGGTCTTCCTGTATGTCACCAGACCACTGATCGACTGTGCCATAGAGGCTAAACCTGGGTATCATCAAGTAGATCCTCCACCATGGATAAAGATTTCCAACCAATAGGTGACAGTACATACACTCCGCCTGCTTCCTCTACCATGACTAACGTACTCCCACCCTCTACTTGAGGGAATACCTCTACTTGCTTTGCTCGTAGTAAACGGGGATGGACTGTCATTCGCTCACCTTTTGCTACTGCTCGTAGTTTAGCCATCAGCTACTCCTTTTTATTCGAGAAAGATATCGTTGCTAACTCCTGCTGTGTTGGCAGCCTCACTAGATTGCTGCTCGGTTGTTGTGCCACTAATTTCTCTCGTAGCTGAATCACTAGGTGCCTCAACTGTTGGTTCTCCTCCACCACCAACCTGAGCTTTGACCTTACTGTTTTTCCTTGGGCGTGGGGCTTTAACTTGTGCATCTTTCTTCCCCTTTGTGAGTATACCTGTTGGCCCATAGCGTAGTACTCGTGCTCCTTTAATGGCCAGGTTGAGTGCTGCTGGCATCTCTGCTAACATCGTGCTCGTCATACGCATGGCGTAGGGTGCCAAGTAGATGTCAGGTGGTTCACCGTTACCTATTAGATCAATAACAAACCCTTGTTCTAACAAAGCATCCCATGGTATTGGATTAACATTGTAAAGCTCACTTGCTACATGGATGTGTAGCGGCTTGCTAGTTTTACCCATACCACCTACTTTCCAAACCGACGTTTGAGGTAGTTGATACTCACCATCATCTCGTTAAAGCTCCCATCATGCGTCTCATGCAGCATGAAGAATCCCCGCCAATGATTGTTTGTGAATGGTGAAAGATAACTCTCTGCGTGAGCGTAGAACGAACCACTTACTATCGCGGTTAAATCTTGCCCATCAGCCCTGCGACTAAAAGCAATGTCCCTCCCTTGTTGATGACCTGCGATAGCTGACATGTGGAGCTTAGCTAGTAAAGCCTTCGCTGACGTGATAGGCCTACCCATCACACCACTAGGAAAGTAGTGGCAAAACGCTACACCTCCTATCACAATAGGTTGTAGAAACGGGTACACCTTCCACCCAAAGTCTTCATAGCCTAGATCACTCAACCCTATCACACCTTCTAGCTTAGGGTCACTTTCCACGGTGCGTATGATACGGTGTTCGTGGTTGCCTAGGGTGAGGTATAGTTTGGGATGCCACCCTGGTACTTTGAGTATCTCATTGATAAACCGACCCATTGCAAACTTACTACTACTGATGTCTTCCTGGTAACGGGCGCCTTCTAGTTGTAGACTACCCTTCGCATCGTGTGTGCTCAGACTGGGCAAGTCTGTGAAATCACCAAGCTGCACAATCACGTCAGGTTTCTTGAGTGCGAGGTACTGCCCACACCATCGCAGGTGTTCTGTCGGTGTGCCTGGATGATTCTGTACGTCAGGTATCACCGCAATACGCAAGCCATGTGGGGGTGAGGCTATGCGTATCTTCGTGATAGGCTTGAGGAATGGCGTGTCACTGGATCGCTTTATAGTCATTATGCTTCCCTTTCGCGGCGACCATATTCATCAATTCTAATACCTGTGTTGGCGTCTGTCTACCCTCGACTTGATCACCATTCCCAAATGATTCCATAACCCCGTTCTGATTGAAATACGCTACCTCTGCGGTAGAAGATTCCATCGAGTATTGCTGTCGTTCTTCACCAAAAGGAAAGTTATAGTTATCGCAATAATTTCCTCCACCAAACTGTACTGATATTGTCCACCCATTAGCAAACGTGATATGAAACCCTTTATTACCCGTTGTTTTGAACCCAGTACTTGTAGTCATAGCGTGTTACTCTCCCTCATGTTTGATATCATCGATAGATAGTATATAATCTTCTACCGCATCTTGTATCACCTCTGCAAGCTTGTCGATATCACCTGAATAGGTGAAACCTTCATTGGCTAACCACACCTTGGCGAGTTCATAGCACTTGGTGTCAAAGGTTTTCATGGGTTCTCCTCCTCGCACAACCACAGCCAGTCGCACCCTGGTGAGCCACATTCTTTTAACGCCCTGACCATCAACTCAGCTGATAGTCGTAGTGCAACATCGAGCGTGTCGGCGTACCTGGCGGCGTACACAGCGTTCATGGCGGAAGCTTGGGCGCATTCAATAGACATGACAAGATTATCATCCTCAGCACACTTGTAGGCACTCCGAGCGCACCTGACAGACGTGTTGGCAAACTCGGCAGACAAGGCGGTGTTCACAGTAGCGAGCGGAACAATCTCTGCTAGGGTATATTGTGCCAACAATCTAGCGTACTTCAGATAGTTAATGGTATCCTTTGACCCCAGTTGTGCAATCGCAACTTTCCGCATCCCGCGTGCACGCGCCATGTTGCTGGACCATTCAGAGTCATTCAGCGCAATTTTGCCAGCCCCCGCAACCGAGTCTACACATGACGGCTTAGCGCTATGCTTCTCACCTAGTGCGTAGCTGACCGCCGCTTCGACACACATCTTCCCAGGCTCAGGCGACCCCAGTCCCATGACTAAGCCCACATCAACCGTGGCCAATAATTTCCTGACTAGTGGTTCGGTAATTGTAAATGACATCTCATACCTTCCTGTGTTCTCTAGGTAATATGTTTCTTCTCTTGTGCTGAACAAAAGGCCTGCGCCAGATGATCGCCATTATTCTTCGCCACTACAACAGTCATTTCCCTTATGACTTCACACGCTTCAAGTGATGGGAAAACGGCAGACGGAATTACACCTGTTGAACTTCCATACAAAAACATTACAATCACATATTCTATTAGCATAATCTACCCTTCTTTTCCAGGTGGATACACCACCCCAAAGTCTAATGGAAACCGCTTTACCCTACCTTCAATTGTGTAGGGTGTCATCGCTACTTGCTTGATTCCTTCTATTAACTCAGGCGTCAAGTCAGCTACCTTGCAGTGATAATACTGTGCATCATGCATAGTCCAGGCCAAGCCTAACTGAGGGTACAGCTTAGTCATGGCAATGATGGTCATGTTCGCCACGTCACTCACACCTGCTTGCATAGGGTAGTCGAGGGCCTCTCGTACTACCTTAGCTGGTACCGCGGTACCATGCTGTCTACCAATAGAGAGAAACCTTCTTGGCCTCCCTGTAAATGTGCGTATAACCCTGCTCCCTTTGACCTCCCGCTCTATCGCTTGCCTCCATTTGAAGTAGTCGATGTCTGCGGTGAGGAGGTTGCTCAAGGCGCGATTGACTTCTACTTTGCTTAGTCCCATACGAATAGCTTTGCTTGCTGCGGTAGCTCCAGTACCTCCATAGTTCATTTCAAACCTAGCCGACTTGCTAAATATCCTACGTGGATCACTCCCACTACTCACGTTGTACTTGTCTTTCCATGCTTGGTTTACTGGATCACCAAAGGGGTCTTTAAGGTTCGGTGGTAGTGTGTAGCTGAACATCTTACACATCGTCCACGTGTGCAAGTCTACCCCGTTATCATGGGCATCCTTGAGTATGCGAGAGCCACTGTGGCATTCGAGGAAGTGCAACTCCATGCCTTTCCAATCCCAATGGGGCCAGCACTCACCCTCATCAGGGATGATGATGTCTCGCAAGTCACCAGGTAGCTGCGCGAGGGGTGGATTAGTAGTGGACCAACGTGCTGTCTTCTGGGTGTGGATGGCGTAGTTGGGGTAGACTCTATCCACTACGTCAGCTAGTGTAAACCCTTCTCGCTTGGCCTGGTCCCGCAGGCGCTTCTTCTTACCCTTGTCATGCTCATTGTAAGCACTAGACACCAATCCATATATGTACGCATCCAACACATGCTGGGCTTCTTGATATAACACTCTGGCTTCTAGGATTGGGTCAGCCCCTAGATCGATACGTTGGAGTGCGAGTGCTAGTGTTTGAGGTGCTTGTGTATCAACATCAGGCCCCACAAAGTTGCGTAGTTGGGCAATGGCGTCATCATCTACTGTGGGTTGCTTGGTCTTCCTGTTGATCTGCACTGGGTAGTCACGTTCACGGTAGAGGTAATACCCCACTTGGTCATCACTACCGAGGTTGATAGGCTTACCGTAGTAACACTCTGCGAGTAACTGGGCTTGCTTGACTCGCTGTTGATATTCATCTCGTGCCTCTATGACCCTAGGTTTATTGACCTTAATACCACGCTCCATGGTGCGTAGTAGCTCAGGAATCAATCCAATGGACTGTGACTTGTATACCTGGTATGCCTGTTGGTCCATGTCAAAGGCTTTGATGAGGTGTCCCCATATTGCGAGTGGTTCAATCACGTCACCCCAGTTGTACAATAGGTCTGGAGTGTCACCTTCAACAGGCTCTACATAGTTGTTATCAATGAGGTACTGGAAGCTAGTCTGCTTCTCAGCCTCACTGGTGGTGTAGTCACCCAGGTGTTTGATCTTGTAGTACTGACCATACAAGCTGGTAAGGAACTCCAGGTCATGGGGTAGCTCACAGTACAACACCGCGTGAGCAAGCATCTGGTCATCCACTTGCTTGTAGCTACTATACTCTATTCCTGCACACCGCTTGAGGATGGGCATGTCAGCGGCGAAGTTTTGGAATAGTACCGGAACTCGAGTAACGAGCTGGTCTAATAGTTTATAAAAGCTCGCCTTCATCCAGGGTTCGGCGTGCTGGCAATCCAATTGTACCCCTTGTACACTACCCGTAGTGTCTACCCACCCCAACCCTACCATCGTGAGGAGTGGTTGATCTCTGCCAAAGGGTCTGCCTGCAAATTCTGTGTCTATCGCTACGGGGCTAGCTGATGCTGATTTGGCGGCAGTGTTGAACCACCGCTCCACTTGGAACCAGTTATCAGCCCTGGCAATTAACCTCCCGGGTACCTTAGAAGGCCAGTTACCCACAGTACGTTGTGATTTCCGCCAGTCAATCTCACTCAACCACCAAAGCTTCGGGTCTTTATTTATTGCCTTAGCATCCTCCACAACATAGGTGGTTGGCAACCCTGCTTGTGTGGGGTGTAACACATGCCCCCTCCAGCGATAGGGCTGCACCCTCTCACCTGCACACCAGCTCGCCGGTACCTCACCCTCTGCGATAATCAACTTAACCTCATCTGGTACAACCAAGTGATGCTTCGTACAATGCGCTATCGTCTGCTCTAACACTACCCCACTCGGCTGCTTGTTGAACCTACACTTAAACACACTCGCCACTGACACATTCCCCCCGCGCTCTAGTTGAGCTAACGGGAGGAAGTGCCCTGCATGTGCGTCAGTAGTAGGTGGGGAGTGTTGAAGGAGTAGCACTGTCGCACCTGGGATCAGCTCATCCGGGGTGAACCCTTGAGCCTCACCGTAAGCTGGACATGACGGACATGCAGGGGCTGTGGGTTGCATCAG
>Ga0209284_10006490_pt1 | contig 11200 bp, 9 predicted proteins | sample FRY03_FD_187211 | JGI IMG/M metagenome (GOLD analysis project Ga0209284, IMG submission 187211) | Freshwater microbial communities from Lake Fryxell liftoff mats and glacier meltwater in Antarctica - FRY-03 (SPAdes) (version 2) | ecosystem: Environmental > Aquatic > Freshwater > Ice > Glacier... | reverse complement strand
AATCCCGCATCCAGCGAGCAAGACGGCGCTTGCGCTCAGCGTCAGGCAAAACCTCAAGCTCATGGCGGATGTCCTTTGCAATGGTGAGAGAGCGAATGCGGGCTTCTGCCTGTTTGACAGCAAGATGTGCGCGCGCCTGCGCCCGACCTCGGGCGAAGGCAATCCAAAGGGCGGAGATCGCAATTGCCGCCAGCGCCAGACCCAAGCGCAGCCGGGTCCCCAAACGGAGCAGTGTGCCTAGGATCATGGTGTTTTTCCCAACCGGTGATCCTCAATCCGGGCAGAGCGGGATTTAACCGCAAAGACGATGATGGCGAGGAAGATCAAGGCGCCAAGGATCGGTAACACCGTGGCTGCATGCGCCCCAAGCCCGACCAAGTCCAACACCCGGGTCGCAAGATCGCGCCCATCTTCGGCCTGTGTGATCAGAGGCGCCAGATCGGTCAGGGCAATCCCCGCTGACCCGGCAGCACCAAGCGTAATCTGCGCATTGGCTGCGGTGACAATGCGCGAGGCGTTGGGCTGGCCAGAGGCGCGTTCAGAGCTGACCGCGCGCGGCTTTGCAGTCTCAAGGGCTGCGACAAAAGCGGCGTCAATCACCGGCTCCAGCGGCAGGCCGTGGTCAGCGCGAAAGGCCAGAACAGCACCCCTGGTGCGACTGCCCATCACGCCATCAACCGCGCCCACTTCATGATAACCAAGATCGCGCAACATCGATTGCACTGCCTTGATCGGGGGTGGACGACGTGAGGCGGCCGCAGGCGCGCGGCGAAGACCGATCAGTTTTGAGACCGGATAGCGCTGCACGCTGACTGCATCGCCCTGATTGCCGCCCAAGGCAAACATCCACTTGCCCTCAACGCGGTCGATAAAAAAGACATGGCCCTGCCAGGCCGAGGTGCCGCGCGGGATGACGCCAATATCGCCCGGACGCACTGCGGCCAGATCCACAGCCTCACCCCAGTCCAAATAGGAGCGCGCGGTCAGCTTGCGGGTAGAGCGGATCCCGGCTTTCTCGAGGCAATGTCCCACAAAGGCAGCACACCAGGCCACGTCGTCATGCTCGACCCAGTCTTGACCGATGGTGGCGTACATCTCGATGATCTTGGGGTTGTTCGCGGCCCCCGGGCCTTCGGTGGTGCCGATATAGCTTCGGGCGATTTCAAAAGCGGTCATGTCTTTGTCCCATGCAAAAGGAAACACCGCCCGAGGTTGGGCGGCGCTTGGCGGTGTGATTGTTGTTGGGGCAGTTTGGAATCTGCGCCACTGGGATGAACGCAGCACAGCTGAAGGCTGAGACCCTGCCCGCCCCGTGCGTTACTTCTTGCGGCCCAGCCAGGACGCCAGCAGGGATTCAGCCCCGCGGGGCCCAAGATAGGCCAGCGTTGCCACAAAGCCTGTCGAGACGGGTTGCGCGAGGCCGATGTAATTCGCCGCAGCCTCGCCAATCAGCGCCATACCAACGGCGACGGGAATCTCCCAGAGGAGCTCCTTACCAAAAAAGCGGCGCCGTCCGAGTTTCACCTCGCCCGAATGCCACATCAGCCGTCCGGTCAGCGCACCGATCAGGGTGGTGACAGCGCCGCCAAACATGGAATTGATCAGATCAATAAATCCACCGTCAAACCCACCATCATTCATCGGCGTGCCTCCTCTAATGCCGCAACACGCGCGGTCAATTCCTTGACGGCCTCGATGAGAAGGCCGGTGATATTGCCGTAGGCGACGGACAGTTGCCCTGCCTGATCTGCCCGCACGACCTCGGGCAGAACCGTCTCCACCTCTTGCGCCACCACGCCGATTTGGCGGGTCCCATCCATGGTGAAACGCACGCCGCGCAGAGCGCAAACCAGCGCCAGCGCATCCGGAATGGTCATAATGTCAGATTTCAGGCGCGCATCTGACGAGGACACGAAGTTTGGGGCGGTGACAATTCCGGTGAATGTCGCCCCCGTGAGCGCCGCCTTGCCTGCAATCGTGGCGTCATAATCCACTGCGGCTTTGGTCGCCATTGTGCCAAGTCCGAGGTTTCCCCGCGCCAGCGCCGTATTTGCCAACCCTGCCAAATTGCCCGCCGCATCCAAAAGTGCGTCCCAGCCTGTGTTCGTCGCATTGCGCCGCCGCAGCACCGGCGGGGATGCAGAGGTGTCGACCCAGAGCATGCCCGCAACGGCTGCGGTCGGTGCCGACGCCCCGGCGCTGGTGGACTGCAGGGCGGCGATCACCTCGTTGATCCGGGCACGAACAGCGGCTCCGGCGTCGTTGGTGATTGCAAAACTCGATGTCTGGGGCATTCAGGGCTTTCCGTTCTGTATCAAGTCTTCTTGCGGGGTTTCGCGTTGGGGGCGCAGCCCACAGGCCGCGAAAGCGCGCGCGTTGTGAAGGCAAAGCCCCTCAGGCGACCTCATCGGCATAAAGCCGCAGTTGGGAGACGATGGGCGTGTAGGACGCATCCTTGGTGGAGAGATAGGCCCGGGCCTCAACGGCGCGGGCTTCGATTTCATGATTATCAAGCCGACCCCAAGGGCCCCAATTGGGGCTGCTGTTTGGGTCGTCATCAGTTTCGCGGATCTCGAAGAGCACGTCGATTTCAGCACCAGCCGCGCCGTCAAAGTCGGCCCATGTGTCCATGAGTGCTGTGCGCGCATCGATCCGGTCGTTCAGTGCCAAGGCTGCAACGCCGATCTCTGAGCGCAGCCGCACGCGTTTGACAGCCCCAAGATCGAGCCCAGCAGCAAAACCGTATTGCCCCTCCATCGCAGTGACCTGTGTGACCCCGCCAGTTGTTGCGGTCGTCAAGGTCAGGTTTGAACCCGTAACCTGCAGACCCGCCTTTGCGCCCACGAACCCAGGATCGGCCTGCAGATAGGCCAAGGTTGAGAACGCAAGCACTTGTGCACCCTTGGTGGATACGCGAGTTTCCGGGCCCGCTCTGCCGCCACTGTCTTCTGCCCGTAGCAGATATGTCCCAGGCTTCAGCGGCACGACCGCAATAGCCTCACCGCCGCCGACCCGGTCCATCGAATAGCTGTCCGACCAAGTCGCCGTGACTTCCTTGGAGTGGCGGATCACAATATTGCCGCCAACTCGCACATCAGGATCAACGGAGCGGGCCCATTTCAGGATGGCAAGACCACCTGCGGTCTGCAGCGTCACGCTGCCCAGCCCGGCTGGGGGTGCAGTCAGGCCCAGAATTTCGACTGACGCGGTTTGCCAGATCGACGACACGCCCAGCACCGAGATCGCTTTCACCCGGAATTGCCACGCCCCCGGCGCAATATCGCGGATCTCAAGGCTGGTGCCATCGGTGCGGCCATAATCCAGCCAATCACCGCCTGCACTCTGCCGTGCCTGCAGTTGATAGCCCGCAACAAAGCCCGAAGGGGCGGCTTCCCAGGCAACGCGTGCGAGGACCTTGAGCCCGCCACCATCGCGGGTGATATAAATATCCTCTGTAACCGTGGGCGGCCCCGGCGCTGGAATATCATAGGCATTCGGCAGCGCCGTGCGCGGGGCCGCGGCATATATCTGCGCCTCGCTTGCAGCCCAGTCGTAAACCTGCGGCGAGGTTTCGCGCAGGACCAGTTCTGGCAGCAGCAGTGCCGCATTACCCGAGGCCGCAAGATCAAGACTGACGCCCTGCACCTCAAACGGTTTGGCAGCAAAGCCCCAACGGGCGTAGGACAGTGTCACCACATCGCCCACGGTGGCCGCCCAAGCGGACAGCTTGCCCGACAGTCGCACCGTCATTTGACGCCGCGCACGCTCCAGCTCGATCTTGGCCAGCCGCTGCGCCATCGTGGCCGAGATGGTGAAGGGCAGCGAGATATCGCGCCATTTCTGCTCGCCGCCGTCTTCCGCCAAATAGGCAGCACTGGCATAGGCTGGAAAGTCATCGGGCTGCCAGTCGTTCTCTGGGCTGACAAACTGTCCGCGCACCCCGTTGAAGTTTGATGACATCGTCACGCGCGTGGCCAAGGTCAAACCGGCCTCGCGAACATGATCTGAGGTCAGCGCCACGGACGGTGCGCGCCACGCCCCTGCGTGAATGCGCCAAGACCCGCCCGAGAAAGCGCAGCGTCCGGCGAAGGATGTCAGCAACCCCTCAATGATGGTTTTGGGAACCTCCGACAGCGTAATGACCCCGTTGCAGGCATAGCGCGGCTCTGCCCCACCCCCTGCGAGTGCCACCGGCTCGTCGCAGATATTGGCCGCCTCAATCAGGGCCATCTCATCAATGCCGTCCAGTTGCCCAACCCGCGCCCCGATGCCCCAAGTGGTGTTTGCCATATAATCGGCCAAGCAAAGTGCGGGGTTTTCGCAATAAACAGACGCTTGGATGCGCGGATCCCAGATATCATTCTTGCCCTCAAGATCCACTGTGATGTTTGGAATGCCGCCCGGGTAGGCGTCTTGGTCATAGGTCAGCCGCAGATGGATTGCAGCGCAGCCCCGCAAGCGGTGGTTCTCAGTCCACTTGTCGGGCAGTGCTGCCTTCAGCGCGGTGAAGGCAGTCTGGCTGGCATCACCGAACTTCTTCTCGACGCTGACTTTGCCCGCCCAGCGACCTTGGGCAGTACCGACAGCATCCAGCGCGACCTCGCCTTCAAAATAAACAGCGCCGATGGAGTTCACCCGGTGCGTCGCCAGCACGATCACCAAATCAAGGACTGCGTTGTCAGATCCCGAGGAGTTCAAAAACACGATGACCCCGCCCTTGCGCGTACGGCCGTACACCAGATCGCGCGGCACCACGGGTTCGCGGATGGTCACCGTGCGGTTTTGCAGCGTCGTTTGCGGCTTTGGCATCAAAGCCTGTGCTGCATAAGACAACAGCAGCGTGCCGCCGATCCGGATCAGGGCCGCGCCAATGCCGCCTGCGGCCAAAACCCCGCTGATCGCCCCCGCTACGGCGACGACGGCTGAGACGATGAAGGGCATGGGGTTCGTCCAATATCAGGTTGGTGGTTTTAAATAAACCAGGCAAGTCGGCAGGAAGTGCGTATTCCGGGGCATCCGGTCAGCGATTCCGACAACATGCGGTCACTGATTCCGGAGTATCCGGTCACCTGTGACGTGCCGCCGCTGAGCGTTGGGTTGTAGGTTTCAGTTGGTGTCGCTTTCGTCAACATTTTTCATCTGTGTTTTCCGCATCGACTGGCCGTTGAGGTCGAGCCGATATGCGTTGTGAACGATGCGATCGAGGATCGCGTCAGCGAAGGTTGGATCGCCGATGATCTCGTGCCAAGCGTCTACCGGAAGCTGGCTGGTGATCAGGGTAGACCCACTTCCGTACCGGTCTTCGACTATTTCCATCAGGTCGCGCCGCTGGCTGGCTGTGAGCCGGTCGGGGCCCCAGTCGTCGATGATCAGCAGATCGGCACTGGTCAGGCTGCGGAACAGCTTGGGATATCGGCCGTCACCACGCGCCAGTTCAAGTTCACCGAACAGGCGGGTGGCCCGCTTGTAGAGGACGGTGGCATTATCGCGGCAGGCCTGCTGGCCGAGGGCACATCCAAGCCAGGTTTTTCCTACGCCACACGGACCTGTAATGATCAGATTGCGTCGGTCCCTGATCCATTTCCCCGTCAGCAACTGCTGGAACAGCGCTTTGTCGAGATGTCGCGCCGTGCGGTAGTCCACGTCTTCGGGGGCAGCCCCGACGTGGCGCAGCCGGGCAGCGTTCATGCGGGTCTGGAACCGCCTGTTCGCCCGGCTTGTGATCTCGCGATCCACGAGCAGGCCCAGCCATTCGGCATGGCCCAGTGTCGCGGCCCCGTCCTGCGTCTCGAGTTCGGTAAAGGCGTCAACCATTCCGTCGAGCTTGAGGGCGCGCAGGTGATCAAGAGTTGGATGTGTAAGCATTGTTGGTCCTTTCAATGGAAGTATCCAGCGCCACGAATGTTGGTGTGGGTGATCGCAGGGCCGTCCGTGGCACCTTCGCGGCGCCTGCGTTCGAGGTTGTTCTGAAGGATGGATTTGACCGATGCGTAGGAGCGTGCGTTGATCTCGAGGGCCCGGCCGCAGGCGGCCTCCAGGCGCTCGTCCCCATGAGGTCTGGCGAGCCGCATGATGCCCAGACAGGCTCGAAAGCCCTGTTCGGGATGCCGCCTGTCGCGCATGATCACCTCGATCAGTGTCGCGCAGTTGACCCCGATCGTGGCGGCCTGACGCCTTATCCGCTCCGGCGTCCAGTCCGCGTGGCGGCGGTGGCTGGAGGGCATGTGGTCCCGCACGGTGGTATGTTGCCGGTTGGAGGAGGTCCGCGCATGTGAGGCGACCCGCTCTCCTTTGGCAAAAACCTCTATGGTTCTGGCGGTTACCCGCGCCCAGACCCGCTGGCGCAGAAGCTGATACGGTACCGAGTAGTAATGACGATCGATATCGACATGATAATCCAGCGCCACGCTGCACAGCTTCCATTCGGCATAGACATAGGTGGCCACCGGCAGAGGCTTCAGCGCCGGCTTGTCCAGTCGCGCGAACAGATCCCGGCGGCTTGCGCCGAGATGGCGCGACACCTTGGCGTTGATCTGCGCGTTCAACGCGCTGATTGCGGTGTTCAGATCATCCAGCCGGAAGTAGCGCTGGTTGCGCAACCGCGCCACGATCCACCGCTCCGCGATCAGTACCGCGCCCTCAACCTTCGCCTTGTCCTTGGGCTTTCTGGGCCGCGCCGGGACAATCGCCGTGTCGTAATGGGCGGCCATTTCAGCATAGGTCCGGTTGACGGTGGGTTCGTAGAAACACGCCTTGGTAACACCTGACTTCAGGTTGTCCGACACTACCTGCGCCGGGGCACCACCAAAAAAGGCGAATGCGCGTACATGGCTGGCAATCCAGTCCGGCAGACTTTGCGTCCATGTCGCCTCGACATAGGTGTAGTTCGAGGCCCCCAGTGTGGCGACGAACAGCTGTGCTTCCCGGATCTCGCCTGTCTGCGGGCAAACGACTTCCAACGTCGCTCCAGCATAGTCGACGAACAGCCGCTCGCCTGCCACATGATGCTGACGCATCACCGACGACAGACGGCCCTCCCAGCGACGGTACAACTCGCAATATCGGCTGTAGCCGTAGCCGTCGGTGTGGACGCCGCGATACTCTTCCCACAGCAACGCAAGCGTCACCCCCTTGCGCCGCAGTTCGGCATGGACATGAGCCCAGTCAGGTTGTGGAAAGGTGGCGCTCCGCACCTGGACAGATCGCGGAAACAGACGCCCCTCCAGTTCAGCGTCCGCCAGATCCGCAGGCAGCGGCCACGACAATCCCGCTGCGCGGGCACGGCTCAAGTAGTCGCTCGCCGTCGACTGCCCCACGCCAAGGCTGGCCGCGATCTTGCGCGTCGATAATCCAGCGGCCTCGAGCCGCATCGCATCTCTGATCTTCCGCATCTTCAGTCTCTTCATGGGGCTGCTCGCTCTTGGTGAAAGCGCAAGCGTAGCCCGCCACAGGACTGCTCAGCAGCGGCATCTCACCACCCAGACAGGGTGACCGGATGCCCCGGAATCCGTGACCGGATCAGATTGGAATGGGTGACCGGATGAAATCGGAATCAGTGACCGGATGGCCCCGGATTACGCAAGGAAGTAAGCGGCACGGTCATGAGGCCTTCGGGTGCCATGCCGACCGCCGTAGCGCCGACGCAAATTCCAAAACCAAGGCCTGTGTCCGCCAGCACAATGTCACCCCGCTGGGCCAGCAGCGGTGTCTCGCGCGGCGCACCGAGCAGTGCGAGCCCCATGTCTTCCAGCGAGGCCCAGCCAAGACGGCGCATGACGCGCGCGCTGCCAAGCGCAGTGCTGTAGCATCCGCGCCAGAGGGCGGCCACATCCTCGCCGTCCTTGAGCTGGCTTCGGATCCCAAAAGCAAATGTTGCACAGTCATGAAAGCCCCAAGCGAAGGGTTTTACACGTGCGATGTCGATAGCCTCTGCGAGGTGGCGTTCCCAATTGTCGATGCGGGCCATGGTCTATCCTCGTCCCCACGTAATCTCGCGGTCTTGAATGGCGGTGACATATTCAAAGCCAAGATCGCTTGGATACAGCACCTGCTGGCTTTCATGGGTATAACGCCAGGTCCGCGCCACGGTCAGGTCAATCAACCGGCTTTCATAGCTGATGGTAATCGTACAGCTGTCAGCATCATCCTTGATTTCTGGCACATCAAGACGGCCCGAGAAGGCCTGCACCGGGTCGGCGATAATTTGGCCTGTTTCAGACAAAAGCCCAAGCCAGATCCGGCCCGGCAAACCTTGCCGCGCCTCTGCAATGGCCATTTGCACCAGATCGAGCGGTACGCCAGACAACGAGACCGCCGTGCCACCCGCCACGACCTCGCCGGTTTCATCAAGGGCACCGATGCCCAGAAGCGATCCAGCCCCAGCCCAAGTTCTGCCATTCCACACGATCTCGCCCAGTCCGGACCAAATCCGCACCCAGCCCGTGGCGAATTGGCCCTCGAAGAAGATCACCGGGCGAAGGTGTTGCTCTGCCAGTGCCGCAGCAAAAGCGGCGGTTACGTCTCGGCTCATGTCAGACTTCCTCCTTCCTCGTAATTCGCGGTTACATCCCGGCTCACGTCAAACGTCCTCGCAGTTCAATGCGCCTCCGGTTTCAAAGCGCCTCTCGGGCTGAGATCGTAAACCGATGCTGATCCGCCCGGCCAATGACCGTCGGCACCGGCGCCGTTAGCCGAAGAAGAACGGATGGGGCATTCAGGCCGATCGGCGTGCCAACCTGAACGGTACTGCGCAGGGAGGGTACAAACGCCAGCTCGGCCTCGCTACCCACTGGTGTCACATCCGCCGTCAGTTGATAAAGCCGTGTCGTGGACACGGACCCTAGCTGAAAGAAATCCCCTGCGCGCAGACCAAGTCCCCAGCCAGCAGTGTGCAGCGTTGTGCTGCCCGCCGCCTGTAATTGCGTGACGTAAGGATTGCCCGCCCCCGCCAGCACTTCGATCGTAGGGTCAGGAAACAGGAACCGTCCCCGCAAACCGCCCAAAGCGGCAAAGAACGCAGACAACCTGCGCCCATTGGCGCCTTGCGTCACCGCCATCTCAATCTGGTACTCCCACCATGATGCACCCCAGTCCTGGATTTGTGACGTGCCGGTAAACGGTGAGCCTGCCTCGGCCACGGAGGTAACCAGACGCCGTTCAAGTGCGGACACCAGCACCAGCGGCAACACTGCAATTGTCATATCGCCTGACCCCGCCGCCGCCCATCCGCGACGCTTTGCTTGGCGATGCGCGCGATTTCGGGCAGAGCCGCGCGCAGGCGCGCCTCAATCTGTTCGGCCACGCCGATTTGTGCGCCGCGCGCGTCAATTGAGATCGACATATTGGATGCAGCACCGCCTGCGCCATAGCCCGCTGCCTGCCTGCGGCTCAACACCCGCTCGCCGCGTTGCAAAATCGCGGGCACCTCATCGGGTTTCAGGCCCGCCCAGCCTCCAGCATGCATCCGCGATGCTGCTGCAAAGGCCAGCGCGGGAACCCTGCGGCTGGTTCCGCCAGTCCCGACCATGCCGCCTGCATGCAAAACCGAGCCAAATATATCTCCACCCCCAAAGACCCCCGACAGCGCGTTGGCGATCGGGCCCAGAATCGCGCGCTTGAACGCCAGCGTGGCCAAATCAGCAAGGATGGAAGACACCAAGGACTTGAAGTCGAACTTGCCAGTGGTGATGAATTGCTTGAACGCAGTTTCAGCCGATTGAAAGCCGCTGACCAAAGTGCTGCCAAGGCCCTTGCCCCAGTCCATCGCCTGCTTGGAATACTCCGCCAAGGATTGTGAGACGGCCGCCCAACCAGTTTTGGCCACTTCAGCGGCGGCCTTAACCGCCCCACCTGCAGAGTTGGCCGCGTTTGTGGCACTGTCCAAGGCCTCCGCAACGCCTGAGGCCGACGCCTGTGCATCATCAAGCGCATCAGCCCCCGCAGCACCACTGCCGCTTACGGCATCTTTGAGCGCCTGCCAACTTGCAAGCGGCGCTGTGGCCCCTGCGGCAAGATCGCTCGCGGCCTGGCGGTAGCCGTTCGCGGTCGCAAGCGCGTCAGTGGCAAGGCCGCTGAGACCAAGATCAGGGCCGGTGAGGGGGTTTTTGGCAAAGGCGCGCTGGAACGCTTCGGCCGCCGCAGTGCCCGCCTCGGCTGAGGCCCCTGCGAAAGGGTTTGTAATATCGCCAAGGCTGATCTCGCCGATTTGGCCAAAGGCTGTCTCGATCCCAACAGCTGCCAGCGCATCCCGGATCTTGCCGGTAAAAGCATCAATCCGCCCGAGGGCCCCATTCAGCATCGCCTCAATGCCGTCGAGCATGCGGTTGGCCGCTGTGAACACCAGATCGCCAATCACGCTGGGCAGGCGCGACCAGATTTCTTTCACGGCCAGAAGTGCGCCTTCAAAGGTGTTGGCTGTCGCATTGCCAAACCCCACCACGCTGTCGATCGCGGATGCCATGCCCATGGCCGCATCCGCTTTCAGATCGTAGAACATCGCGGTGGCCGCGGCCCCTGCCGAGCTGGTGGCCATTTTAATCCGGCCCCAAACCTCGACCGCGACGTCGTTCAAAAGGCCCATCGCCGCGCCAAAGCCACCAGCACCCGCAACAAGCCGGGTGAACCAATAGACCAACTCACCAGCGCCCACGATCAGCGCGCCAATACCGGTGCGGATCAGCGCGCCCCGCACGATGACAAGGGCTGTGGCAAGCCCGCGTACCGACAGCGCCGCTATGGCCATTGCCGCAACCCAGCGCCCAGCAAAGAAGGCCGCAAAGGTCGCCGCATAAGCGCCAAGCCGTCCCAGATTGTCGAAAACACCCGCAATCGCTTGGCCCAGTGGTCCCGTGGTCTTGGACACCGCCGCCAGCGCATTTGCCACCGCCTCAAGGGCCGGGGCCGCTGCCACCGCCAGCTGGTTTGACACACCCCGCCAGATCAGCCCGAGGCGCGACAGCGCATCGTTAGTGCGCTCAATCTGGTCTGCGTCCTGCTCGGAGACAACAATGCCAAAATCAGTCACGTCAGCGGTGGCTTGGCGCAGCGTGGCGGTATCAATGCGCGTAAACACCAAGGCTGCGCGGTCGCCAAAGAGCTGTGAGGCGACCGCCGCGCGCTCGGCCTCGGGCACAAACTCTGCCAGCCGATCCTGGATCAAGGCAATGCGCTGATCAAGCGGCAGGCTTTGCAGCGCGCTGAC
>Ga0209284_10006489_pt1 | contig 11202 bp, 9 predicted proteins | sample FRY03_FD_187211 | JGI IMG/M metagenome (GOLD analysis project Ga0209284, IMG submission 187211) | Freshwater microbial communities from Lake Fryxell liftoff mats and glacier meltwater in Antarctica - FRY-03 (SPAdes) (version 2) | ecosystem: Environmental > Aquatic > Freshwater > Ice > Glacier... | reverse complement strand
TCAAGTCTTACTGTCATGCCCTCGAGTAAGTCCTTAGATAACTCAAGAGAATTAGTGTTGGCGCCCTCGGCCGCCAATGCGCTTGTTCTGATGGCAGAGCAAATGCACGCCGAGGGCTTCGGTCAGTTGTTCGTGAACTCCGCCTATCGCACCTATGACTATCAAGTGAAACTCTTTGAATCAAAGACTCGTCAGTACGGTTTGGCAGGAGCTCTTGTGAGAAGCGCAAAGGCCGGTCACTCAGAGCACCAAACTGGCTTGGCTGTAGATGTTTCTGTGCCGGCTCAGGGCTGCGCAATTATGACGTGCTTTGGAGAAACTGTTGCGGGTAAGTGGGTAGCCGCCAACTCCTGGCGATTTGGGTTCATTGTTCGCTACGAGGAAGAGACAATAGCTATTACTGGCTACAGCTATGAACCGTGGCACTTGCGCTTTGTCGGTGAAGCATTAGCGGCTGAGTATTCCGAAAAAGGAATACATACTCTCGAAGAGTTCTGGTCTTTGCCGGCCGCAGAGTTTTACCCGGAGGAAGTTGCTGATTCCAAGATCGATTGATGTTCAATCTGCCTGGAGGTTGCGCCTTGCTAGGAAAACCAAGTAGGCAGACGAAAAACCAAAACCTATTAGCGCGTAGAGAATTACGAACCAAGTAACGCCGGTAGGAATCAAGAGTGTCATGACACCCAATCCAAAAGCACCAACCATCATGACTCTGGCAGCCCATAAAACACCATTAGTGCTTCCGGCCTGAGCGATTACAAACATCAAACCCCCGAGGGTCAGTATTGTCACGCCAGATAGCTGCATCGACCAATCGAGGTTCAAAGAACCGGGTATTCCAAGAAGATCGGTGAACACACGAGGTGCGATGAACAGCACCAGCGAACTAATTGCAAAGACTAAGGCGCCTAATCGCAGCACGCCCCGCAGTCTTTGAACATCTCCTCTTTTATGCATAAACGCATCGTATTGCTATCCGAGGTTTCTCGCCTGCCCTAATCTTGAAGCATGTCTAAAGACAACAAGATTGCATACCTGGGACCAGCCGGAACATTCACCGAGATGGCGGCAAAGATGCTGCCTGGGGCAGCTAGTGCTGAACTGGTTCCGATGGCAAGTGTTACCGAGGCGATCGACGCTGTTCTGTCTGGATTAGCGGATCGAGCAGTGGCGCCAATTGAGAACTCACTAGAGGGCGGCGTCAGTGCCACCAGCGATGCGCTTGCAACAATTGCGGGTGCTCAGATCTACGGTGAGTACTTGGTTCCCGTGAAATTTGACCTGATGGTTAGGCCGGGAACTGTACTTGCAGACATTCAAGAGGTACTTACCCACCCAGTCGCCTACGCCCAATCCAGGAAATGGCTGAGCCAAAATCTGAAGTCTCATACCCACATACCGGCAGCATCAACCGCAGCTGCCGCTAGGTCGCTGGCCAACGGCTCGACTGCCCACGCCGTAATTGCGGCAAGCGCTGCTGCCGAAATTTACGGCCTCGAGATAATCGCGAGCGACATCGGCGAGAACCAAGATGCTCAGACCAGGTTCTACGAAATAGGTAAAGCTGGAACACCACCTGCGAAGACCGGCCAGGACAAAACCAGCGTGGTGGTTGAGCTACCGGATGATCGTCCTGGTGGGCTACTAGAAATGCTTGAGCAGTTCGCGGCCAGGGGCATCAACCTTTCAAGAATTGAGTCCAGGCCAGTTGGCGACCGCTTCGGCAGGTATCGCTTCAACATCGATGTTGAAGGCCACTTGGATGACGAGGCTATTGGCGAGGCTTTGATGGGTCTTCATAGGTTCAGCCCCAAGGTGGTGTTTCTGGGTTCTTATCCCAGAGCGGACCACTCTGACTCTGTTCACCTTGGTAATAACGCAAACCCTGACTATCAGTCGGCCCAAACCTGGCTTCAAAAGCTTCGGGATACCCGCTAATCCCAAGCAACGCCTAGCGAGCAGGTAGGCTTGAGCCCGTGATTGAGATCAATTTACTTCGGGAAAACCCTCAGGCAATTAGGGACTCTCAGGCTGCTCGCGGCGCGGATGAGGCGCTAGTTGATTTAGCTGTGAAGCTTGCGGAACAGAAAAAGATTGCGCTGCAGCAGTTCGAAGCTATGCGGGCAAAGCAAAATGCCCACGGCAAGCTGGTTGCTCAGGCCCCCAAGGAAGAAAAGGCAGAGCTTGTGGCTCAAGCCCAAGAGATGTCTAGCGATGTAAAAAGACTTGAGGCTGAGGCAAACCTCGCTGACCAAGAGCTGATGGCAGTTCTGCACAGAATCGAGAATGTCGTTCTTGAAGGAGTGCCAGCCGGATCCGAAGAAAACTTTGAGGTTCTCAAAGAGGTCGGCAATAAGCCTGAGTTTTCTTTTGAACCTAAGGACCACGTTTTTCTGGGTGAATCATTAGATGTCATAGACATCGAGCGCGGCGCCAAGGTTTCTGGCTCTAGGTTCTATTTTTTGAAAGGCCTTGGAGCAAGGCTAGAACTTGCTCTCATGCAGCTCGCGCTTGATCAAGCCAGTGAAGCTGGCTTCACCGCTTTAATAACTCCGACTCTGGTAAAGCCCGAGATCATGCAGGGAACTGGCTTTTTAGGAGAGCATTCCGCCGAGGTTTATTACCTTCCCGCCGATGATTTGTATCTAACCGGCACGAGCGAGGTTGCCCTCGCCGGTTATCACAGCGGAGAGATCCTTGATGATCTAACAACTCCAATGCGCTATGCCGGTTGGTCGACTTGCTATCGCAGGGAAGCTGGCAGTCACGGCAAGGACACCCGAGGCATTCTTCGGGTTCACCAGTTCAACAAGCTTGAAATGTTCTCTTATTGCCGACCTGAGGACGCTGAAGCCGAGCACGCCAAGTTACTTGAGTGGCAAGAGCAGATGCTTCAGAAATGTGAGTTGCCCTATCGGATCATCGACGTGGCAGCCGGAGATCTCGGTTCAAGCGCGGCGAGGAAGTACGACATAGAGGCTTGGGTTCCAACCCAGGGTGGTTACCGCGAGTTGACTTCAACCTCAAACTGCACGACTTATCAGGCCAGAAGGCTAAACACTCGTTACCGCGATCAAGATGGCAAACCAGCTGTCGCAGCTACCCTAAACGGCACCCTCGCAACTACCAGATGGCTGGTTGCAATTTTGGAGAACCACCAGCAGGCTGATGGATCAGTTTTGATACCGGCCGCGCTTCGTGGATACCTCGGTGGCGCTGAAAAGATTGGGCCGAAGAACTAAATGGTTGAAGATAACAAATGGTTGATCGGCATCGATATAGACGGCACCCTGGTCCACGATGACGGCTTCCTCTCAGAAAATGTGCTGGCGCAGATCAACCGAGTACGCGATTTAGGGCACCATGTTTTTGTTGCAACCGGCAGAGCCGCCTCAAACGCCTACCCGGTTATCAGGCAACTTGGCATAGACACCGGGCACGCGGTTTGTTCTAACGGTGCAGTCACTATAAAGATTGATGGTGCTCACCCCAAGGGCTTTTCAATCCACGACATAAAGACCTTTGACCCGGCAGACGTGCTTGCAAGGCTTATTGAAACTGTTCCTAATGCGCACTTCGCTGTTGAGGACCTGGACGGTGGTTATCGGTTTAATAAACCCTTCCCAAGCTATGCGCTTGGGGACCAGAACGTTGAAACACCCCTAGAAGAACTACTTCACCACCCAGTGAGCCGAGTCGTTGTATTGTCGCCGGACCACGATGTTGATCAGTTTCTGAAGATCATGGATGAGGTTGGTTTGCAGTCCGTTAGCTACGCCATTGGCTACACAGCTTGGCTAGACATTGCCCCAAAGGGCATTGACAAGGGTCACGCCCTAAACCAACTAAGAGATCACTACAACCACACTTCTAATCGCGTTGCTGTTATTGGTGATGGCAGGAACGACATTGAAATGTTCCAATGGGCTCAGAGTCTCGGCGGCCATGCTTTTGCCATGGGCCAGGCGCCAGAAGAAGTAAAACTTGCTGCCAGTGCAGTCACAGCTTCCGTTACTGAAGACGGTGTCGCTCAAGTGTTGATGTCACTTGAGGGACTTGAATTTATTCAATAACCGCTAAACTCTTCCGCGGAGGCCTGTCCGAGCGGCCGATGGAGCTGGTCTTGAAAACCAGTGGGCAGAAATGTCTCGTGGGTTCGAATCCCACGGCCTCCGCCAGAAAGATGTAAACCAGTCTCAACAAAAGTTGAGGCTGGTTTTTCTTGTGTTTGGAGAGAATCTCTAGTGCTCAGCACGCAATTGTAAAAAATGTAAAGACTACTGCTACCTGCCGCATAGCATTCGTTATTCAAATGTAATCGCTTTCAGTTTTCAAGTCTGCCCTGCGTCTCTATGATTTAGATATCCTCCTGATGGGGGCTTTGGGCTTTTACACCCGAATCAATTTCGAAAGGACAAAAATGTCGACAATACGTTCTCGTTTTGTTGCGATTGGCGCAACGGCGATTGCGGCTTCTTTGGTTCTTGCTGGATGTGCAGCGAGCGACGAAGAGACCACCACAGCAGGAGGCACCACCGACACCGGCGATGCAACCGTAGCCGGCTGTGAAGCATATGCAGCTTATGCAGGCAACGAAGGTGCTGAAGTAGAGATCTACACCACCATCATTGACCCAGAAGCATCACTATTCATCGAGTCATTCGTTGAGTTCGAAGACTGTACCGGCATCACCATCAACTGGAACGGTACTCAAGAGTTTGAGGCTCAGATTGCTGTTCGCGTTGAGGGTGGAACTGCACCTGACCTAGCGATCTTCCCTCAGCCAGGTCTATTGGCTTCATTCTCTGACAGCTTGGTTCCTGCAGACGCAGACCTAAATTCTTCAGTTGATGCTAACTACTCACCTGACTGGAAGACCTATGGAACTGCAGACGGAACCTTCTTCGCAGCTCCCCTAGGTGCAAACGTAAAGTCATTCGTTTGGTACTCACCAAAGACCTTTGCCGACAACGGCTGGGACATCCCAAGCACTTGGGCAGAGCTTCTAACACTTTCTGACACCATCGCAGCCGAGGGCAACGTACAGCCTTGGTGTGTAGGTATTGAGTCTGGTGGAGCGACCGGTTGGGCAGCTACCGACTGGATGGAAGACCTTATGCTTCGATTCCAGGATGGCGAGACCTATGACGCATGGGTTGATGGCTCACTTCCATTCAACGATCCTAAGGTCGCTGAGGTTATAGCCGAAGCTGGCAAGATCATCAAGAACCCTGACTATGTAGGTAACGTGCAAGCAATTGCCACCACCTCATTCTCAGCTGGTGGAGCTGGTGTTGTTGATGGTTCATGTGCAATGCACCGCCAGGCATCATTCCTAGGTGGAATCTTGGTTGGTGACTATGGCGCCACCATCGTTACTCCTGCGGACACCGATGTTGAGGGTGGAATTACTACCTTCTACTTCCCAGGCGTTTCTGCTGACAACAAGCCAGCCCTTGGCGGCGGCGAGTTCGTTGGTCGATTCACTGACTCTGCAGCAGCAGCAGCTGTTCAGCACTACCTAACCACCCCTGAGTGGAACAACGCTAAAGCAGCTCTTGGTGGTTGGTTCTCCGCTAACAAGGGACTAGACACTGCAAACGTTGCTGACCCAGTAAACAAGGTTGCGGTTGAGATCCTTCAGAATGCAACCCTGTTCCGTTTCGACGCCTCTGACGTTATGCCAGCAGCTGTTGGTGCAGGTACCTTCTGGACCGAGATGACCGCATGGGTGGCTGAGGACAAGTCTGACAAGGCTGTTCTAGACGCTATCTACGCAAGCTGGCCTTACTAAGGCTAATTAGTTAGAAAACCGTGGGGCTCGGAGAAATTCGGGCCCCACGGTTTTTACTCTAGGATTTGAAAATGATGCAATTCGCGATCTTCGCGGCAAGAAAAACACCGTGGGACATCATCGGTGAGAACTTCACACTTTTAGCAGCGGCGCTGCTTGCCTTCGCCTCGGTCGTGGTTGTTTTGTTTCTGGTTGCCGGCAGGGCCACCGTAAGAGCCCAAGAGTGGCTGAAGTACCTGGTTTTCTTGGTTCCCGCGCTACTACTACTTCTAGTCGGTCTTATTTACCCGACAATTCGCACCATAATTTTCTCGTTCATGGATGCCAAGAGCGAAAACTTCGTGGGCCTTGATAACTATGTTTGGGCATTCACCATCCCCGAAATTCTGGTGGTGCTTCGCAACACTGCAGTGTGGGTGTTTTTGGTCCCATTCTTTTCAACGGCGATCGGGCTTTCCATCGCCTACATGACAGATCACATGAAGCGACCAAACATCATCAAATCCTTAATCTTTATGCCAATGGCTATCTCCTTTGTTGGAGCGGGTGTTATTTGGCGTTTCATGTATTACTTTGAACCAAATGAGAAGCGCGCAGACATTGGTCTTTTGAGCGCCATCGTAAAATCTTTCGGTGGCACGCCCCCCAACTGGTTGTTGGAATCTCCTGGAAACACCTACTTACTAATCGCAGTTATGGTTTGGATTCAGACTGGATTTGCCATGGTGGTGCTATCGGCTGCCATGAAGAACGTGCCCGATGAAATTGTTGAAGCCGCCATGTTGGATGGTGCGACTCCGATCAAACGTTTAGTTCGAGTCACGATCCCCATGATCCGAGCAACCTTGGTTGTTGTTTTGACAACGATCATCATTGGAACACTCAAGGTTTTCGACATCGTTAGAACTATGACCGGTGGAAACTTTCAGACCAACGTGATTGCAAACGAGATGTATTCACAGGCCTTTAGGCAGATGAACTACGGAACTGGCTCGGCATTGGCAATCATTCTGTTCGTCGCCATGATTCCGGTGATCATTTACAACATCAGACAACTTCGCCTAGAGAGGACCGAGCGCTAATGACTGCATCTGCTGCGTCCGTGCGCGCTAAGGGTCGTGCGAAGAACATTTTCAGCTCCCCGATCGCATCGGCGGCGGCCTGGATTATCGCTGTTGTTTGGACTGTCCCAACCTTCGGTCTCTTGGTCTCATCTATTAGGCCAGAAAAAGACATCAACTCCTCTGGTTGGTGGACCTTCGTTTCCAACCCCAACATTTCCTTCGAGAACTACCAAAAAGTGTTGTTTGAGGGAACCACCACAAACCCACCGCTGTTTCAGTTCTTCTTCAACTCATTGGCTGTTACTTTGCCAGCGGTTATCTTCCCGATCACCCTTGCCGTCTTCGCTGCTTATGCGCTTGCGTGGTTTGATTTCAGGGGCCGCGACGCTTTGTTCTTCGGAATCTTTGCTCTGCAGGTTGTGCCATTGCAGCTGACCCTGGTGCCACTGCTGCAGTTGTTCGCCAAAGGCCTTCAAATCGGTGATGTCACCATCATTCCCGACCTTGGTATTACCGGAACCTACATCCCTATCTGGATCGCTCACACCATCTTTGCGCTGCCGCTAGCAATCTTCTTGCTGCACAACTTCATCAGTCAGATTCCTAAAGAGCTTATAGAAGCTGCTCGTGTGGACGGTGCCGGGCCATTTACTTTGTTCTCGAAGATCGTGTTACCGCTCTCAGTGCCAGCAATTGCTTCATTCCTGATCTTCCAGTTCCTCTGGGTGTGGAACGACTTGTTGGTCGGTCTCACCTTTGGAGCCGGCTCTAAGGAGGTTGCTCCAATGACCGTGCGTATTGCCGAAATGGTTGGAACCCGCGGTTCTGGCTGGGAAGTTCTGACCGCCGGCGCCTTTATTTCGATGGCCGTGCCACTGATCGTGTTCTTCGCTCTTCAGCGCTACTTCGTAAGAGGGCTGCTTGCAGGCTCGGTAAAGGGCTAGCGGTTTTTAGCTAGATACTGAATCAACTTGGCGCTGTCTTTGGCAATCCGCTCTTGGTTCGAAGGGTCAACGTAGTAGATGCCAAAACGCTTTTCTAGGCCCTCTGCCCACTCGATGTTGTCCATCATTGACCAGGCGAAGTAGCCCCTGAGGTCAACGCCCTGGTCTTTGGAATCCAGGGCAGCCGAGATGTGATTCAGGTAGTAATCAACACGGTCGGCATCGTGAATTTCACCGTCAACCAATTTGTCATCGAATGCGCCACCGTTCTCAGTAATGTATAGCGGCACACCCGGCAAGCGTTCGGCGGTCTGCTTCAGGGTTTCCGTAATAGAGGGGGCGTGGATTTCCCAACCCATCTCAGTTCTTGGCTCTCTTGATGCCATCGTGGCTCCAGCTGGAGTACCCGGATAAAGGGCGAAGTCCTGGCCTTGAACCTCGGTTGAGGTGCCTGCACCTGTCGCTGCAACCCTGATTGGCGTGTAGTAGTTGATGCCAAGCCAATCGAGCGGCTGAGAGATGCTCGCAAGCTGGGATTCATCAATAAATGACCAGTCTGTGATGCCCTGCGTCCTCTCAATAAGTCCCGGGCTGATGCCGCGGCCTGCAAGGAGGTCAAGCCAAAACTTGTTCTGCAGGCTGTCTAGGTGCTCGGCTGCATCAGCTGCAGCTGCATCCTCTGCAATCACAGTGGTTAGGTTCAGGACTAGCCCTGGAGATCTCACATTGTGGTCCCGAAGCATGCTCATGCCAGCCCCGTGGGCGGTCATTAGGCGGTAGGCAGATTCGAAACCCGCGGCAGGAACGCCAAGACCTGGAGCATGCATTTTTGTGGCGTATCCCAGGAACGCGCTGACCCAAGGCTCGTTGAAGGTTGCCCAACGATCAACCCGATCGCCATAGTTCTTTGCTAACAGATCCACGTATTCGGCAAAGTAGTTGTGGATGTCCTTGTTTAGCCAGCCGCCTTTAGCTTCAAGCTCACTCGGGAGGTCCCAATGGTAGGCGGTTAGCACCGGCTTTATGTTTCGCTCCAATAGCCCGTCGATCAGCCTGCTGTAGAAATCAATGCCGCTAACGCTTGGAGTTTTATGACCTGGGATTACCCTTGGCCAAGAAACACTGAACCTGTAGGCATCGACACCGAGGTTCGCCAAAATGTCTAGGTCTTGATCAAGTCGATTTACATGGTCACAGGCAGGATCCGCCTTGGTTCCGTCTTTGATGTTGCCAGGGATATCTGCAAAATCATCCCAGATCGACCGCCCTCTGCCTTGGCTGTCACCCTCTATTTGCCAAGACGCGGTTGCGACCCCAAGTGTGAATTCGCTTGGAATTCTTTCCAATAGTTGAGTAGCACGGGTATCCTCAGACATGTAAACAACACTAGTTGGAAAAGACCTAAGTGACTGATTCCGAATACGAGTTCCTAGAGGACTCAAAACCCAAGCGCCGCGGCTGGCTAAAGGCCATTGTCTGGGTCTTGATTGCCCTGATCTCGGGGACAGTGGCAACTGTGGCTGGCGGCTATTTCTACATAACCGGTCAACTAAGTGCTTCGGGCATTGAGGTTTATTCGACAGACGGCAGCAGCTTCGATCTTCCAAGCCCAGCCGACATAAACGGTCCCATCAATGTGCTTGTGATCGGCTCTGATACCAGGGTCGATCAGGGCTCAACTTCCTACGGACCAGTCGGATCGGCGCTCGCGGACGTCATAATTTTGGTCCACATTTCCCAAGACCGCAAAAACGCTGTTGCCATGAGCATCCCGAGAGACCTGATGGTCTCGGTCCCAGAGTGCCCAGATCCAAAAGGTGGAGAAGCTTTCCCGGCCAAGGACTTTACTCAGATAAATGCAACCATGACCAAAGGGGGCCCTGCCTGCACACTGCTTGCTGTGCAGGAGCTAACCGGGGTTGCGATTCCGTATTTGGCAATGATTGATTTCAAGGGTGTAATTGCAATGAGCCAAGCAATCGGTGGGGTCGATGTTTGCGTCGCGAACACAATCGATGACAAATATACGAATCTCTATCTAGAGGCAGGCGATCACACTCTTATTGGTGATGAGGCCCTAGCATTCCTTCGAACCCGTCACGGTGTTGGTGATGGTTCTGATTTATCCCGGATTTCAAACCAGCAGGTGTTTCTGACCTCATTGATGAGAAAACTGAAAGACGAAGGCGCACTCGCTAATCCGTTTAAAATGTTCCAGCTTGGAACCGCAGCGCTTTCAAACATGACGCTTTCTAACAGCTTGACCGATCTTGGAGTTATCTACGGGCTTGCCAGGCAGGTCAACAACGTCGACCTAGACAAAATTACTTTTATTCAACTTCCGGTTTATGACCTAGAAGGCGAATATGCAGGCAGGGTGGCAGCGTCTCCCGAGCGCGCCCAAGAGCTATTTGACCTAATAAAGAGTGACCAGCCGCTCGTGTTAGCAGAGGCCAACCCAGGCACGGGTGCTGTGATTGCCGAAGGTTCGGCAACAGCCACTGCAAGTCCATCTCCAAGCCAAACCCCAACATCGACCACTAACCCAGACGGAACCGAGCAGCCGGTTGATGGAACGGCATCTACTGATCTACCAGACTGGGTAAAGGGAACCAACGCCGCAACAACTAGTTGCTCTAATTAGCCCGAACCTCAAGTTTGGGATAGTGACCAGTATCTTGTAGGCTGTGCTAGCAAATGGAGACGTCGCATAGCCCGGTCTAGTGCGCCCGCCTGCTAAGTGGGTAGGGGACCAAAATCCCCTCGAGGGTTCGAATCCCTCCGTCTCCGCTCGAAAAACCATTTTCCTTGCCTAAGAGGAAGATGGTTTTCTTGTCTTTAGAGACCCACGCTAAAAAAGTAACTGCCGACTTGTTTAGCACTGCATGTTGATCGCGAAGTTGTTCATTATCTCCACGAGCTTTTGAGCAGCCGGCAAGGATTTGGTTTGATGTCTCTTAGTGGCCCCACAAAGCATTGCCGAATGGTGCCGGCTCTTGGCTGAAATAGCTGAATAATTTAGCTTCTCGCCATCAGCGGTATAGACAACTGTTCCGAACTTGCTTTAGGTTTCAAGCCCTTAGTGCCCCGGTTTTTTCGCCGGGGCACTGAGCATGTCAGGGGCATTGGTGGCTAGTGGAAAGACTAATTAAATGCCTCGTGCTTTAAAGTTTTGGTCGCCGATTTTTCTGGGCCTTGTTGAGGCTTAGAAATCCAAAAATAACGAATTGGTATATCTGGTTAGCGGTTCGTTACTTAGGAGTACTCTCACAATTACTGGGGGAGTATTCCCGAAGCAAGTGTTTCGTCATCACGGCTGGCAACCCGGAACATTTGGCCGCAAGTAATTGCGGTGGAAGAGACTCAGTCTTCGGTCAACAACGGGGTTGGCAAAGGCTTT
>Ga0209284_10006488_pt1 | contig 11202 bp, 10 predicted proteins | sample FRY03_FD_187211 | JGI IMG/M metagenome (GOLD analysis project Ga0209284, IMG submission 187211) | Freshwater microbial communities from Lake Fryxell liftoff mats and glacier meltwater in Antarctica - FRY-03 (SPAdes) (version 2) | ecosystem: Environmental > Aquatic > Freshwater > Ice > Glacier... | reverse complement strand
AACCAAAGGGATGAGCCTGTCGAACCAAAGGGATGAGCTTGTCGAACCAAAGGGATGAGCTTGTCGAATCCCTATATCACCTCCGCAACCACAAACGTACTGCCACCAACGACTATTAAGTCGGATGTATTACTTTCTTTAATAGCTGATTTGTAGGCCAATTTAACGCTTTCAAAACTATTGCCCTCAAGCCCGAATTTCTTAGCCTTTTCTTTCAATTCTTGTGCATCCATCGCTCTGAATAAATTGGCTTTGCAGAAATAGTAAATGGCATCTTTAGGCATGATTTCTAAAACGGCATCTATCGATTTGTCCTTCACCATTCCAAATACGAATCTCAATTGTTCATGCGGATGTGCCTGAATTTGCTTTAACACTTCCTTGATTCCAGCCGTATTATGACCTGTATCACAAAATACATCAGGTTTTTCTCGCAATTGCTGCCATCGACCTTGAAGATTGGTGTTGCTAATAACATTTTGAATTCCAGACCTTAAGGCATCATCGCTGATTTTCCATCCAATCTTTTTCAGCATTTCAACCGTAAGCCAAACACCTTTTAAATTGTGCAGTTGATATCCTCCTGTTAAGGGCGACGAAAACTCAATTCGTTTATTTTTCCATGCTCCTTCACAAACCAATGTTAATCCTGATATCGTATTGACCAATTCAGATTTCAACCACTTAATTTCATCGCTAGCAAAATGAATTCTCGAATGATTTTCGAAGGCTTTGGTTTTAAATACATCAGCACTTTTATCGGAATATTCACTAACCACAACAGGAATTCCAGACTTAATAATTCCAGCTTTTTCAGTCGCTATTTTCTCAATTGTATCGCCTAATAAATCAGTATGATCCAAATCGATATTCGTAATCAAGCTTAATTCTGGCTCCACAACATTGGTCGAATCTAATCTTCCTCCCAAACCAGTTTCAATAACTGCGATGTCAACTTTCTGCTGCTTAAACCATAAAAAAGCCAAGACAACTGTCATCTCAAAAAACGAAGGCTGTATTGATTCAATGATAGGCTTGCTATTTCTTACAAAAGCACCGACGAACCTTTTAGGCATCATCTTTCCATTTACTCTAAAGCGCTCTCGAAAGTCCTTTAAATGTGGAGAGGTAAATAAACCTGTTTTGTATCCAGCTTCTTGTAAAATCGATGCTAAATAATGAGAAGAAGATCCTTTTCCATTCGTTCCAGCAACATGCACAACTTTCAAATCCTTTTCGGGATGGTCGAATGCTTTGCACAATGCTTGAATATTATCCAAATTGGCTTTGTAAGCAGCTGCGCCAATTCTCGTAAACGCAGGAAGCTGACTATATAAAAAGTCAAGCGCATCCTTGTAAACCATTAGTTTCGGATAAACGTGTAGGTAATGGTTCCAATTTGTTTATCAGGACCTCCCGAATTAGATTCAAACTTGGCTCTTTTTGCAGCACGTTCAGCTTGCTCATATAAACTTGCATCCTGAACAGTTGTTCCGCGACCACCAGCTTTAGCCTTAATCACATTTCCTTCTTCATCAACCGTGATTTCTACAACCACCTTGCCCGATTTTTGAGAAGTGTAGGCAGGTTTTGGGAGACTCAAAGATCCGCGACCTATTAAATCAAATGAAATTCCTGAACCAGTTCCGGTACCTGGACCAGTCCCTTTTCCACCACCTTTTCCACCACCACTTCCATCACCTTCGCCACCATCACCACCTTTTCCAGCTTTACCGGTGTATAATTTACTGTACGGATCACCATCTTCGCCACCTTGATTTCCTGGTTTTCCCGTATTTCCTTCGCTTCCGCCTTTACCTTTTCCTGGATAAAGTGCTTTTTGCTCAACAACTGGCTCGATAGTTTTCGTAATTACTGGTCCAGTTACTTCGCGCTTTAGCTCTTTAGCTTCACGTTTTTTTATTGGTTTATTAGGTTCTGGAATATAATTGTCCTCTTCTATTTCAGACTTTAACAAAGCAGCTTCTTCAGATTTACTTGGAGGAGGTGTTTTGCCTGCAGCAGATAATTCCTCTGGATTCATCATTCCCATTCCATCAGCAGAATTGCCGAAATTCAGTTCCATACCCAAACCTCCACCGCCATCTTCTGGATAGGCAGGGAGTGGAGTGATGATTTTGTAAAGAATAAAAAGTAACAACAACAATCCGTGAAAACCAAGGGTAATCGCAGTTGCAGTGTATTTGTCTGATGGTTGACTCAATTCCATATACTATCCGTTTGGTGCTTTTGTAGCTAAAATCATCTTCACTTTCAGTCGATTACCAATTTCAAGTACATCGACCAATTGTTGGATGCTCAGACTTTTATCTAAGCTTAAAACAATAGTTGGTTCATTTATTCCTGCAATAACTTCAGCCATGGCAGGTTCTAATTCTTCAAATGGCACTTCTTTTCCTTTCAACACATATCTCAAATCGGCAGAAATCTCCAATTTAATAGGTTGTTTATTAAGGGTTTGTGCATTTTTTGCGCTGGGCAAAGTCAGCTTTACCACACTTGGACTCACCATCGTAGCAACAATCAAAAAGAACAACAACAAGAAAAACATGATGTCGTTCAGCGCGCCTGTGCTAACTTCTGGTTGATGTTTAATTCTGGAACCTCTGAGATTCATTATTTTGTGGGTTCATGTAACATGTCAATAAAATCGAGTCCTGTGCTTTCCATTCTCTTCGCAATTCTGTCCACCATAAAGTTTAGGACGTGGTAGAGAACAAAAGCAATAATTCCCACAATTAAGCCTGCGGCGGATGTCACCATTTTTTCATACAGACCTCCTGCAATTAGGCCAATACTAATATTATCAGCTAAAGCGATGTTATAGAAAATCTTAATTACTCCGAGAATTGTTCCAACGAATCCGAACATGGGAGCAATACCAGCAATTACTGAAAGTATTCCAACATTTTTTTCGATGCGACTAAGCTCCTTCTTTCCGGCACCTTCCATGGCTTTTTCAATCTCATCGACTGTTAAACCAATTCTTGAGAGGCCTTTTTCTAACATACGAGCATCAGGAGTAGAATTGCTTTTGCATAAAACAACGGCACCCTGAATATTTCCTTGATGAATTTGATCTCTTACATTATTCAAAAGGTTTTCAGGATTTTTGGCTGCCCGACTTAAAACCAAGTATCGTTCAATAAATATATAAAGTGTTACAACCGACAAAAATCCAATTGGAATCATAATCCAACCACCTTTTTGAACCATTGACCACAAGCTTAGTGTGTCAACCTTTTCACTTGCATCAACTGCAGCTTGTCCAACCGCATTTGCTAAAGAATCGCCGCCTACAACGGCCTGCAGGAATATTCCCGACATAAGTATAACAGATTTAATATGGTAAACGCAGAAATCGTTCTATGCGTATTCAAATTACGCCAATAAAAAAGCGGCCTTTGCAGAACCGCTTTCTACGTTTTGAACGCCTTTATTAACAGTGTTGTTGATAAACTAAATCAATTGCTTGAGGGCTATTCTAAATGCTTCTCGAGAAAAGTTAAGTCTATCAGGGCATTGTTCGGCAACTTTTTTCATCGCATTTTCAATAACATTCGAAGTATCACTAAAGATCGCATTGTCTGAAATCACCGCTCGATCTGCCATTAAATAGGCGAATACACGAGCCATTCCGCAGTTTGAAACAAAATCAGGAATCACACTCAGTTGAGCATCGGCATATTCCATAATAGGTCCGAAAAAGATTTCAGAATCAGCAAAAGGAACATTCGCTCCGCTTGAAATCACTTCCATACCTGCCTTTTTCATTCGCTCAACTTGATCTTTTGTTATTAATCTTGATGCTGCAGCTGGAATAAAAATATCTGCCCGGGTGTCCCAAATGCGCGCATTTACCTCTTCAAAACTAAGCAGCCCATCCGCGATAAGCGTATTTCCTTTTTTATTTAAAAACAAAGCTCTAATCTCCTCAAACGTAAAACCACTTTCGTTGATAAGTCCACCAGAGCGATCAATAATGCCAACAATGAGCGCACCTTCCTTCGACAAATAATAGGCTGCCGCAGATGCCACATTTCCCCAACCTTGAATAATAACTCGCTTTCCTTGAATCGAAGATGTATATAGGTTGTAAAAATGACGGACAGATTCGGCTACGCCATACCCTGTAATCATATCAGCAACAACAAGCTTTTGCTTTGGATCAGGAGTATATTCTAAATCTTCTAAAACCTTTGAAACACCTGCTCTTAATTGACCAACGCGACGAATACGATCTCCCTCTGATCCTCCAAAGTGTCCATTAACGACTCCTTCTTGTGGATGCCAAAGTCCGTATTCTTCAGTAATAGGAATTACCTCATGTATTTCATCTACGTTCAAATCTCCTCCGGTGCCATAATATGTCTTCAATAGCGGCATCACAGCTTTATACCATCGTTTCAAGACGTCTTTTTTACGAGGATCTGCTGGGTCGAAATTGATTCCCGATTTTGCACCTCCAATAGCGGGACCTGAAACCGTGAATTTAATCTCCATTGTCTTTGCCAATGATTCAACTTCTCTTCTATCGAGCCCTTTTCTCATTCTTGTACCACCGCCCGCAGCGTTTCCACGCAGAGAATTTATCACAATCCAGCCTTCTGCCTCACTCAAAGAGTCCTTCCATTCGAATACAATCTCAGGTTGTTTTTCCTCATATTTACTAAGTAAATCCTTCATGTTCTTCTATTTAATGCCTAATTTAAGATGCGCAAAAGTAATATTTGAAATAGAATTTTAAGAAATCATTTGGAATCTAAGTTTTTCTGTATTTTAGGACCGGAAAACAATTAAAAAAATTCAATCATTTTTGCCCGATGGGAACCAAGTCCGATAAAGCGTTTAGCAAAGACAAAAACGTACGTGGAGATAACTCGCGTAGTACACGCTTGAAGCCTCTGAATCCTAAAGACAACAAGAACTGGAAAGCATCTCACGATGAGGATATCGACGATGACGACGAGGATGTTGATGATGAGGATAACTTCGATAAGGATGATATCGAAGAGGACGATAGCACCGAAACCGACGAAGATTTCAATCTAGAGGAAGATTTATCTGATCCGGCGTTTGACGATGATGACGATGACGAAGAAGAGGAAGAATTCTTCGACGATTCTGATTACTAATCTTAGTCTTTCAAGGCAAGTAAACAGCTCCGGCTGAGTGGGAGTGCTTTGCTCCAGTAACATCTTTTATGGTAGAGTGCACTTCGTTGATCCGAAGAAAGCCTAGAAATGCAAAAATCAGGGCCTCTTTATAATCGACTAGGAAAGTATTTTTACTATTTATTCCTGATTGAGAATGATGTAAAATCCTCTCAATCAGGAATTTGTTTTTACAGCCTCCTCCTGTTGCAAGCGTAGAACTTTTTTCTTTAGACAAACATTTTCCTATCTGAAAGGCAGCATGCTCAAGGTAAGTTGCCAATACATCTTGTGTTGAATAATTTACTAAGGATTCATCAATCATTGGAGTTAAATGAATTTGCACCCATTCCATTCCCAAGCTTTTAGGACTTGCTTTTTGGTAATAGGCCAATGCATTCAGGTTCTCAAATAATGCTTGTATTAATTTGCCCTCTCGGGCGATGTGCCCTTCTGCATCATAACTATATCCAAGATCCAACGAAAGTTTGTTCATCACAACATTCAAGGGACAAATATCGAATGCGATGCGTTTTGAATCATATGTGTAAGACACATTCGCAAATCCTCCCAAATTTAGACAATAGTCAAACTGAGCGAATAGTTTCTCGTCCCCGATAGGTACAAGCGGAGCACCTTGTCCACCAAGACTAACATCCCCTTGCCTAAAATCGCAAATGCATGGAAGTCCTGTTAAAACAGCTAGTGTAGCTCCACAACCTATTTGCAAAGTGTAGCCATTTTCAGGGTCGTGAAAAACGGTATGCCCGTGAGAAGCAACAAAATCGGCTTTCCAGCTTTTATTTTTAGTAAAACTTACAACTTCGTCAGCAAGAAATTTGGCGAAAAAAATATCTAATTCTCGAAGTTCTCTGCCTTTTAAATTTTCTGAATTTTTCAGCTTTGCTACAAAGTCTTCAGAATAAGCCACAAAATGAGAATCTAAAACGTCAAAGCTATATGTATCGACATTTACAGAGAATCTAACCGAAACCATATCCAATCCATCGGTAGATGTGCCAGACATTAAGCCGATGCCAATTTGCGAATAATTAGAACTTCTAAAAACTTGTGTTGTTATCATAACCAATTAACTATATTTTTGCGGCACAATTAATATTCCAATGCACATACAATTATCCGAAGAACATCTGATGATACAAAAGGCTGCTCGAGATTTCGCGCAGAATGAACTTTTACCAGGCGTCATCGAGCGCGATGAGAATCAACTATTCCCTGCCGAGCAAATTAAGAAGCTTGGCGAGTTAGGTTTTATGGGAATGATGGTAGATCCTAAATACGGTGGAAGCGGAATGGACACGATTTCGTACGTCATAGCGATGGAAGAATTATCAAAAATAGATGCATCTGCTTCTGTGGTTGTTTCTGTTAATAATTCTCTTGTATGTTGGGGTTTAGAAACTTACGCAAACGAAGAGCAAAAACAAAAATACTTACTTCCCCTTGCGAAAGGTGAGAAAATTGGAGCTTTCTGTTTATCTGAGCCGGAAGCAGGTTCTGACGCAACATCTCAGCGCACCACAGCTATTGATATGGGCGATTATTACCTATTGAATGGCACAAAAAATTGGATCACTAGCGGTAATTCCGCATCTACTTATATAGTTATTGCCCAAACTCATCCTGAAAAAGGCTCTCGCGGAATCAATGCATTAATTATTGAGCGCGGTATGGAAGGATTTATTATTGGTGCTAAAGAAAATAAATTGGGAATTAGAGGTTCAGATACGCATACCTTGATGTTTCAAGATGTGAAAGTTCCTAAGGAGAACCGAATTGGTGAAGATGGATTCGGATTTAAGTTTGCCATGAAATCTCTTGCAGGAGGTAGAATTGGAATCGCTGCTCAAGCTCTGGGAATAGCTGCTGGTGGTTATGAATTAGCTTTAGCTTACTCCAAAACACGCGAGGCATTCGGAAAGCCCATTTCACAGCATCAAGCAATTCAATTCAAGTTGGCCGACATGGCAACTGAAATTGAAGCTGCTCGTTTATTGGTTTACAAGGCAGCTTGGGAGAAAGATCAACACTTAGACTATACTCAATCAGGTGCTATGGCTAAGTTATATGCATCAAAAGTAGCCATGGAACAAACTGTTGAAGCTGTTCAAATTCACGGTGGATATGGTTTCGTTAAAGAATATCACGTTGAGCGTTTAATGCGTGATGCAAAAATTACCCAGATATACGAAGGGACTTCTGAAGTACAAAAAATCGTTATCGCCCGAGGTATCTTAAGCTAAGAAATGAAACAAAAAAAGTCAATTCTTTAATGGTTTAGATTTCTTAAACATATTGGCGGTTTTATTTGTTAGAAGTTTTGTTTTAACACATCCAGAAAATTCGCGAAAGTTTGCTTATTTTAGCTTTCGCGATAAAATATAGTTTGAAATGTGTCGATAACTCAACAGTTAAGTGGATATTTGACAATAGTACATTAATAAAAACGGGGTCTCATTTTGAAGAAAGTAACATTTAACAACAAGAACAATTCATTTTCCGAAACGCTAAATGCTGAGGTAAAACAGTATTTCTTAGATAATAAAATAAAACAAACCGGAGACTGGCGTTTATACCTAAAATCGTTCGTGCTTATCCCACTTGCGCTGATTTCGTACATTGTATTGTTAACAGTCGACCTTCCTATAGTTCTTGGTTTGGCCTTTTGTGCTGTTCTTGGTCTTTGTATCGCTTCCATTGGCTTCAATGTAATGCACGATGCAAATCACGGTAGCTATTCTGAAAGCAAACGCATCAATTATATTATGGGTCTAACCATGAATGCCCTCGGTGCAAATGCATTTATCTGGAAAATAAAGCACAATATTGTTCACCACACCTACACAAATATTGACGGTATTGACGACGATATTGCTAAATCACCTGTGCTTCGTCACTGCTATTCTCAAGTGCATAAGCCATTGCATAAGTATCAACACATATATATGTTCTTTTTCTATGGAATCTCCTACATACTATGGGCATTATATACAGATTTTGACAAATATCTAAAGCGCAGCATTCATACTACTTCAATCAATAAAATACCGATTCAGGAACACATAATCTTTTGGTTCTCAAAAGCTATGTATATTGCATTTTACATTGTAATCCCAATTATGATGGTTGGTTTTAGCACCTTCATTATTGGTTACCTGGTTACCTGTGCTGTTGTGGGCATTACGCTCTCTTTAGTATTTCAATTAGCTCATGTTATTGAACTTACCGATTTTACTGACGCTACAAGCGATCTAGATGCTCGAATGACAATTGAAGATTCTTGGGCTGTTCATCAAATGAGAACAACTGCCAATTTTGCAACTGATAATAAATTGGTTAATTGGTATGTTGGCGGACTCAATTTCCAGATCGAACATCATTTATTTCCCCGCGTTAGTCACGTCCACTATCCTGCGTTAAGTCCTATTGTTCAAAAGGTTAGTGCTCAATATGGAGTTCCCTACCACACCATTCCAAGTATGGTAACTGCAATAGGGAGCCACTATAGAACTATGCGAAAGTTTGGTCGTGAGGAAGGTCCTGTAATTGTCTCTGCTGCCTACGCTGCTTAATACTTAGGGTTCACTCAAAAGCATCTAATGCCTTTTAAATGGGTATATCTTGCTGAATTATTCATTTTTAATGCATGAATTTAATTGAGTATCATCAAAAATCCTTGAACCAAGATTGCACTAATTTTTCCTTATTTACTATTTAAGCTAGCCAGAAATAAGGCATTTGCTTCGTTACAGCCATTTCGAAGTATTTAATATGGTTCACTTAAAAAGTCAGAAACACGTCAGATGCGAGACAAGAGGATTTTATGACGTACAAATAGTACTTCAAAATACTCTTAACGAAGCAGATGGTGTGTTTCTGGCTAAGCCAAATTCTAGAAAAAAATAAAATAATAATTTGTGATGCATACAATCTGATCGATTTCGTCGAATAATTCTCACCAAATCAAAAATTAAACGTTGTAACATTCACATAATCATAGTTTTTGGTGTTTTTAAGTGGGCCCTAAATATACATCTTCAATGACTATGCCTTGCATCCTCCCCATTTCTGACTTTTTTAGTGAACCCTACTTAAATTAAGATAATTTCCCTCTTTCGTGGGATTTTTACAGGTGATCTTTCAATCTTTCTAACTGGTTAGATCTCGAGCCCTTAATAAGAATGTTAAATCCTCTTAAGGGATGCGCCTGAAACCAGAGCATGGCGTCTTCGGTGGATGCGAAGTGCTTTTCTCCGCCCTTTATTCCTGCATTCTCATAAGCCTTGCTTACAAAAAAGACTTTATCGAAATCTTGAGCAAGAGCTAATCTACCAATTCGTAGATGCTCTTCTTCTGAAACAGGCCCTAATTCCATCATTTTTCCAATAATTAAAACCTTGGACTTAACTCTTTGATTTGAAAAATTCAAGATGGCTGCTTCAAGGCTTGTTGGATTAGCATTATACGCATCTAGAATCAACTTGTTGTTTTCAGTGATAATTACTTGTGATCGATTATTATCAGGAACATATTCCTGCAATGCTTCATTAATTAAGCTTTCTTCGATACCAAAATAATCCCCTATACATGCTGCAGCAAGCAAATTTTCAAAATTGTATTTACCAATGAGCAATGCTTGAACAAGTGGTGCTTCATTCCAACTTCTACCCTTTTTTTTAGTCGGGTTCCACTTAAATGAAACATTTGGGTCCGAAGAAATAAACTGACCCACTACCTCATTAGAATCTGATTCACCAAAAGTTATTTGGTTTATTCCGAATGACTTACTGATAAAAACTTCGTGCATTGTGTTCACGAAAACTAAACCCGAATTGGTTCTCAAAAAATCGAATAGCTCGGTTTTGGTTTTAATAACTCCATCAATTCCACCCATTCCTTCGAGATGTGCCATGCCAATATTGGTAATTAAGCCAATGTTGGGTTCAGCAATTTCGACGAGTTCCTTTATGTCACCTTGTTTTGAAGCGCCCATTTCGATAATTGCTACTTCGGTGTCATCTTTAAGTTGAAGCAGCGTTAATGGAACTCCAACTTGATTATTTAGATTACCAAATGTTGCCTGTGTTTTGAATTTTTTGGCCAATACATTTCTCACTAATTCTTTTGACGTAGTTTTTCCATTGCTCCCTGTAATTCCAATTACCTTGCAGGCTAATTGTCTTCTATGATGTTGGGCAAGATTCTGGAGTGTTAATAAAACATCGTCAACAAAAATGTATTGATTACCCTTGGAGTAGCTTAAGTTATCAATGATAGCAAATGAACACCCCGAGTTGATCGCTGTTTCTGCGAATGTATTGCCGTTAAAACTTGGTCCGCTTAAAGCAAAGAAAATACTGTCTTTTACAATCTTACGTGTATCTGTGCAAATACTTGGGTGAGCTTTGTAAAGCTCGTATAATTCAGCAATATTCATAGTTATAATCAAAAAGAAACCCCGTAAAAGTAAGTCTTACGGGGTTTCGAATTTCTTTATTTCAAAGAGATTAACGTTTTTTTGCGTTCAATCCAACTGGGCTTCCAACACGCGTCATTGCGCATCTGAATCCAATATAGTCTGTAGATAAACGCTCATCTAAATACCTACGAGCTCCAGGACTTAGATAGTATGCACGGTCTTTCCAAGAACCTCCTTTGTAAACTCGAGAACGATTATTAATCATTGAGCTTGCACCGAATTCATACATTACTTTATCATCTTCTAGGTCTTCAGCAGCATATGAGGTGCTAGACTCACGATCGCCATCTAAATAGTTCATGTTATCAGACTTACGATAATTACGACGATCTGCACTTTCTTCTTCAGTTACGTTACGGAATTTAACTCTTCCTAATGAATCTTTATCAGCAATTGTATTGTCTTCGTTACGGACAACTGTTTTAAAAACGTTACCACGAAAAGAATTGAAGTCAGAAACATCTTCCGGAGATAGTGGACGGTAAACATCCATTACCCACTCAGATACGTTACCTGCCATGTTGTATA
>Ga0209284_10006483_pt1 | contig 11216 bp, 8 predicted proteins | sample FRY03_FD_187211 | JGI IMG/M metagenome (GOLD analysis project Ga0209284, IMG submission 187211) | Freshwater microbial communities from Lake Fryxell liftoff mats and glacier meltwater in Antarctica - FRY-03 (SPAdes) (version 2) | ecosystem: Environmental > Aquatic > Freshwater > Ice > Glacier... | reverse complement strand
GTGAACGGGTTTGGCTTTGTGCTGAATCAAAGCCTCGTTTACGTGTGATAAATCAAAAATCACGAGGTCAAAATCCGGATGTTTCCAATTGCCTAGTTGCAATTTATTACCAACAGCAGTTTGAGTAAGCATCCCAATTGCCCCAGCTCCTGAAGCTTTTGTTTTAGACTTTTTAGCTTCCAACAGGAACAATTCGATGCTTTCAAAACCCACACAACTAGAACTTGCACCAGTATCCAAAATAAAATTCCCTTTCACACCATTAATTTTTGCTTTGATGAGCAAATGTTGCGTTTTCGAAACCTTGAATTTTATTTTTTTGTAGTTTTCTTTTTTAAGAATATAAGGGAGATAGTTCATTTTCGGAAGTGTTTAAAGACCAAAAATAACCCAATTAAAATCAATAATCCAAGAATATAAAAATAATAATTCGTTGGAGTTTCTGGCGTTTCAATTCCGCCATAATACACGAAAGCACTCCAGTAATAAGGTGATTTTTTAGCGTTTGAAATCGATTTGTCTTTTAAGAAATCCAGTTTGGCATTGGCATTGGCTTCAAAATAGGGTTGGTTTTTTTTGATATTTTTGTAAAAATAATCCATAAAAATTGAAGTCGTATAATCGTTTACTTTCCATAACGAAAACAACAAATTTTGGGCGCCGGCAAACTGAAATCCTCTGGCAATACTCATCGCGCCTTCGGATTTATAGAGTTTTCCTATTCCGGTTTCACAGGCACTCAAAACTACCAAATCGGGATTGATGTTGAGGTTATACAATTCGGAATACAAGATTTCCTGTTCGTAAAACTTGATGCTAGCAGGTGTTTCGGTATCGCCGGAAGTGGCGTGGGTGCTTAAATGTAAAATTGAATAATTGGCAGCATTTCTTCTAAAATTATCGAAAGTGGCATTTGAATCTTCGAAAAACTGTCCGTCAAAATTAGATTTTATGGACTGCATTTCGGCTTTGGAAAAAGTCAATTCGTAAGCAGTTTTTTCAAAAACCGGGAAAATGCCGAGAACTGTTTTTTTATTATTCCTATCGGTCATCTTGAGCTTGTCGAAGGACAAATAAAAACTTGCCGAATTATTATAAGCAATCCTGAAATCATTAAGCAAATAATGCATATTGGCAAAATTAGTTGAACTGGATTTTTTTGTAATTAAGGCTTCAAAAGGCAGAAAATATAATATTCCATCGGGGATGATAATCAGGGTTTTATAATTTGAATTTGTTGGTAATTTCAACATTTTAAAAACACTATTGCCACGATGATTGTAACCAGTACTATTATCGATAATTTTATTGGCATCACTGAAATAATCCAAGAACGAAAATATAGTTGGTACTGCTGTATCCGTAACGTTAATATGTTCCAGTTTTATATTTTGGTTCTCCAAGGTAAAAACATACATATTCTCAAACCCCAAAAAATACTCCACCATAATTGCTTTGTCTTTTTGTAGTTTAGAGTATAAGGATTTCAAGTCTATGTTTTTGGCGGAATTGACTTTGTTTTTCGATCTGATATTTTTTAGGGAAAGCATCAATTCGTTTTGTTTTTTTATGGCTTCGTTTATTTTTGAAATGTTTGCCAAATCTCCTTTTTGTTGTTCTTTTACAATTTCATTATTCCAATTTTGAAGTTTTTCCAATTGCAATTTTTCTTCTATAGAAGCTTTTTTTTTGTTCGAAAGATAACTTTTTAAAACCCCAGATTTGGTTCGTTCCGAAAGCTGGAAAGCACTTTCTATATAAGCGATTTTCTTTTCCTTTTGATACAGAAAATCATAGATGGAAAGACATTTTTCGGTTCGATTTCTAATGCGGATTTGGTTGATGATTTTAGAGTTTTCATAGACTAACAAATTGGCAAACAAATCCTCGATTTGAAACGAAAGCGAGTATGCTTCCAATGCTTTTTTGGGTTGGTTTTGTTCTAAAAAAATAGCGGCTTGCAGATCCAATGCGTCTAATAAAATGGTTTCGGCGTAAAGGGATTTTGGATTGGGCAAAATGTTTTTTTGATTCGAATAATTTGGAATTAAAATCTTGAAAACAGAGGATAATATTGTGCTAGCTTCTGAATATTTTTTTTGTTGGAATACTAAATTAGCTTCTTCGTATTTGAATTTGGTTATTTTTCGAGACGAAATATTGGGAGTTGCAAAAAAATATTTTTTGGCTTTTTCAAAATAGGAATTGGCCAATTCAATGTTTTGCCATTGCAAATTTAATGCGGACAAGTTGCGGTAACAATTTGCCAGTGTTTCGGTTTGGGATTTGTCGGATTGCAATAATTGAATGGCGGCAAAATAGGAACTTTCCAATTTTTTTAAAATATTGGGAATCGGTTTAGAAAAAGTTGGTTTTTTATAGCTTAACACATAATTGTTTCCTAAGTTATTGAACAAATTTCCTTTTTGAATAGCTGATAATTTCTCCCTTTTGATTGTTTGTTCGAGTAAATCAATTGCTTCGTAAATTCTGCCCGTATTTTGATACACATTCGATAAATTGAGAATCGCGGCTATTTTTTGGGTTTGGTTTTTCTCGGTATTGGCAATGAAATAATATTGTTTGATGGTGTTTTCGGCATTGTCATAATCGCCAATAATTGTATAAAGATTGCCCAACGGTTTCAAGCAAAATTCAATTATGTCGTAATTAGAAAGTTTGTTTTTCTGATAAATTTGCCAGGCTTTTTCATAGCTCGAAATGGCTAGATTAGTTTGTCCAAATTGATTTTCATAATAAGCTTTATTGCAGTTTAGTATAACAATAGCTAGAAGTTCGGCTTTGGATTTTGGCTTTGGGTTTTTCCAAAAATCAGTTGCAACTTGTGTTAGATTTTGCAGTCCTTCTGAAGTTGGATTGCCTGAAAAAACATCAACAGCATCGTAAATTTTATCTTCTGTGCTAAGCGCATTTTGTCCAAAAACATTTAGAGTTGTGAAGATTAGAAGATAAAAAATATTTTTAACCATCAAGGGATTAAGTGTAAGTAATAATAAATATTGATTGTCCTATTTTGATTCAAGATTCTATTAGTTTCAAATTTGAAATATTGATTCCGTTATTTTGTCATTTCGACGAAGGAGAAATCACATAACGAGAGCAACTAATGTGATTTACTTCGTCTGTTCGCTATCGCTCGGATTTCCTTGATCGAAAGGATAAAAAAGATCAGATTTGAAAAAATATAATATTGTTTTGTTCTCATTACTTCTTAAGTCCATTTTGTTAAAATAAATCAGTGAAAATCTGTTTAAATCCGTCGGATCTGTGGCTAATTTCTAGAACTTCCATATTCCATAAATCTGAAAATAATTAAAATTATTTTCAAAATTCATCACATATCTTGCGCCAAAACTTGGGCCAATTCTCGCTGCACCAACAGTTAAATCAAGCAATAATCCGGTTTTGAAACTGGCAAAGGATTCTTTTTTAGTGTTGGATTCATTGGTTGTCGAGATTAAAAATTTATCGGTTATTCCTTCAAAAGTTTCTATTTTCAGATTTTGTTCCTGTTTTTCCGAAACATTGAAATTGGCTTGCAATCCAGCGCCAATTCCAATAAAGTTATTGATGTTGTAGCGCAGTAGTACTGGAATTTCCCAATTAACACTGCTGTTTTCTGATGAAGTTGTAGTCCGTTGCAATTGCCTAACGCCATTGGCATTTTGCACAAATGTTTGTTCTGTTTTTGTTTCGTTTGTATAGGAGTTTAAACTGTTTACAAATTCGGCTTGCCAATAATACCGATAGGATTTATAGGGCGAAACCGTGGCTCCCACAAAATAACTTTTGGAATTTTCTAAATCGGGATAGAAATTATAGCCTGCTTTGGCGCCAATGGAAATTCCTGGAGAGAATCGGGTAGTGGCATAATTGGTAATGATGGGTTCATTTTTGTCGAAAATAATAGCGGTTCGGGTTTTGGTTTTTACTTTGTGAAAGTCTTTGTTGAATTTCATTGAATACTTGACAAAGCCTTTGGTGCTGTCTTTTTCTTTGACGTTTTTCTGCTCACTTCCCGGTAAATAAATGTTTTTGAAGGTGAAGAATATTTGCTTTTGTTTGATGATCGTGTCCAGACAACTCGTTGTAGGCTCTTCTCCTTTTGGACAAATTGGACATTTGGGATACATATCTTCAATTTCGAAAGTCTTTTTGTCGAACATATCCGGAATATCTGTTTCTAGCCGAATCATTCTGGCAGGTCCTTCGCCGTTGTTCTGGAAACGCGTTTTGAAATTGACTCTTTTGAAACGCACCAATCTATAATTCATAAAACTACCGTTAGAACCCATTTTGTTAGGATCGTGAGAAGTCACGATTTCCATTTCGAGGTTTTTTACCTTGTGATTTTTGAAACTTCGGTTTGGGACAAAAACACTTCGCATTGTTACGGTGGCACTCGTGTCCTTAATCATCTCGGGCGTGGTTTTGTGGGTAAAAAACACGTTTCGGGTTTCGCCTGGATTCAAGGCGTCGAATTCGAAAATAGTGGCGTTTTTGTATGTTTTGCGCGCTTCGAGTAAAGTGGCATCCAAATCTTCTTCTGTGGTGGTGGTTTTGTATTTTTTGGCTGTAGCCAAAGCATTTTCGGAAGCCAAATACGAATCTGAGTTTTCCAAATCATTTGCAGTTGCTACCAGATTTTCCTTGACTTCTCGTTCGCCGGAATACGTTCTGAAATCGACCAATTCAAAATTGTTGTTTTTGAATTGTTTCTCGTTGTAGAAGAGGTATAATTTTCCGTCAGCGACGTAATTTTCCGTGTTTTGATAGCTCACGATTACTTCCATTTGTTGGTCGGGAATGGGGTCGCAATTTTTCTGGATGGCCAATCCGTTTTGGTCTTCGATGGAAGCAATGTCTTGATATACCTCCTCTGAAATTTCGTTAATTGCAACTGCTTTTGGGCGTGTTGCTGGTGGTTTTCCGTTGTCGTAATTGTTAGTTACGGCAAGCCTAGTTTTGTAAGTTCCTTTGTTTTTGTACACGTGTTTGGGTTCGGCTTCTTTGCTGTAATGACCATCGCCAAATTCCCATAAATAGGAATAAGATGGTTTTGGCGCACCAGCAATCGGGATTAAAGGGGGCGTTTCTGGCTTAAATTTTACCGCATTTGCCTTTTGATTCAAAGTGATAGAGGCTTTTCGAGTTACAGTATCTTTTACTTTGGTTTGCCCTTTGACAAGTTCAGGATGACAGAAAAATGATAGAAAGCAGAAAATAAATATCAGGTTTTTCATAATCGATGTGGTTTTTAGAGCCCTGATAGCGGTGGAAATCCTTTTGTATCGTCCCGATAATTATCGGGAGGCATAAAAGATTGCAACGGATAGCAGGATTAGCTTCAAAATATCTTTAAAAATAGAAAAAAGTGGTGAGCAAATCACCACTTTAGTTAAATATTATATTTTGTGTTATTGTATCGCATTGATTGCTGCGACCATTTGGGCTTCAGTTACGACACTAGTTTCGCCTAAAGTGAAGGTGTAAACATCTCCTGCTGCAACGGTAACAGCTTTGATTGCGTATCTCCAATTGCCATTATCTTCGGTAGCAAAAATCACATGACATGCTAATCCTATTGGAATTTGACCGTAATGTTCGCTGAATTGTTTTGTGATAGGATTGTAAGTGTCTAATTTGGCTAGCGCATTTGTTCCTTCACCATCATATGACAAGTATATGGCGCAATTTGCATTGTCATACCCTGTTGAAACGGCGGCTAGAATTGTGGTTCTTGGCCTTGGATCGCTATAAAATTTATCGATATTGGTCCATCCAAAATTACCAAAAGTCACATTGTAACTGGTTTGATTGAATCCAACATTCCCGTCTTTTTGACCTCCAGTTCCAGCTGCGTTACGCGGATTTACCCAAGCTAGATTGTCTGCATCTGTGGTGTCACCTGCCCAAAACAACATTGCTGTGTCGAGTGTTCCTGTTAAATTTGCTGGCACTTGAAGTTGGATTCCGCCATTTGACACTAAGTCTACACCACCTTGAGAGGCTTTGATGAAGAATTCTCCTCCAGATTTCAATAAACTTTTTTTGCCATCAGGCATAACGCCCATTGTAGGTTTGTTGCTGATAAGCATATTTCCTTTGTCGAAAAGTTCAATAAAAGTAATATTGATTGCTCCTGTAACTGGGCTGCCATTTTTGGTAAGCGCATTTCCGTTTAGTGTTATAACTACTCCTTTAGCCGAAGTCAATGTTATGGTTCCAATTCCGGCCGTTGCGGTAAAATCTTGTGTGTTTTTTTTGAGTCCATTTTCGTTTATTCCTTTAAATGCTGCTGCAGTAGGAGGTGTTGGATCTTGATTCTCATTGTTGGTACAGCTTACTAATGAAATAGTTGATAGTAATAAAAGTGCGATTGTTTTAAGATTTGTTTTCATAATTTCTAGTGTTTAAATTGTTTATTTAATGTTTTCTATTGTTATATCAATTCGGGGTTGATATTGTTACCCTTTGTTTCAAATTTTATTTTAATCATTCTAGTTTCATTGTTATATCAACTAGACGATTAATTTGTTACCCCTTTTTTGAATTTTTTTATCGCGTAATTAATTCCCAAAGCTTAGTGATAAAAGTGATTCCGATTTTTTTTAAATTTTCCATAGTCTAAAATGTTTTAAATCTTTTTATTAGCTTTCACATTGTAACCCGATTTAATACTACTTTCTTCTTTCACCAGACTTTTAGGAGGAAAAGGATTTCCGTCATCCTGACCGTTTGGTTTTGTAGTTCTTTCGTTTGTATTATTGCTTTTGGTTCTCTGTTTTGTAATTACAACTGGTTCTGTGTTAACATCTGCTGGCGCTTTAGATGCTTGCGTTTGCCAATCATCAATGCCTTCTACTTTGCTGTCGCTAGAAATCGCTTCTGAGTTTCGGAGCATTTCACCTGCCATTTGATTGTCTTTAAAATAAGGATTGGTTTGTGCACTCGCGCTTGACATATCACTTTTTGCTTTTACTGTTTCCTCAGATGATTTTTCTGTTTGAGCAAAACCAATTGTTGTTGCTAAAACCATTAGAAAATAAAATTTGTTCGATGTGTTTTTTACTGAGTTTTGATTTGAATTTTTCATAATTTCTAATTTTTAATATTGATGTTGATTTTCGATTTATAGGGTTATATCAACTTGCTTTTATAATTGTTACCTCTTTTTTTACTAATTTCGAAAAAAAGTTTTTTTATGGCCAATGCTACTCTTCATCCCGACCAAATTTATATTGAAGGTCTTGCCAATAATAATTCGGCTATCATTCAATCTATCTACAAGAAGTTCGTTCCCAAAGTCATTCATTATATAAGGAACAATTCTGGCGATGAAGACAAGGCTCAAGATGTAGTTCAGGAAATTATGATTTTGCTTTTCAATCAGGCTAAAGCCAATAAACTGCAACTAACTTGTCCGTTTGATGCCTACTTTTTTTTATTGTGTAAAAGAAAATGGTTAAACGAAATAAAAAAATCTTCGAATAAAGGGGTAACAATCGATGAGGATTTGCCATCTATTAATGAATCCACCGAGGAAATGGTGACCGAAACCGAAGTGTTTGAAGAAAAACAGCAACTTTTTGACCTTATGTTTCTAAAACTGGGCGACAAATGCCAGGAGGTATTGAAATTGAGTTTCACCATCAAATCGATGGAGGAAGTTGCCGAAAAACTCAACGTAACTTATGGTTATGTTCGAAAGAAAAAATCATTGTGTGTAGGTCAATTAACCCAGTGGATTCAGGAAACCAATCGCTTTAAATCATTAAAAATTACCTAGCCATGAACGAGGAACGCTACATAGAATTCGATCACTATATTGCCAATGAATTGTCCGCCGAAGAAAAAATCACTTTCGAAAAACAATTGTCCGAAGACCCAGAATTCGCTTCGTCATTTGAAATTTTCAAGGAATTAAATCTTCATTTGGAAAATAAATTCGGGAATGCAAATGAATTAAAAGCTTTCAAAAAAAATCTGAAATCAATTTCGGCAGCCCATTTCAAAACCAAAAAATCAAAAGTGGTTGCTTTCAAACCGTGGCAATATGCCATTGCGGCCTCGGTGGCAGTTTTAGTTGGATTGTTTGTTTTCCAAAATATAAATCCATCTTTCGACGATTATAACAATCCAGAAATGGCAACTTTCATTGAAAGAGGCGATGCAAACGCAAATTTAAAATTGGCGCAAGACGCTTTTAATGCTAAAGAATATAAAACAGCGATTCCATATTTCGAAGCCGTTTTAAAAGAAAACAAATCACCTGAAATCCAGTATTTCTATGCGATTTCACTTTTGGAAGAGAATCAATTTCAAAAAGCGGAAACCAACTTATCAGCTTTAAAATCAGGAACTTCTGTATATAAAAATAAAGCGACTTGGTATTTGGCACTTTCAAAATTGAAACAAGAAGATTATAAATCCAGCAAGGAAATCCTATTGACCATTCCTGATGATTATGAGGATTACGACCAAGTGCAGCAATTGTTGAACGCCTTAGATTGATTTTTTTATATGACTGTCTGCTATGCGGACTAAACAATAAAATGGCACACAGATAACACGGATTAAACGGATAAAAAATGGATTTTATTAATTTTAACCCGTGGTACTCTGTTTAAATCCGTATAATCTGTGTGCCAGTTCTTTTAGTCGGAAGAAGTTACGGACAGTCATTTTTTTTTAAATGCAAAACAAAACTCACGATTGAAACCATAGCCCACTTTCAAAATTGAAACAAGAAGATTATAAATCCAGCAAGGAAATCCTATTGACCATTCCTGATGATTATGAGGATTACGACCAAGTGCAAGAATTGTTGAATGAGTTGGATTGATTTTTTTAAATGCAAAACAAAACCCACGATTGAAACCATAGCCCACGGTTTCAACCGTGGGTTTCTAATTTTGCGTATTCTTTACGAATCTTTGCGTAATAGTTGTAATTTTGTATCCTTAAACTTTACCCTTGGAAACAAAAGCAATATTGACGGATACTCACACTCATCTTTACAGCGAAGAATTTGATCAAGACAGAAAAGAAATGATTCAACGCGCTATTGATGCTGGTGTTTCCCGTTTTTTTATTCCCGCCATCGATTCAACTTTTACGCAAGCAATGTATGATTTGGAAAAAGACTATCCTCAAAACATTTTTTTGATGACGGGTCTTCATCCCACGCACGTTAAAGACAATTATCTCGAAGAATTACAGTTTGTTGAGAATGAATTGTCCAAAAGAAAATTCTTTGCCATAGGCGAAATTGGAATCGATTTGTATTGGGATAAAACCCATTTGCCTCAGCAACAGTGCGCATTCAGGAAACAAATTCAAATGGCGAAACATTACAAATTGCCAATAGTTATTCATTGTCGCGACGCTTTCGATGAAATTTTCGAAATCTTGGAAGAAGAAAAATCACCTGATTTGTTTGGAATTTTTCATTGTTTTTCTGGTACTTATGAGCAAGCATTGCAAGCCATTTCGTATAATATGAAACTCGGAATTGGCGGTGTTGTGACTTTCAAAAATGGAAAAATTGACCAATTTTTGAAGCAAATCGATTTGAAAAATATTGTTCTTGAAACCGATTCTCCGTATTTGGCACCCGTTCCTTTCAGAGGAAAACGCAATGAAAGTAGGTATCTTGTAAATGTAGTATGTAAATTATCAGAAATTTATAATTTGCCTCAAGACGAAATCGCCCGGATTACTACCGAAAATTCTAAGGTTATATTTGGGATTTAACGTAGAATTCGACTATTTTTGATAAAAATTTGTTCATTTGTTCTTATAAAAAATACCCTATATGTCAAAATTTGACGCTATTCGTCCGTTTTATGATACCGAAGTAAATGATGCCATTCTAAATGTGGTTGATCACCCAATGATGAAAGCGTTGATGGACTTTACTTTTTCAGATCTTGCTGACGATGTTTGGAAAGAACAACTTCGAAGAACCCATTCTACACGGGATTTTCAGTGTAATTTCATCTATCATTCACTCCAAAAAGTACTCGAAAAAACATCCGATGGATTAACCACTTCAGGTTTTGAAAAGTTGCAACAAAACACTTCTTACATGTTTATTTCGAATCACCGAGATATTCTTTTAGATACTTCATTGTTAAACGCTTGTTTATTCGAACATAAATTAGTGATGACGGCTTCTGCCATTGGAGATAATTTGGTAAAGAAATCATTTTTGAAAGTGTTGGCGAGATTAAACAGAAATTTTTTAGTTCAAAGAGGATTATCGCCTCGTGAAATGCTTTTAAGTTCTAAATTATTATCTGAATATATTAACAAGTTATTGCAACACGAAAACCGTTCCGTTTGGATTGCACAACGTGAAGGAAGAACCAAAGACGGCAATGACGCCACAAATCCAGGGGTTTTAAAAATGCTGGCAATGGCTTCTGACGAAGAAAACTTGATGGATTATTTCAAAAAAATTCAAATAGTTCCTGTATCTATTTCTTATGAATACGACCCGACTGATGCTTTGAAAATGCCGCAACTTTTAGCAGAAGCCAGACAAGAAATTTACATCAAGGAAAAAAACGAGGATTTCATCAATTTGATGGGTGGTATTATGGGACCAAAAAGAAGAATTCACATCCACGTTGGTGATATTCTGGATCAGGAATTAGATATTATAAAGTCACAATTGGACAATTCCAATAAGCAAATTCAGGCATTAGCACAAGTTATTGACGAGTCTATTTTGAGCGGTTATAATCTGTGGCCAACTAATTATATTGCTTATGATATTGTGAATCAAACCGATACGCATTCGCATTTATATACCGAAAATGAAAAATCGCTTTTTGAACGTAGGCTAGAAATGCGAATTGATCATAATAATCCATTGGCATTGCAAAGTTTCTTGGCGATGTATGCCAATCCTGTTGTCAATAAGTTGAAATACGAAAATGCAGTTTAAAGCCAAAATACTTCTGATTTATACTGGCGGAACTATTGGTATGCAGAAAGACTTTGAAACGGGAGTACTCAAGGCATTTAATTTTAGTAAATTATTGCAAAAAATCCCAGAATTGAAACAATTGGATTGTGAAATCGAAACCATTTCTTTCGAAAATCCAATCGATTCCTCTAATATGAGCCCCAATGAATGGACAAAAATCGCCCAAATCATAGAGGAAAATTATTCCCGTTTTGACGGA
>Ga0209284_10006480_pt1 | contig 11220 bp, 9 predicted proteins | sample FRY03_FD_187211 | JGI IMG/M metagenome (GOLD analysis project Ga0209284, IMG submission 187211) | Freshwater microbial communities from Lake Fryxell liftoff mats and glacier meltwater in Antarctica - FRY-03 (SPAdes) (version 2) | ecosystem: Environmental > Aquatic > Freshwater > Ice > Glacier... | reverse complement strand
GTTCTCCTAATGGTTCTACAGTTTACCTGCGTGGGGTGGGGGTGGTCATCTTCCATGTGACGGCGAGCCACAACAACATCAAGCCACTGCAAGCCATAAAAAGACCCTGCACGCCGTGGTATTTGGTGATCCAGCCACCCACTGCGCCGCCTACAAAAAACCCTAGCGACTGTAGCGTGTTGTAAACCCCCAGCGCTGCCCCGCGCGAATGCGCCGGTGCAGCGCGCGAGGCCAGGCTGGGCTGGCTGGCCTCCAGCACATTGAAGCCGCAGAAAAATAAAAACAGCAAGATGCCCAGTAAATCCAAGCTTGGCACAGCCATGCTGGACACCCAGAGCAAGCCTAGCTGCACCACAAAAATCAGGCCGACGGCAGCCAGAAACACGGCTCGCAGGTAGCCGCGTTTTTCGAGCGGGAAAAGCGTGCTGCCCATCACCACAAACGATGCCAGCACTGCGGGCAGGTATACCTGCCAGTGGTTTGCCGCGCCCAGCCCGCTGGCTACCAACAGTGCCGGAATGGCGATCCACATGGCGAGCTGCACGGCATGTAATACAAAGACACCAAAATCCAGGCGCAGCAATGCAGGATGCCTGAGCACCTCCAGCACGCTGCCACGCGGCGAGTTGGCGTGTTTGAGGGGTTCAGGCGGCACCCACCAGATCACGGCTGCAATCGCCGCCAGCGCCAGCGAGGCGGTCAGCGCAAACAGGCCGGCCAGGCCGATGCGGCTGGCCAGCAGTGGCGCAGCCACCAGCGACAACGCAAACATCAGCGCGATGCTGCCACCCACCAGCGCCATCGCCTTGGTGCGGACTTCATCGCGCGTCAGGTCGGTCAGCATGGCCGTCACGGCGGCTGAAATCGCGCCCGCGCCCTGTAGCGAGCGGCCTGTAATCAGCCAGTTCAAATCGGGTGCCCATGCGGCCACAAAACTGCCCAGCACAAACACCAGCAGGCCAGCCACCATCACCCGCTTGCGGCCCCACCAGTCAGATGCCAGCCCAAAGGGGATTTGCAGCAGGGCTTGCGTTAAGCCGTAAATGCCCATTGCCAGGCCCACGCGCGCAGGGTCATCGCCACCGGGGTACTTGGCAGCTTCCAGCGCAAACACCGGCAGCACCAAAAACAGCCCCAACATGCGCAGCGCAAAAATCGAGGCCAGCGACCCGCTGGCGCGCCGCTCGGTAGGGGTCATGGCATGGGACGGGTGGGGAACGGCAGGCTGGGTCAAGGCAGTATTGTGCTTGAAAGCGTGTAGCTAGCTATGATGGAGAGTTTTGCGGCTTGGCATTTCAGTGAACTCTACCGACGACAGTAGGTATTTGGCCAGCGCACTCCGTGCGCAGAGAATCAGCATTCGCGGGGCGCGCACGCACAACCTGAAAAATATCGACCTCGATATTCCGCGCAACCAGCTGGTGGTGATTACGGGTTTGAGCGGTTCGGGCAAATCATCGCTCGCGTTTGACACCCTGTATGCCGAAGGCCAGCGCCGTTATGTTGAAAGCCTGAGCACTTACGCGCGGCAGTTTTTGCAATTGATGGACAAGCCCGATGTGGACATGATCGAGGGCCTGTCGCCCGCCATTTCCATCGAGCAAAAAGCCACCAGCCACAACCCGCGCTCCACCGTCGGCACGGTGACTGAAATTCACGACTACCTGCGCCTGCTGTTTGCCAGGGCTGGTACGCCGTTTTGCCCGGTACACGATTTACCCTTGCAGGCGCAAAGCGTCAGCGAGATGGTGGACCATGCACTGGCTTTGCCGGAAGACACCAAACTGATGATTCTTGCGCCCGTGGCGCGCGACCGCAAGGGCGAGTTTGTTGATGTGTTTGCCGAGATGCAGGCCCAAGGCTATGTGCGCTTTCGGGTAGCTGGTGTGTCGTATGAATTCGATGACCTTCCCAAACTCAAAAAGACCGAAAAGCACAATATTGATGTGGTGATTGACCGCATCAAGGTACGCACTGATATGCAGCAGCGGCTGGCCGAAAGCTTCGAAGCCGCATTGCGGCTTGCGGATGGCAAAGCGATTGCGCTGGAGATGGACAGCGACAAAGAGCATTTGTTCAGCGCCAAGTTTTCATGCCCGGTGTGCAGCTATTCGCTCAGTGAAATGGAGCCACGGCTGTTTTCATTCAACTCGCCCGTAGGTGCCTGCCCGAGTTGCGATGGCCTCGGGCACAGGGAATTTTTTGATCCGGCGCGTGTCGTCGCCTTCCCGTCACTCAGCCTGGCCAGCGGCGCCGTCAAGGGCTGGGACAGGCGCAACGGCTATTACTTTTCAATGCTTGAAAGCTTGGCCAAGCACTATCAGTTTGACATTGACACCGCGTTTGAAAACCTGCCGACGAACGTACAACAGGTGGTGCTGCATGGCTCGGGTGACGAAGAGATCAAGTTCAGCTATGCGATGGACTCGGGTAACTCAGCTGGTAAGAAGGTCAACAAAAAACATCCGTTTGAAGGGGTCATCACCAACTTTGACCGCCGCTATCGCGAGACCGACTCCAGCACGGTACGCGAAGAACTGGCCCGCTACCGCAGCGTGCAGCCCTGTCCTGATTGCCGCGGCACGCGCCTGCGCGAAGAAGCCCGGCATGTGTATCTGGTCAGCAAACCGCTGGATGACGGAACCACGACACGCAAAGCCATCTTCGAGATCAGCCACGCCACACTGCGCGAAAGTTTTGCCTATTTCAACAACCTGAAAATGCAGGGAGCCAAGGGCGAGATCGCCAACAAGGTGGTGCGCGAAATTGGCCTGCGGCTAAAATTTTTGAACGACGTGGGCCTGAACTATTTAAGCCTTGACCGAAGAGCCGAGACACTCTCGGGCGGCGAATCACAACGCATACGGTTGGCCTCGCAAATCGGCTCTGGTCTGACGGGCGTGATGTATGTGCTCGACGAGCCCAGCATTGGCCTGCACCAGCGCGACAACGATAGGCTGATTGGCACGCTCAAGCATTTGCGCGACATCGGCAACAGCGTGCTGGTGGTCGAGCATGACGAAGACATGATTCGCGCGGCTGACCACGTCATTGATATGGGACCGGGCGCAGGCATACACGGTGGCCGCGTGATGGCGCAGGGCACGTTTGAAGAAGTGCGCGACAACCCGAACTCACTGACCGGAAAATACCTGGCGCGAACGCTCAAGATTGCCATACCCAAGCACCGCACCGCGTGGCTGCCTGTGGTCAAAAAAGTCGATGCTAAAACGGGCGTATTTGCGAATAAAAAACTATCCCGTTTTCCGCCCAGTCCAGCAGCCGAGCGCCGTGCCGCGCGTGAGGCGCAGCATATCGCCACGCTGGGCGACATGCAGGCACTGCGCGTCATCAACGCCACGGGTCACAACCTTAAAAACGTCAGTGTCGAATTCCCCGTAGGTTTGCTGACCTGTGTGACGGGTGTGTCGGGTTCGGGCAAATCAACGCTGGTCAACGACACGCTGTACGCTGCCGTGGCCCGCACGCTCTACCGAGCACATGAAGAGCCCGCGCCGCATGAAAGCATCGAAGGCATTGAGCACTTCGACAAAGTCATCAACGTCGACCAGTCGCCGATTGGCCGCACACCGCGCAGCAACCCCGCCACCTATACCGGCCTGTTCACGCCGATTCGTGAATTGCTCGCTGAAATGAATACTGCGCGTGAGCGCGGCTACGGCGCGGGGCGCTTTAGCTTTAACGTGGCCGGTGGCCGCTGTGAAGCCTGCCAGGGCGACGGCGTGGTCAAGGTCGAAATGCACTTTTTGCCCGACGTGTACGTGCCCTGCGACGTTTGCAAGGGCATGCGCTACAACCGCGAAACGCTGGAGGTGCAATACAAAGGCAAAAACATCGCACAGATCCTGGACCTCACGGTCGAAGCTGCTGCAGAGTTCTTCAAGGCCGTGCCGAATATTTCGCGCAAACTGCACACCCTGCTCGACGTCGGCCTGAGTTACATCAAACTCGGCCAGGCCGCGACCACGCTGTCAGGCGGCGAGGCCCAGCGCGTCAAGCTGGCGCTTGAACTCAGCAAACGCGACACCGGCCGCACGCTCTACATCCTGGACGAGCCGACCACCGGCCTGCACTTTGCCGACATTGATTTGCTGCTCAAAGTGCTGCACCAGTTGCGCGACGCGGGCAACACCATCATCGTCATCGAGCACAACCTCGATGTCATCAAAACCGCCGACTGGATCATAGACATGGGGCCTGAGGGCGGCGCAGGTGGCGGCATGGTGGTGGGCGTGGGAACGCCCGAAGAAATCGCCGCCAACACCGCCAGCCATACCGGGCATTACCTCGCGCGCCTGCTTTGACACGTCGCCGCATGCAGCGTGTGGTTCAAAAAATGCCAATTTTGGGTAACACAGGCGCAGGAATTCCGACCCCGAAATGGGCCAAACTTGATTTGAAAATACTGATCTGAAGAGGCAGTGTTGGGCTATTCAGAGAAGCCATCAGGCTCGTTGAAACCTGTGCGACGCCATCCATAAGAAGCTACGTGAGTTATTGGGGTCATGAGTTATTGGGGTCAGACACCCATTGCGCTGCGGTGCAACGCACCGCACCCTCCGAGCGAGCCATCAGCTCGGCGAATTTGGGCTCTGACTCCAAAAACTCCATGGAACTACCTCAACAAAGGCACCCATGAAGAGGCGAATCGGGACGACTTTGATGCCTCCCTAGTGGAGATGGTGGTAAAAACGCTTGAAGAAATTGATGGGCTCGATCTGCGGCCTGGGAGATAGGGGCTGCCCATTTCAAACAAGCTGTCTGTCCATGGCCGTTCAATCAATACACCGCCTCATGCCCACCCACATTAATCGGCACGATCTCATGCTTCGTCATCAGCAGCTCCAGCGTGATGCGGTCACTGAGGTTGATGGACACGCTGTGTAGCCCTGCGAGTTTGCCTTTGAGTGCGTGCAGCCGCAGCGACGGATGGTGTGGGTTGGCTTGCAGTAATTGCAGCGTTTTGGCGTACTGGCTGGTGGCGTTGGGGTGCTGGCGCAGGAAGCGGGCGGCTCGGCGGGTGTATTGGTCTGTGAAGACGAGTTGCCAGGCCATTTACGCCGCCACGCCGGGCGCGAGCTGGGTCAAACGTGCCATGTGCTGCTCAACCGACTCTTTGACGAAGCGGCCAGTGTCAAGGTCTGCACGGGACTCGGCGAGTGCGGCCTCTAGTTCGCATTCGCGTAGCCACACGTACTGCGCGTGGCCCATGACGACGTATTTCACCTCGCCGCGCACGGTGACCAAGGCCTCGGGCTGGTCGGCTAACGCTCGCTCGATGGCTAGAATGCCTTGAGTTTTGAGGGTGTTGGCTGCAATAGAGTTCATTTAAATCACCTTGTTGATCGCATGATGAATCGTACTATAAAGCGCATGATTAATAGCAAATCAAAGTTAAGCCTTCAAAAACTCGGCCTTGCCGCCCAGCCAGCGCTCAATGTGGCGCTGCGCCAGCGCCGCGTGGCCGTCCAGCATGCGTGGTGCCAGCGCGCGCGCCCAGGCCAGCCAGTCGGCATCTAGCGCCAGATCCGCAAATCGCAGCAAAGGCGCACCCGACTGGCGTGCGCCCAAAAACTCGCCGGGGCCGCGAATCTTCAGATCACGCCGGGCAATTTCAAAGCCATCATGGGTCTCGACCATCGCCTTGAGCCGGGCGCGCGCCATCTCGCCCAAACGCGGCGCATCGCCGGTTGAATACAGCAGCACGCAGGCCGAAGCTGCCGCGCCGCGCCCGACCCGGCCACGCAGCTGGTGCAACTGGCTCAGGCCAAAACGCTCGGCGTGTTCCACCACCATCAGCGAGGCGTTGGGCACATCCACGCCGACCTCGATCACCGTGGTGCTGACCAGCACGCTCATCACACCGTCAGTGAACAAAGCCATCACGGCTTTTTTCTCGGCCAGGGGCATACGCGAATGCAGCAGCCCGACCAGCACGCCAGGCAGGGCTGCACTCAGCGCTTCATGTGTCTCGGTGGCATTGGTTAAGTCGAGGACTTCGCTTTCTTCAATCAGCGGGCAGACCCAGTAGACCTGGCGGCCGTCAGCCACCTGGCCACGGATGCGATCGACCACATCACCGCGCCGCGCGTCATTGACAAGCTTGGTCACGATGGGCGTGCGGCCGGGCGGCAGCTCGTCGATGGTTGAGACATCAAGGTCGGCGTAGTAGCTCATGGCCAGCGTGCGGGGGATGGGTGTGGCGGTCATCATCAGCAAATGAGGCTCTTGTCCCCCGCCAGCGCCCGCACCATCAGCGGCCCCAGTCATCTTGCTTCGAAGGGCCAGCCGCTGCGCCACGCCGAAGCGGTGCTGCTCGTCAATGATGGCGAGAGCCAAGTTTTTAAACTGCACCTTGTCCTGAATCACGGCGTGTGTGCCCACCACCAACAATGCCTCGCCACTGGCAATCATGGCGAGTGCTTCGCGCCGCTCTTTGGCTTTTTGGCTGCCGGTCAGCCAGGCGGTCTTGATGCCCAGCGGCTCCAGCCAAGTGATGAGTTTGCGAAAGTGCTGCTCGGCCAAAATCTCTGTGGGAGCCATCAACGCACACTGCCAGCCCGCGTCCATGCACCGGCTGGCCGCCAGCGCAGCAACGACTGTTTTACCAGAGCCCACATCGCCTTGCAGCAGGCGGTGCATGGGAATGTTTTTTTGCAGGTCAGTATCAATCTCTAAGCCGACGCGTTGCTGCGCATCGGTCAATCTAAACGGCAGGCCTTCGAGCAACTGCTCATGCAGCGTGCATTGCGGGCCGCGCATGGCCTGTGGGCTAAGCGGCGGTGCGCGCATCGCCGCGCGCACGCGCCGCGCCTGCAACTGCGAGAGTTGCTGCGCTAAAAGTTCTTCCGCCTTCAAGCGCTGCCACGCCGGGTGGCTATGGTCTTCAAGCGTGGCCAGCGATACATCAGGCGTGGGATTGTGCAAAAACTGCAATGCATCACGCAAGGGCAAAAGATGCGCCAGCAATTGCGGCAGATTGCGATTTAAAAACGGCGCCGGAATCGTCTCACTTAAATCAGTCCGCGCAACGCCACCGAGCACAGCCTTGCGTAAATAAGCCTGCGGCAAACCGGCCACGGTTGAATACACCGGTGTCAGCGCACCCGGCAGCGCGCCACCGGCCAGTTTGAAGCTGGGGTGAATCATTTCACGGCTGATGAAACCACCGCGAAGCTCGCCGCGCACCCGCACCCGGGCGCCTACGCTCAAGGTTTTTTGGTGTGTGGGGTAAAAGTTTAAAAACCGAAGCACGCAGGTGTCGCTGCCGTCGTCAATCGTCACGCGCAACTGGCGGCGCGGCCTGAGCGTGATCTCGCTGTGCGTCACCTGCCCTTCAATCTGCGCCATCTCGCCATCGCGCGCATCGGCTAGATGCACGATGCGGGTTTCGTCTTCGTAGCGAAGCGGCAAATGCAGGGCCAGGTCAATGTCGCGGCGCAGGCCGAGTTTGCCCAAGGCTTTCTGAGCGGCAGTCTGCACTGCGGTTTTAGCAGGCGCGGCGCTGCTTGCTGGTGCAGGCTTACTCGGGGCGGCGCGGGGTGTCGGCATGGGACAATTGTGCCCTTATGAAGACGACTTTCAGCCTCAGTGATTTTGATTTCACGCTCCCCCCCGAACTCATCGCCCAGCACCCAGCTGCAGAGCGCAGCTCATCGCGCTTGCTCGATGGCCGGGGCACGCTAGCCGCAGACCGCCGCTTTACCGACCTGCCCAGCCTCTTGTTGCCCGGCGATCTGCTGGTCTTCAACGACACCAAGGTCGTCAAGGCGCGACTGTTTGGCCAGAAGGCCAGCGGCGGCAAATTGGAGCTGCTGATTGAGCGCGTGCTGTCGCCCGATGCCGCATCCGGCCATGAAATCGCTGCGCACATGCGGGTCAGCAAAAAACCATTGCCAGGTGCTGTCATGCAAATGGACGGCGGCTTCACCGCCACCCTGCTCGGCCGTTGGCCCGAAGAGCACGGTCCGCTCTACCGCTTCAGGCTCAGCAGCGACCCGTATGCGCTGATGGCCCAGCACGGTCATGTGCCGCTGCCGCCATACATAACCCATACCGATTCGCAAGATGACGAGCAGCGCTACCAAACCGTGTTTGCCAAACACCCCGGTGCAGTGGCCGCGCCTACTGCAGCGCTGCATTTTGACGAGGCCGTACTGGCGCAGCTTGAAGAGAGCGGCGTGCAACGCGCCAGCATCACGCTGCATGTGGGGGCGGGTACCTTCCAGCCTGTCAAGGCAGAAAATATTCTTGCGCATGTCATGCATTTCGAGCGCTTTGAAGTGCCCGATGCAACCAGTCAAGCGATTACCGATTGCAAGGCTAGAGGCGGGCGCGTGGTGGCAGTGGGCACCACGACGGTCAGGGCGCTGGAGTCACGCGCCAAATTTGGCGACACCTGCAATGACACCAACATCTTCATCACGCCAGGGTTTGACTTCAAGGTGGTAGACCTGCTTCTGACCAACTTTCACCTGCCCAAAAGCACGCTGATGATGCTGGTCAGCGCGTTCTCTGGCTACGAGCGCATCATGGCGCTGTACAGCCAAGCGATAGCGCAGCGGTATCGGTTTTTTAGCTATGGTGACTCGATGCTGCTGCAACGCGCCGCACCGGCGGGCCGCCCCTGAGACAATCGCTGCATGCTCAATTTTGAAGTCCTGAAAACCGACGTGGCCGCCGGTGCCTACCCCGGCTCCTTTGCCCGGCGCGGCACCCTCACCCTGAACCACGGCGTGGTGCAAACGCCTATCTTCATGCCGGTGGGTACCTATGGCACCGTCAAGGGCGTGATGCCGCAGTCGCTGCATGAGATGGGCGCACAAATCATCCTTGGCAATACCTTTCATTTGTGGATGCGTCCGGGGCTGGATGTGATGCAGCAGTTTGGCGGGCTGCACAAGTTTGAAAGCTGGCACAAGCCGATATTGACCGACAGCGGCGGCTTTCAAGTGTGGTCGCTAGGCGAGATGCGCAAGATCAGCGAAGAGGGCGTGAAGTTTGCGTCACCCGTCAACGGTGACAAGCTGTTTTTAACGCCTGAAATCTCGATGCAGATTCAAACCATTCTGAACAGCGACATCGTGATGCAGTTTGACGAGTGCACGCCTTACGACACCAAGGGCCACATCACGACCGAGGCGGAGGCACGCACGTCGATGGAACTCAGCTTGCGCTGGGCCGGGCGTTGCGCAGTCGAGTTTGAAAAACTCGAAAATTCAAATGCACTGTTCGGCATTGTGCAGGGCGGCATGTTTGAAAACCTGCGCCAGGAGTCCCTCGACGCGCTAGTCGAGATGGATTTTCCCGGCTATGCCGTTGGCGGTGTCAGCGTCGGCGAGCCGAAAGAAGAAATGCGGCGCATCATGGCGCACACGCCGCACCGCCTGCCAGCGCACAAGCCGCGCTACCTGATGGGCGTGGGTACGCCTGAAGACCTGGTCGAAGGCGTGGCGGCGGGCGTGGACATGTTTGACTGCGTGATGCCGACCCGCAACGCACGCAACGGCCACATGTTCACGCGCTTTGGTGATTTGAAAATTCGCAACGCACGCTACAAAACCGAAGACGCGCCGGTCGATATGACCTGCACCTGCTACACCTGCAAAAACTTCAGCCGTGCCTACATGCACCACCTGGACCGCTGCGGTGAAATGCTGGGCCCTATGCTGGCCAGCATCCACAACCTGCACTACTACCTGAACCTGATGCAGGAAGTGCGTGATACGCTCGACGTCGGAAAGTTTGGCGCGTTTATCCTGCAGTTCAGGCAGGACCGGCAACGCGGCGTCTAGCCTGCAACAACACCCCTCCATAAGGATTACCCATGCAATACCGCCGCTTAGGTGCCAGCAACCTCAAGGTATCAACCCTCTGCCTAGGCACCATGATGTTCGGCCAGCAAACGCCGTTTGAAGAAGCTGCGCGCATCGTCGCTTCTGCACGCGAACATGGCATTAACTTTGTCGACACGGCTGATGTCTACAACCAGGGCCAGTCCGAAAAAGACCTCGGCAAATTGTTAAGCGGTCAGCGCCAGCACTGGGTGCTGGCAAGCAAGCTCGGCAATGTGGTGGGCGATGCGGCGAAAGACATCAACCAGAGCCACTACTCGCGGCGTTGGTTGGTGCAGCAGCTGGATGCTATTCTTGCGCGCCTGCAAACCGACTACCTCGACATTCTTTATTTGCACCGGGATTTTCATGACGAAAATCTGGAGGAAGCCGTGCGTGCGCTGGGCGACTTGATAAGCGCAGGCAAGATCCGCAGCTTCGGTTTGTCAAATTTTCGCGGCTGGCGCATTGCTGAAATGGTGCGGCTTTGCAAAGAACTTAACGTGCCACAACCCGTGGTGTGCCAGCCCTACTACAACCTGCTCAATCGCGGCCCAGAGGTTGAAATTTTACCGGCCTGCCAGCACTACGGCTTAGGCGTCGTACCCTACAGCCCGCTGGCACGCGGCGTACTCACCGGCAAGTACCCACCCGGCCAGCCAGCCGCAGAAGGCACGCGCGCCGGCAGCGGCGACAAGCGAATTTTAGAAACTGAATTTCGCGAAGAGTCGCTCGTGATCGCGCAAAAAATCAAGACCCGCTGCGAAGCCAAGGGCATAGCACCCGGCCAGTTTGCCGCCGCATGGGTGCTAGCCAACCCCATCATCAGTTCGGTCATCGTCGGTCCGCGCACGCTGAGTCATCTTGAAGATGTTTATGGCGCGGTTGAATTAAAACTCGACAGCGAAGACGAAGCCTTCATCAACGACCTGGTCGTGCCCGGTCATGCATCAAGCCATGGCTACCTTGACCCAAGTTACCCGTTTTATGGCAGGCCTATTGCGGGCTGATTGGGGTATGGGTGCTGTTTTTTAGGCTAGCAATCGCGGATTTCATTTGACCTTGTAGACAGTGTTGTGTACGCGCCGCGTAATGCGCCACACCGTCCACAGCACCAGCGGAACGGCCGTGCCGACCGCTATTTCTGGGTTAATCGGCACGCCAGCAGCCTTTAGCGCTTTGCTGCCGTAGAGCAGCAAGCCGATGACGTAATAGGAGACGGCAGCTATCGACAAGCCTTCGACTGTGGCTTGTAGGCGTAGCTGCACCTCTTGGCCACGGGTGAGTTTTTCTAGTAGCTGCTGATTTTGCAGCTCGGTTGCGATGTCTACCCGGGTACGTAGCAAGGCGCTGGTGCGTGAAACGC
>Ga0209284_10006479_pt1 | contig 11223 bp, 11 predicted proteins | sample FRY03_FD_187211 | JGI IMG/M metagenome (GOLD analysis project Ga0209284, IMG submission 187211) | Freshwater microbial communities from Lake Fryxell liftoff mats and glacier meltwater in Antarctica - FRY-03 (SPAdes) (version 2) | ecosystem: Environmental > Aquatic > Freshwater > Ice > Glacier... | reverse complement strand
CGGCGCCGGGGATGACGGCCGGCACCTGCCTGCGCAAAGACTTCGCCTTCAGTGAAGAGCGCTCAAACGGGCCAGGGATGCTGCTGGCCGTGTCGCGGGTCAACGAATCGGTGCCGCTGTTCCTCGTCGAGGGGCTGCGCACGCGGCTCGGCTCGCTTGACGGCAAGAAGGTCGCCGTGCTGGGCCTGGCATTCAAGGCAGACACCGACGACCAGCGCGACTCGCTTTCACACAAGCTGATCCGCCTGCTGGAGCGCGAACTGGCCGACGTTGCCGTCCACGACCCGCACGTAAGCTCGCCAACCGCCTCATTCGACCAGGCAATCATCGATGCCGACGCCGTGATCATCGCCACCGACCACAGCCAGTTCCGCCGGCCGGAGGTGCTCAGCGCACTGACCGACGGGGCCCGCAATCAAGCGCTACTAGTTGACCCGTGGAACTGCTTTGGCCAGTACGAGGTATTCGCCCGGCTGGCCGAGCTGCAGGCCCGCACGACTGCCGGCCGTTAACCGGTGCAACGCGTTCTCGTTACCGGCGCCGCCGGCACAATCGGTCAGGCTGTGGCCCGCAGGCTGATCACTGACCCGCAGTGGGAGATGCGCGCAAGTGACCAACGCCCGGTGCCGGACTGGATCGCCGACGGCGCCGAGGTCCACAGCGGCGACCTGCGCGACCGCGCTCAGGCACTGCAGGCAACTGAGGGCTGCAGCCACGTGATTCACCTTGCGGCGATCGTCGGCGGGATCGCCAACTTCCATCAGCTTCCTTACACGCTGACCGACGTTAACGCGTCGCTTTACAACGGCGTCGTCGGCGCAGCAATCGAAGCTGGCGTGGAGCGCTTTGTCTACGTCAGCTCCTCGATGGTCTTTGAGAACGCGACGCTGTTCCCAACACCGGAGGCCTACATCACCGACTGCCCGGTGCCGAAGTCGGCTTACGGCTTCAGCAAGCTGGCCGGGGAGCACTGGGTCCGCGCCGCGCACGACGAGCACGACCTGCCGTACACGATCTGCCGCCCGTTCAACGCCTACGGCCCGGGCGAGATGCCTGAGGATGAGCCGGGGATCGCGCACGCCGTTCCCGACCTGATTCGCAAGTGCCTCGCGCTACCCGGCGACGATTCGCCACTGCCGATATTTGGTGACGGCAGCCACACCCGCACGCTGACCCACGTAGACGACATCGCTGACGGGATCGTCACAGCAATGGGCGCCGAGGCGGCGCTAAACGAAGACTTCAACATCTCAGCCGCGCGCGAGCTGAGCGTCGCGCAGATCGCCGAAATCATCTGGGCGGCCTGCGGCCGCGACCCGGCAAAGTTCGCTCTGGAACGCGGGCCGAGCTTTGACGTTGACGTTGTTCGTCGCTGGCCCGATGTATCGAAGGCCGAACGGCTGCTGGACTGGCGCGCGCGGATCAATATTGAGGACGGCGTTGCCGATACGGTCGCGTGGCTGCGCGGGACGCTTTGATTGACAGCATCAACGCCGTCAGTCGTTGACGTTTCGGATATGAACCCTGTCTGATCTCTAGTTGAGCGCCGCCGGATTACACTCCAACGCGACGCGCGATATCCACCTCATTTACCACCTTCGCTTTGAGCTTGGATTCCGAGTGAACCGGCATTAGCTTGGAGAAATTTATTGCTCAGGCCCGGCATAAACTCGGGTCTGATATCTGCATCTTGGTGGTACTTTCCGGCCTGCTGTACAACTCGCCAGAACGCATCGCTATCAACACTTGAAGTAACCGTTTTGGACTGCTTCTGCGCCAACTGGTCAAGCAGTTCTTCCGTTACCGTCACAATCTCTTCGGCGGAGTTAGGTATAAACTCGACTCCTGCGGCCTCAAAACCGACACTCTCGAACGTACTGAAGTTAAGCATCTCCGCGAGGCTTAGCAATTCGCCCGTGTCGACCCAGCGCATCCGGGAGAAGATGAAGCGAGATACCTTCGGGGAATAGGAAGGCGCAAATAGCGGCCTTAGATCGCAGATCACGAGGGGCTTCCTCATCGCAATTGCAAGGGCACTAAGACCGCTCATACTGCCTGCTATCGCCAGTTCGCAACAGGCGTAAAGCATTACATCCATCTTGTCTGAGCGCACCGGGCAGAATGGATAGTCGAGGAACGCGGGATCGGTGATTGGAATGCGCGCGTTCGCAACGCTTCCCGTGCGGACGACGGAATAGCCCTGATTGATGAGATGCTCAACCAGAGTCGCATAGTGCTCGAGCGGCGGGTCTCGGTAGTCATGGTGCCTAGCTTCTGGCAGGTACGCACTATCACGGAGGTGTAGACAGATGACTGGACGTTCTGTCGCCAACCCTGTGGTAGCCAGAGTCGCTAGCGCATCCGTAATTTCAGCAGCCGACACGCTCAACACGGGTGCCACAGGTAGCATTAGCCGCACATGATATTGACCACCATTCTCAAGAGGACCACAATACCATCGTCCTGACAAAGTCCCAGCGAAATATCTGCGCCTCACCTCAGCTCCCACGTAGGCCAGAATCGAGAATCGTATGTCGCGCGGGATAACGACCACCGTGCGGCGTCGTTGTCGAAACCGCGCAGCGTAGAACTCAACGAGATACGTGTTGCCCGGCGGAAAGACGACGAAGTCAATTCGGCGACGGCTGGAACGAGAATCCGAAGGCTCAATCAGCACCTGCTCACACTCACTAACCATGTGCCCGATCCGCCCGGCGAACACGGTGTCGATTCTTATCTGCACTAAGGGTGCAAGGACAGCTTGGACCGCGCGGAACGACCAATAAGATGAAAACACCAACAAATTATGAACTGATTGCTTGACCCGATTCATTGCGGCTCTGAGCGTTTCTCGCCAATGTCATCGCTTGGGCGGGCGTAACGCGTTAGCGCGTAGTCGCGAAGAGCCGCGCGGATGAACCTTGTTTCGTATCCGTAGCTACTACGGGCGTATGCATCATCTACGTAGAAGGATGGCCGCGGATTACTATCAACCGCCACCACCGAATCCGATCCCGCTGAGTTGATGAGTGTTTGGGCCGCTTCGGCCACCGTGATTGGTTCAGCAGAAGCGATCGCGAACGCATCAAAGGCAATCATTGCCACTACTCCAGCTTAGCGCAGCCCGCTAAAGAGGCGCGCGAACCGTCCCCACCGTCTCATCAACAGTGCCCGCCATCTCACGCTCGGGCCTATGATCTTGTCTGTCGTCGCGTCAGCGGCTTTCGACATACTGACCCTCTCGCAGGTGCGCACGCGTCAAGCCGGCTTGGCGATATGTCGCGGTTGGCGCGATGGTCTGCGGATGATGCCGGCGGAGAGACATGCTCGAAGCCGATCCGAGCGCCGGCAGGCATCAGCTCAACTTGTATCGATCCGAGATTCCGTGGCGCAGCAGAGGCGGCTGGGCCGTCTGTGAGATCAGGTGCCAAGTCGTCGACGACGGTTGCCATCTGGGGTCGTCCTTCAGCTATCCTCCTGATTATCTCCGCGAAAGTCCGTTTGCGAACAAAAATAAGATTCCGCTGGGAGCTGGTTGCTTGGGTTGCTCGTATTCTTTGGTTAAGGCTTCGCTACCGGCGACGCCTCATGGTGGTGAGGGCCGACAAAATTGGGCACCTCGCGCTTCACACATCCGTACTCCTAGACAATTATGAATACCTCCGGTCGAGTCTCGGACTAGGCACGGGCATACGAACCCTCGTTATCCCGGACTCTTATGTCTGTAACGATCACCTCTGGAGGCTATTTACCGACTGTCGAAGACTACCTAGCGGACTTCGTTTCAAGCCAATCAAAGCATCCGCACCACGTGGCGACTTTTCTCGCGCTGAGGAGCGGGCCCACGTCCGACGTGGTGCTCTTTATTTGCTACTAGATTCGATACCCGCTTTGCGAAAGATCGTCGTTGACGTCGAGCGAGTTATTATTTCAGACATCTGCCTATGGACGACCGGGCCCACCTCGCACGTCCTTGCTTCGACGGAATCACAAGTCCCCCGCGGGTCTGACGTCCTTTACGAGGTCGGTCTTGTGCTTAGCCGCCCGGTCGTTACGGTCATTGATCGTGACGGTACTTATTTCGGTGAATCGCAGCTTAGCCCGAGGGATGCAGGGATCGACGAGCTCACGACCCTGATCAGGTTGTTGCTCAATCGTGGCTACCAGGTTATCCGTATGGGGTCGCAAAGGGGCGTGCCGATCCCGATCGATGATCCGAGCTTCGTTGATTACCCTTTCGTGCCCCAGCGCAGCCCCAGGCTCGACATTGAACTTCTTAGAGCCGCGACTCTCGCGATAGGTTGGAATACCGGGTTAACGTTGGTTCCATATGTGTTGGGCGTGCCGACCTGTCACCTACATATCGGGGCAGACATGCCCCATCACTCAATGTTTCACGCCTTTCGCCTCTTTCGAGATCTCCAAAGTTCCGCGTCGCTGCCGTCTTGGACTTACTCCCTTCAGGAAGGGGAGATCGCTGGCGAGCAGGTTTCTGATGCAGCGGCAACTGCTTTTAAGCAGCTCCCGTACTCACCGGCGCAGTGGGCAAGCATGCTGACTTGTTTCGAACGATGGGGCCTGTCCCCCGCTAGTCCGCCAGACACCACATCTCTTAAGTGCCTCGCCGAGATTAAGACGGCAGTCGCTTCTGAACATGCGGTGACGGCATCACGCGAGGCCGCTGCCTGGTCAGCTGCGACCGCGTCGTGGCGGGGTTACTGGTTTGTGCCCGAAGTGGAATAGACAATGATGCCCTTATCTAAGGCCGTCACGGGGTCGCGTGTTGCTCCAGCGTATGCGATCAGTTGCCGGGCTGGGTTGGTAGTGATCGTTCATGCCGCAGGAGGGCTCTTGGCGGTCTGCTATGTACCTCAGGCGCAGCGTTGAGTCTTTGGCACGCTCACCTCGTGCCTTGATCCATCCGCGCGTAGTCGCGAAGAGCCGCGCGGATGGACCTTGTCTCGTATCCGTAGATACTACGGGCGTATGCATCATCCACGTAGAAGGATGGCCGCGGACTGCTGTCGACTACCACCACCGATTCCGATCCCGATGAGTCGATGAGCACTTGCGCCGCTTCCGCCACCGTAATTGGATCAGCCGAAGCGACCGGAAACGCATCGAAACCATTCTGCTCTGTCTTCGCAAGGTGTACGATAAACTCCGTCACATCGTCGATGTGAACTGCATTATTGAACAGTAAATCTTGGTTAAATATCCGAATTGGCTCGTTTCGCTTCGCCGCTGCGAGGACCCGTGCAGGCCAGTGACGGCGGGCCCCCGGTGAAAGCACTGCCGGCAACCGCAAACATCGGACACCGAAGGCACCGCTGCCCTGAAGCAGCGACTCCGCTACGCGTTTTGTTTCACCGTACTCGCTCAGGTCACTAGAATCAGACGCCTCGTCAAGAACCCCATCAAAAGCCTCACCGTGAACCGAAACGGTAGAAAGTTGGATCCACAGACGACAGTCCGTTTCCGCGACAGCGGCTGCCAGCCGCGCGGTAGCTTCAACGTTAGATCTCACAAGATCCCTGGTGCCCCTGCCACCTGCCGATGCCGCACAGTGCACCACCACATCGAGGTCCTCGGGAAGCATGCTCCGAAGGTCGGAGGTGCAAAGATCTCCTTGGATGAGTCTCCCTACAGCGCCGTTCTTCAGCTGATCTGACCAAGCGTTGCTGGTGCGATAAGTACCGCCAACAGAGCTTAGATGAAGTGATAGTTGAGAGGCTATCGCTGAGCCGACGGGCGAGCCAACGCCGGTCACGAACCCATTAATCACGAGAACCGGCGCAACTATTTAAGCAGATGGTCTGCACGCGATCTTAAGGGTATGCGGACGTCGGCATGCGCCCGCGAAAACCGCCAGGCGTCTGACACAATCGCCGATAGGCGGCTCGCGCCTTAGCTGGAGCAAGGGGTAAAACGACAAGCGAATTAGCAGGCACATCGTTAGGGCTCAACACCGGCCTATGGTACCAGTCCCTACCAATACGATCCTCGTTTTCGTCGACCCAAAAGTCGTTCGCGAAGTCTAAAGTAGCAGCTGCCCAGGTACCCGCGATTGACGTCCCAAAAATACCAAGTTCGGCATTTGTCGTCGCACAAGACGCAAGCCAATCTTTCACCTCAGCGAGATACTCTAGAGCTCTTATCCCGGGAGGGGTTTGACTGCTACCTGAAAGGTACTTGACGTCATAGATCGATAATCCATCGGCAGCCTCCGAATCCGCAATGCCGCACACACGCGCAATACACGTCAATTCCCCAACCACAAGGCTATTAGTTACGAATTCGACCCTAAATCCTGCGGCCTCGACTAGGCGACACAAACCAGCGCGCTCGAAGTGGATGGCATGGTCAATAACCGTCAGCGCGTACGGATTTGCTTCCACATCTGGCACCTGGATGACCAGCAGGCCTTCCTTCGTCATCGCCCGCCGAATTTCCGCGAGATGCTCTACTGGCTCCGATAGATGTTCAAGTACATGAATCATTGATACCACCTCAATTGAGGCCTCCGCTACGTCGCTCGCGGAGGTGACGAAGCGTGTCACTTTGGGTATCGCAAGAATTTCGTCCTCTGTATGCCGATCAAAGTCAAGCCCGATCAGCGCCGTATTGCTAAAGACTCTTCCCGCAGCGACCAAAAGTGTGCCGCTACCACAGCCGAAATCAAGCCACGTTTTGGGCGCGCCTGTTATTCGAGCACTGACCTCATCGATTATCATCTCTGAACGTCCCACTGGCACGCCAGTTGGCCCGTACGTACTTTCATCTTTGCCGCCCGATTGCCTGTGAGCAACGTAACTCCGGTAAATCTCATTACAGCGTTCACGCCAAGCGAGCGTCGGGACAGTCGTAAAAAGCGCACAGAAGTCGCAATATGTATACGAAAGTTGAGCGGCGCCGGCTGGACGACAATCACTCGTAATGTACTCCATCTGAGTCATAGGAGTAACCGAAAGCAAGGTCGGGTTACTGCAGACGTGACAAAATGTCCTAGCTGGCATCCCCATTTTCACACTAGCACCGGGGCTAAGCCACAGGCGGGATTGGAATCAAGGCATGCAGACCCCTCGGGCGTAGTAGGGTTATTACCGGCAAGCCGCCTTAGCAACAGGCACACGCGCTCCCGTAGAGTCATGACACCACCCAAAACGAATAGTCACCGGTATATCCTGCCTCCGCGAATAATTCCAACCAATCGTCGACATGGAGCATTGTCTTCGCGGTTAATACCCATGCGCGCATCGCCTCGTATTCAGCTTCAGTCCTCCACGCGTCAACCACTACACACGATTCGCGGTTCTTGACGCGCTCGACTTCCTTGAGGGCTTCAATACAGGCAGAGCGCTCAAGATTGTGCAGCGTGTTAATTGATAGCACGAGGTCAAATGACCCACTTTCGAACGGCAGTCGGGTCGCACAGGCAACCCGTACTAGTTCCTCAATCTCCGGTTCGGCATGGGCGATGGCATATTCTGAGATGTCCACTCCAGCGAGCCTTGCGCTAGGGAGTAGCTTGTTCAAATCCTTCAACATGAAGCCCTTTGCACAGCCAATGTCGAGGACGGATGACGATTGATCAAGCTCATAATGACTGGCTATACGAGCAACTGTGTCTGTCCAAAACCTGGGATCGTATGAGTAACCACCATATCCATATTGACGGTCCCCATCGAAGTAGTCGAAATCAAAGCGGCACGAAATAGCGCGTTGCTGCTCGGTAATCAGCGGCCGCTCGTCGCCACGTCCTTTGCCGGTCGGGTAATACTTTAAAATGTCGAATTCAGTGCCCATAGGCTCACCTACGATGCTGCTTCAAATCATGGTCGAAGACGATTGACATCAGAGTTAGCCTTTAACTGCATCGACGAGCGCTTCGCTCGTAATCTGATGGGCGTTGCGTAGATCGGCCTGCGCGCCATAGACGTGTATAAATCTGTCGTGAAGGGCCAAGCATTGCACGTCGACATCACTTGACTGCTCAAAGGCCAACTGCCTTACGCGAGATCCTAACGAGCCGAATTCAACGTGCTCCTCGAGGGTAACAACGCGCTCGAAACTGTTCAGGATTTCGGCAAGACGCTTGAGGTCGAGTGGTTTCATGGTGTGCACGGAGAAGACAGCGATCCGCTCTTCGGGGCCAATGTCTAAAGCGTTAGCAACGTCAAGAGCGAGACCCAGAACTGGGCCGTAACCAAGTATCGCGACGCTGTAACCCTCGCGTATCTTGCGAATGCGGCCGAGCTCGAACGGCTCTGGCGCATCTGCAGTCAGATCTGGTTCCCCCGCCTTACCCAGCCGCAAATACATTGGCCCCTCGAGCCCGAAGGAAGCATGTACAGCTTCATCGACCTCCAGCGGGTCACAGGGAGCAACGACAGTCATGTTCGGCAGTGCTGACATCACTGCGATGTCCTCAATTGTGTGGTGGGTTGAACCAAGCGCCGAGTACGCCATCCCACCGCCAACTCCCACTACAACGACTGGAAGGTTCTGGTAACAGAGATCGACCCGGATCTGTTCGAAAGGGCGGTAGATCGAGAAGTTCGCGATGGTATAAGCAAAAGGCCGAAAGCCCCGCATCGCTATACCGGCAGCAATTCCAATTAGGCTCTGCTCAGCAACGCCCACATCGATGAACCTAGTTGGACTTTCCGCTAAGAAGTCATCTAGGGATGACGCGGGCGAAATGTCAGCGACCAAGAAGAATACGTCATCGCGGCGCTTGGATGCGTTGTGAAGCGCCCGTGCGAATGCATCCCTCACTCTTCATCACCAGATGGGTCCGCGAGCTCATCCATTGCCTGCACAAACTCATCGCCACTCGGAGATCGGTAAGCCCAGATAGGTTCGTTCTCCATGAAACTCACACCACGGCCTTTTGTGGTGTGGCACACGAGCGCAAATGGCTGTCCTCTAGGGCGCTGAGAGATAGCGGTCGTAATCTCGTTGACCGAGTGGCCATCAGCCTCAGCAACACTCCAACCAAAGGCAGAGATTTTCGGTGCAAGCGGAAGCATATTTGGATGAGCCACCGGGATTTCCCCCCGTGAGATTGATTTATTGTGATCGACGACAACAACGATGTTTGTAACTCCGATGCTCGGAGCGATCAGGAGAGCCTCCCAGGTTGAGCCCTCCATAAATTCTCCGTCGCTCATGACCACAAAGACAGTACCGTCCGACCCTCGTTCGTTGTCCGCGCGCGCGAGGCCGACAGCAATCGGGAGTCCATGGCCAAGCGAACCGGTCGAAGCAATAACGCCGGGGTTACCCCGATCGGGGTGCCCGCCGATCTGCGAGCCTGGCTGGCATACTGAGTTCAACTGCTCCTCCGACATAATTCCCATGGCCTCTAGCACGGCGTACTGCGCCATGGCTCCATGGCCCTTGCTTAGGATGAATGTGTCTGACGTAGCGTTAAGTGAGTAAAAATAGATAGCATCGACGATCTCCAGGCATGAGAAGGCTGGAGCGACATGCAGTGCGCTTAGGAGCTGCGAGGTCTCTAAGATTCTGCGCCGATGGTGACGGCAGCGCGCCTCCGCATCAGTCACTTCCTGTTTGCTCAACAAGCTAAACCACCTTTCCACTATGCGCAAAAAACTCAGTGACGTGTTTAATGGCATGTTGCAGTTGTGCTACTGATAGATATTGATGGACAGGTAAAGTGATGATTGACTTGGACTGCAGCTCGGCCCTGGGCAGACTCACTTGGCGACGGTTATAAGGTTGGGCCGCCGCCTGAAGATGAAGTGGGATCGGGTAGTGGATCTTTGCCTCAACGCCGCCCCGGTGCAGGGCCGCCATAAGCTCGTCGCGCATCTCTACTCGGATAATATAAAGAGAGAAGGTTTCGATGGCACCGTCCAGGCGCGGCGGCACGACAACGTGGGGGGCGAGAAGACCTAGTTCCGAGTCGAGAAGTGAGGCATTGCAGTTACGCTGTGTAACCACATCGGGGAGATCGTCAAGAAGACGACTAGCCACAACTGCCTGCAACGGCTGAAGGCGCATATTGACACCCCACATCTCAATGTGATCACGGTCAGTCATGCCGTGGTTTCGATACTTGCGCATCCAACCTGCGAGATCGTCGTCGTCTGTTACCACCATCCCGCCGTCGCCCATGACGTTGACGGTCTTTAGTGGATGCATGCTGAAAGCGCCGATCGCCCCGAAGGTACCAGGGTGACGACCATCGACTGAACCGCCTATACCCATGCAGGCATCCTCAATGACTGCTAGGTCATGCGTGTCCGCAAAGGCGACGATACCGGCCATCTCCGGCGATGCGCCTGCCCAGTGAACCGGCATAATCGCACGAACCCGATCGCTCATGACCTGTTCGATCGAGGCAAGGTCGATCTGATATCGGTCGTCGACATCGGCAAAGACGGGATCGGCGCCGACCGCGGCGATCGCCCCCGCCGAAGCGTAGAAGCTGTTGGTCGCGGTTATCACCTCGTCACCGGCTCCAATGCCGAGCGCCTTCAATCCCAGAATGAGGGCATCGGTGCCGTTGTTGGTGGAGATGCAGTGTCGGCTGCCGACAAAGTCTGCGAACTTCTGCTCGAAGGCTTCAACGTAAGGACCGAGAGTGAACTCACCCGATCGAATTAGCGGTTCCCACAAACTGAAAAACGTCTCGGGGTCCGCGAACTGCTCTGGCAGGTAGTTGTAAGGGACCTTCATGCCGACCACCTCAAGCTGCCCCATCAGAGTAAAAATCGCCGATCAGCGAGACGACCAGATCCTGCTGCTGTTCTGTCAACCCTGGATACAGCGGCAGGCTCATAACCATCCCACTCAGTCGCAGGGTGTTCGGAAACGCATCGCCCGCATAGCCGAGTGAGCTAGCGGCAGGCTGCATGTGAATCGGCGTCGGGTAATGCACTAGGGCTTCCACGCCATGGTCTCGAAGGTACTGCTGTAGCGCATCTCGCTGGTCGGCGAGCACGACGTACGTCTGAAAAACGTGATATTCACCCGCCGCCTCGGTAGGCACACCGACGAGCTCACCCAACATCTCGTTGTAGCGATGCGCGAGCCTGCGGCGCTCTGCAGTCCATTCATCTAGGCGCGTCATCTGGGCGCGCAGCAAGGCGGCCTGCAACTCGTCGAGACGGCAGTTGAAGCCCCAAGACTGGCAGGTGTCTCGATCGCGCAGGCCGTGGTTCTTGGTAAGCGCCACCCGGTCGAGCAAGTCGG
>Ga0209284_10006478_pt1 | contig 11226 bp, 12 predicted proteins | sample FRY03_FD_187211 | JGI IMG/M metagenome (GOLD analysis project Ga0209284, IMG submission 187211) | Freshwater microbial communities from Lake Fryxell liftoff mats and glacier meltwater in Antarctica - FRY-03 (SPAdes) (version 2) | ecosystem: Environmental > Aquatic > Freshwater > Ice > Glacier... | reverse complement strand
GAATATCAGCGACTGCAGGACATGGCCAGAGAAGTGGATCGGGAGATTCTGGAGTTGGAGCAGAAGCGTCAGATTTCCGTTCAGCACCTTTTTTATCTGATGGAACATGGAGGCGATGCTGAAGTTCTGGGTGCATCTCAGGCTCAAATCGACTTGACTGATTTCGACGCGGAAAAAAGAACTGGTATTCACCGACAAGAGATTCGAATCGATCCAACACGACAGCGAATTTCTGATTAAACTATTCGTCGCCATCCTTAAAACTTCCCTGTCCGCTCAATAACGTTCATTTCTCCATCCCTCATGAAACGCCGTCTCATCTTCATCAGTAGTGTTCAAAAGGAACTCGCCATTGAGCGGGTTGCCATTCGCGACTACGTGCAGGCTGATCCGCTGCTGCGAAGGTTCTTCGATGTCTTCTTGTTTGAAGACCTGCCTGCGGCCGACCGTCAAGCGAAAACCGTTTATCTCGACAAAGTCGCAGGCTGCGATATCTATCTGGGCATCTTCGCCAATGAATACGGCTGGGAGGACGACGAGGGCATGTCTCCCACAGAACTCGAATTTGATGAGGCAACGGTCCGTCAGAAACCGCGATTGATCTATGTGAAAGGGGCCGACGACAAATCAAAGCAACCGAAGATGAAGGCTTTAATTCGCCGGGCCGGGAGTGAATTGATCCGCAGACGATTTGAAGACTCGGCGTCTTTGCTGCCTGCTGTATAGGCTTCGTTGGTCGAATACCTGGAAGAGCATCAACTGATTCTCAACGGACCATTTGATGCGGCCAGATGTCCGGGTGCGACGATGCGTAGCCTGGACACTGAGGCGATAAAAGCCTTTATCCGCGATGCCCGTGCCGTTCGCGGGTTTCCTTTGAAGGAGTCAGCTTCCGCTGACGAACTGCTCACGCATCTGAATTTGCTCCATGACGGGCGGCCCACTCATGCGGCAGTTCTGTTGTTCGGTAAACAGCCTCAACGATTTCTGCCAGCGTCTGAGATTAAGTGCGCTCACTTTCACGGGATGGAAGTGGCCACGCCGATTCCTTCGTATCAGATCTATAAAGGCTCGGTCTTTTCGCTGGTGGATCAGGCGGTCGATTTTGTCATGTCGAAGCTGGCCTTGCACGTGGGAACGCGTGCGGAAAGTCCTCAGGCTCCTGTCAGCTACGAGATCCCCCGAGAAGTGGTTGCCGAGGGGATCGTTAATGCGGTCGCCCATCGAGACTATTCCAGCAATGGCAGTGTGCAGGTGATGCTGTTTGCAGATCGACTGGAGGTCTGGAATCCCGGTCGTCTGCCGGGTTCGCTGACAATCGCCCGCCTGCGTGAACCTCACGGATCAGTTCCCCACAATCCACTGCTGGCGGAACCGTTGTATTTAACCCAGTACATCGAGCGACTTGGAACCGGAACGGGCGATATGATTCGCCGCTGCCGAGAGCAGGGACTCAAGGAGCCTGAGTTTGCTATCACCGACGGCTTCAGGCTGACGATCTGGCGTGTTGCAAGGGCCGCAACTTCGGGGAAAACTTCGGGGAAAACTTCGGGGAAAACTTCGGGGAAAACTTCGGGGAAAACGCCTGCGAGAATCGTGGAGTTGATGCGGAATAATCCGGAAATAACAATCCCTGAGATTGCAAGCAAACTGCGACGCACAACTCGGGCGATTGAGCTGCAGATTCACGATTTGCGACAACAGGAAATCATTGGCCGTATCGGACCCGCCACGAACGGCGGCCACGAACGGCGGCCACGAAAGGCGGCCACGAACGGCGGCCACGAACGGCGGCCACGAAAGGCGGCCACGAAAGGCGGCCTGAACGCCTACGCGGATCTGTTCAGAACACTTGATCTCTACCGTATGGTCTTCGACCAGAACCGGCAGGAAGACTTGGTGCAATATCTTCTCGCACGGCTTCCACAAGTGAAGATGGAACGCATCGCAGAGTTATCCCGAGTTGATTTGTCTCCTGTGTGAAAATCACGGGGCAGAGAGTTGAAATTTCTGAATACCCTGGCTACCAGAATCAGCGACATAGAGGCAGCCCGTGCAGTCGAACGCCATTGTGTCCGTGACTCACGGGAATTCATAATCGAAACACGAATCCCGTTCTGGATAGAAACCAAACTGGGTGTACTCAGCAGGTGAAGATCGACGGCTTTGCAAGTCACTCCGTCGTCGCTGTCGAAGACGACATATTGCCAGTACGAATCAATCATTTATCGAAGATTGCCTGTCGCTTGCCTTAGGGGCGAAGGAGGTTATGCTGGCGAAAGTACGCTTATCCAACAGTCCTCTGTCCCGCAATTGACGGTGCTCAGTGTCCACCAAAACTCATTACGAAATTCTGCAGGTCCATCCCGAGGCATCGCCGGAGGTGATCAAAGCGGCTTACAAGAGCCTCTCTACGAAGTTCCATCCAGACCGGGACAAGTCGGCAGACGCCGCCGGTCGGTTTGCCGAGATTCAAAAGGCTTTCGATGTATTGTCTGATGCAGACAGACGAAGGCAGTATGACGCGGATCTGGCGCGCGGATTGGAAAGTACATGAGCGACGTCCGGTTCGTCTGTCGTCTTCCGAGTCGATGGGACCAGCACGTTCCTCACGCTGGATGAGCATCATCGAAGGCGCTGGCAGGAAGCGGCGGGGTGCGAGCTGAGCAACATGAACCTCCGTGGCGTTTCGTTCGTCGGTGCAAACCTCGAAGGGGCGAAACTTGACGGATCGAACTTCTCTGATTGTGATCTTCGCGGTGCAGTGTTGACAAATGCGTCAGCCAAAGATTGCAACTTTGAGGCGGCAGATTTTCCTGATGCAGTGCTGCGGCAGACGGATTTTGAGAACAGTGATCTCAGCAAGGCACGATTCTGCACCTATACCAGTGGTCGATTCATTTCTGCTGTGGTTGACCAAGTCAGCTTTGCTGGCTGCAATTTGTCGGGAGCCGCATTTGTCCCAGAACTTCCCAAAGGGTGGGCAGATGTCGGCAGATGCAGGGTAAATGACTGCGACTTCTCAAACAGCGACTTGTCACACTGCGATTTGCGGGGTATGGATTTTCGCACCTGCCAATTCGCGGAGACGAATCTGTTTCGAGCATCACTGCAGGGCTGCAACTTTGAGGGTGTCGATCTTTCCAGTGCCAACCTGATCAACGCGAATCTGTCGCAGGTAGTTTTTTCCGACAGTTCAAAGTTTCCTGACGGATATGTGCTTCCGGCTGATGCGAAGAACGCAGACCGGGCGGCGAAGGTGGCGGATGAGGAGCGGGGGCGGGGGATCAAGCAGTTCGTAATAATCTTATCCTGTATGTTTGCCTTCGTAATAATCCTGATTTTGGCATCGAATCTGTTGGCGTCGAGAAAGACTGGGCAACTCAACCGTGGCAACCCCGACATGGAGAGCTTCTCCGCGTCCGCAGAGGAGCCATTGGGATCGATAGCGCAACAAGCCTTGTTTCCTGACAGGCCACCTATCGGAACGAAGGAGACGTCCCCGTTGATATCTGCAGGGCGAGATCATGATGAACGTTCAATCCGGCAATCGTCCTACCGCCAATACTCCGAAGGTCGGCCCGCAACGACAGCGATGGACTATCAGGCTGCCGGAGCCAGAGAGAATCTCTCAACGACATACACATCTGCTTCAAGCCCCAGGCTAACACAAGCCAATGAATTCTACGACAAGCATCAATACGCAGAAGCAATCACACTGTTTGAGCAGCTCATCGCAGATGATAAACGCAACCCGATCCCCAAAAACAATTTAGCCCGGCTCTTGGCAACGTGCCCTGACGAACGTTACCGTGATGGGAGGCGAGCGCTCGTATTGGCAATGGAAGCGCATCAACAGTCTGCCAAGTCAGACTGGAAACTGATGTGTGTGATTGCCGCAGCATACGCGGAGCAAGGTGACTTTTCATCCGCCACATACTGGGCTTACAAAGCCCGGCGAGCTCCTGACGCTGAGACAGAATCAGTTGACACGATGCTTGCACAGTTTCACAGGAAACAACCGTGCCGGTGGTAGGCTCCAGAATCTCGTACATCCTGGCCAGCCTGGTGCTTGACCTGCGTTTCGTGTTCAGCCGGAGACACTCGGCCCACAATAAGTGCGTCAGTTTGGTCAGGCAGCGTCGTCGGCAGAGTTGCGAATAAGTTCCTTTGAAAATTTGAGTGACTCGTGAATTGCTTCGACATGACCCTCGCGCAATTCAATGATCACGTCCGGCTCCTAAAACGTGTCGTGGTTTTTGCCGATAATGTTTACGCACACTCCGTGCAGGCCGGCATACTTAATCGCCATGCCGAGTAGGATGTATTCGTCATCATCGTATCCGGCAGCGAAGCCATCTTGGTGGATCACCATTGTTGCGTCGTCTTGCCCTTTGGTGCTCGCTGCTGTCTCCGTAACACCACGAGCGAAGTCGGGAATGTATTTGTCGATTGTCGCGCGTAGAATGCCGACGCGGTCAATCAGGTCGTCCGCAGTAGGAGTGTTGGTGTCAACGCCAAGAGTGAGCACTTTTGGTTGCATGTTGGATCCTTCAGCTATCAATTGACGCATAGCAATCTGATTAACCGGTCGTGGAGCCTGGATCAAACAGATACCTCCAAATTCACCACGACGGTTTCGAAACTGTATCCGCACGAGCAAATGCTGGCAACCGCCGCCGCACGTCGCCGGGCCCTGACATGCCACAAAGATGACATAGGTTACTCATTCCTTCCACGGCAGTCCTCTGGTCTGACAAGCCATCGCAATCAGCATCTCGTACATTCGGGACAGTCTGGTCGATGACCGTTTCTGCTTGGTCAATTTCCAGCACTCTTCGCGCCAGCGGTCCACCAGATTCTGCGGGCCGCCCATCGCATCGACCAGTTGATCAAGCAGCCAGAGTGATCGAGTGAGATTCTTCGACTTCGCAATCTGCGAGGCAACCTTGTGGATATCCCATCCGGCTTTCCTGGCTCGCCTGATCTGCTCACGCTCCCTATTCCTCTGAGTGTGACAGCGATTGCATTGGCACATCCGGGTCCCCGCTGCCCTGTTGCGGAACCGGAAGTCCGTCAGGGGCAGCATCCGACAGCAGTCGGAACACATTTTGGTTGGCAGAAGTGCTTCAGGATTCTGACCAGAGTGATTTCCTGACATGGGCGACGCAGCATTGCTGGCGTCACTGGCGACACCTGCGTCACTGGCGTCTAAGGCGTCGCGGGCAGGACTGGCATCACTGGTGTAAAAGGCGTCGCCGGCAGTACTGGTTTGCCCGGCGTCGCTGGTTTTCCCGGATGTGTCCGCGCCTGAGGGATGTAAATTCCCTGACAGAGGCAGGGGTGTTGTCGCGGGCCAGCGCGAAACAGATTGGCTGGCTACGCACGCTTGATTGGCGTTACTGGATTGTAAATGCTGATTGGCGTTACTGGATTGTAAATCTGGACTGGTTTGATGGCTGGACATGGTTCTTTATCCCCGGCAGGCAATGAAGCAGTAAAAACTGACACGGTGTGTCGTTTCACAATGCTCTGCTTTGGGGTGCCGTATTATGCACTTTTCTCGGTTCTCGTACCAGCGCAAAGGGCGAAGGTAATTAACTGTGATAAAACACGGTCTCGCCATTGTCAGCCCGGTTTTCGGGTATTGCCGGTATACGATCCTTGTCAGGCTGACATGACAAGGAATTCGGCTGTTCGGTAAATTCGCTTGCATCGCTGTCTGGAAATCGTGAATACCGCTTAATCGGGGAACTCCCTTCGCGTGTTGACTCCGTCAGAACGATATCGTGTGAAACAACAAGGCTGTCCAGGGCCTCCCTGAATTTCTGGCCATTCCTGCTGACTCCGATTTTCTTGGCAATCGAGTCGGCAGATTCAGGGGTATCCGAGATTACATCCATGATTCTGTCGCTCAGTTCATTCACTCGATTCGCAGAAGCTAGTCCACCGGGCAGCAGAGGTTGGATTCCCGAGCCAGTCAGAACTGTGTAGTGCCACGTCCGTCCATTTTCGATATTCCCCTCTTCAATATCCACGGCCCAGACACCCGAGTGTCCGGCAGATCCTCCATATGAAATCCACAGTTCATGGCGGCCTGGATTTGTTCCGTCATATGCTACTCGCCGGTTGATCAGTATCCACTGTCGAGCCCATTGCCCAAACCCCGCATGAGCGATGTCAGCAAGCTCAAGTTGTCTGCCAGCCTTGCAACCCTTACCCGTGTGAGCCGCCAGGATTACAGTGGCACCAGTCTCCTGCATTAGCCAGGTGAGCTTCTGTAAAACTGCTCCAACAGAAAATTGATTGTTCACACTATCGCCAATGTCTCCCATGCTGAGGTACGCAGGGTCGATCGCGATAACGTCGATCCGGTTCGCGAGCAGGAACTCCTTCAGCGATTCAAGGTGATTCACCGCAGAAATATCGGGAGCACGGAATGCCCAGAAAAGGTTCGTTGCCAGTGCCGTGAGTTCGATTCCCTTCGATCTGCAAATCCGTTTGGCGGTCTCCTGCAGCGTCTCTTCCCCGGACTCCGCCGAGATTAAGGCCACGCGCACAGCGTGTGTCCCGTACCGACCGTCTCTCCAAAGTGGCTGACCTGACGATAACGAAATACACATTTCGACCAGGAACGTCGTCTTCATTGACTTGGACGGTCCGGCAATGATACATGGCTGATTCGCCTTGAGAACAGAATTGATCAGCCAGCTAGTTGTGAATTTCATCGCAGCGAATTCGATCGAGTCGATGAATCCAAAGTCAATCTTTGTCGATACTGCAAGCCGCAAATCATTCCTTACCCCCATTGTTTCCGTGAGAGCGTTACCGACAGCCGACCTTTGTGAATTGCTTTGCGAAATCTGAAACCCAGAAAGGGCAATTGATTGCATTAATTCTTCTAAATCTTTCTTTTGCGACGCCCCGGACCAGTCGAAAAACCCTTGGGGATGGTTTTGAACCGCTACAATGGCCTTGCTGATTGTTCTTGCACGGTAGTCCAGTCGATTCCATTTCTCCCGGTATAAGGCTGACTCCTGAAAGACTTCATGTACACGGTTTTGATCCGGACCAGCCCAGCGGGCAATTCTGCGACAGAGCGCGAAATCTGCGGCCGAATGGTCTTCGTCCTGTCGGCTCATGTCACCACTGAAGAGTGATTGGAATTCCGCATCTTCCGTCACGGCTCTCTGAATGATTACTTCTGCAGATACCGGGCATTCAATCTCTTCAAAGTCGTAAGTCTGAGACTCGTGGGCGTCTGTAAATCTATCCATGAACCATTTTTGAAGTGCGGCATTGCAGTCTGCAATGGGCTGAGAGGTGGGTGAAAGTGAGCACCCAGTCATCGTGAAGAACCGCGAGCACTGGTACGCTTCGACGCCCAGACGCCGATTGTTTCTGCCACTCTTCGGCGTGGGAAGTTTGCCACGAATCCAGAACTTGAGTCCCTTGCCACATGGTGAGATCTCGTAGTAACTGTTTCCGAAAGCGGCGATGGCCTGATCAGCCTCTTCAGTGAACGACCCGTCCTCACGAATGCAGTTGTCGATATCAATTCCAACGTACGGGTCTGCGGGTGAAAACACGAAACCAATGCCTGCAAGATTCTTGCATTGGCTAAACATCGCCAACGCTTCCCCGAAGGATGACCACGTCTTCAAATCAGTTGTATCGGCTCGTTCACCAGTGCGAGGATTCACGGGCACTTTTGTTGGTTTGCCTTTGCGGTCTTCATATTTCCAGCAAACCCATTGACGCAATGCCTTCAGTTCTGCCGGAATGTTATCGTATGGATTCATTGTGGAACCTCCCGACCGAATACCGCCGAAACGATTTCAATTACAGAAAGTTCCGCAACGAGTGTCGGATCAATCTTCCATCCGACGATGACGAAGGCGTTGACTTCGACCCGGTAGAACTGACTCAGAGCATCGTTGTTTTGGGCCGCGATTTGAGTGTCGAGGAACTCGTCGGGGAACAGTAGTTCGTCAAGAAGCTCGACGCTGCCGGACGCATGTTCTTCGAATGTGGGGCGAGCGGAACCCGCTGTCCACGGGGGCGGTTGAATGACACCTTTGGCCACGGCATGACATTCCGTTCCATCGGTAGTAAAATCGTTCTGGATATCGACATCACCCTGTGATGCGGATAGAATACTGACGTTCATCTTTGTTACCTCTGAAGGGGACTACGAAGGAGACAGAGACCTGTCATTGGCGTGACAGGTCTCTCGTTGATTGAGGGTCATGAGATTTCGAATCTGGCGGACCAATTCAATGAACTCTGGAGGCGATGGATCATCGACCAGTACCTGAACACTTCCGGCGGATATGACAAAGCCGCCGTGCCGGTGGAATGCCGCCGTGAGACGCTCTGCGATCCCCACTGCTTTGATGAACTCCGCTCCAGTTGCAGAAATCTGGTCAAATCTCACCCCCCGCCTTTTTTGCAGGGAATCTGAGATGACTCTCATTAACACAATTGCAGCTAACGATTCGTCGATCTTGCAGGTCTTGAGGAACTCGGTTGTCGAATAATCCTTGGCTGGATCGAGAACTGAAGTTGGGTCTTTCGTCGGCATGGATATTTCTCCAAAAATGAAACAGGAAATACGCCGCGCAACATGCGACGGCGAGGTTGCACTCAATGGCTAGCGCAGCCCGGCGGCTGCGAGGTCAGCGTCGGAAACGTCAGCAGCCTGATTCTGGGTGCGTTCGATGCGTGCCAGCCGTGCAGTGGTGACTGCGGCAAAGAATCGCTCAATTGATTCCGCCGAAGTAAAAGGGGTTTGCCCCCTGTACGTCACCTCAAGACGGATTCGATGTCCGTCGAGTCCTTCAAGCCCAACGCGAACCCAGCGGTACACTGTGCTCGGATTTACGGGACGGCCATCGTCGGATGGCGGGATTAAGTGTTTTCGTGCGTGGCTGAGGCTTACAAGCCGTTCTCTACAGTCGATCATGGATACTCCTCACGGGTTGTGGTTGAAGCGAGAACTCGTTCAATGCACGTGAGAATATTCCAGGTTTTGCGTCAGTCGAGATAGAAGCAATACACAATTCCGACTTTGCGCTTAAGTGTTTGTAGGCAGGGGTTGGGTTTCCGGATCTCCAAATTCAGGAAGCTGCAATCGCCACCGCTCAGACAATGCTCGACTTATTCGCACAGCCTTTCTGGTCCCTTTCATTTGGTCATGAAAGTCTTTCCGATATTTTCTCCATTGGCTCGTCGAATTGGCGAGTCCAACACCCTCAAGTAATGTCCTCCACTTTTCAGGAGTCCTTTCACTTGACCAATCGGCATCATTCTTTGCATTCACAGCGAGTGTCACGATTAATTTGTCTAACTTGAAGAGGCATTGCCAACATTCCTCCATTGAAGCGGCCGACTTTTGGACACACCACAACTTCAATTTTTCGGACAAGTTTGTCAATACATTTAGGTCCAAAAATGCCTTCGGAAATGATGTGTGGGCACTGACCCTCTTCAGATTCTGCGTGTACTGTTTCAATTTCTGAACATCGCGTGCGACCTCAAACTCTAAATGCTTCTGTTGAATCTTCAATTCCTCAAAATCTTCTGGATCAGCCCGTTTCACCAAGCTCTGGACGCGATTTGCTCTGCCGAGAACGCTCTCGATGACGGTGTACCAATCCCGTAAAGGATCAATTATTAACGCGGGATGTTCGAACCAATTCGTTCGTAGGAAAACAGGCGGATCGGTCATCTTAGCTCCACTTGGGTTATCGATTGCGTGACGAATGTTGTGGCATTTTGTGAGGAACAAACACACTATCGATGAAGTCCCGATTGCTCAACTGCCTTGCGACACCTCTGATGGCACTACCCAAAAGCCGAACTGAGTAAACTCCACTTATCCAACTCTGCCAATTACTGAGCGTGCCTTCGCAAAGTCCAGTTCGGCATATACCTCGGTGGTGAATCCGGTGGCATGGCCCAGGATCGTCCGGACCGTTTCGATGTCGTATTTCTTCCTGAGTTCCGTGGCGGCATTGTGCCGCAACTGATTCGGCGACCACACCTTGATTCCAGCGGCATCGCAGGCGTTGTGTATCGCTCGGCCATAGCTGGTCACTGTATACGACTTTCCCGGCTTACGTCGGCGATCGGCTTTTTCCGACCGCGCTGCCTGGCTGGGAGTCATCGGAGTGTTCCGGTTCGCTCGACGCTCTTCACTCCGCTCCCGTTCGGCAGCCTGTGGTGAGAACAAGTATCGCTCGGGATCTGCAACCAGAAATGGTTTCATTATCTCCTGCCCTTTGGGACCAATAAAGATCAGCCGTTGCCGTCCATGATGCTCAGTCTTGTGTTCCTGAGGACGGTATTCCCAGACTTCGCCACTCATGTCGATGTCACCGATTCGCATCAGCCGGACTTCGCCCGGTCTCATGCCCGTCGCCAGTTGCAGTTTGATCATCCCCCAGACAAATCGATTCACACGACTCTCGATAGCCTTGATGTGTTCGTCTGGAACTGGTTTGATCGGATCGGCTTCCACGGCAGTAGACCTGCATACCGAAGTCCTGGGACCGAGTTGATCGCGGCGAGGACATGGGTTGACACCATTTCGTTCTCAACGCCCCATCTAAACATCCGCTTGATTCGCCCAATCCCTCGATTGACTGATTTTCGTACGATGCCATTCGTAACCATCAGTTCGCGAACTTGTTTCAATTTGGCCGGACCGAACTCCGACACCAAGCACTTTCCGTGAATCTTCACCAAAGGCCGAAGCGCAGTCTGGATGTTCGAGACTTCGGATGTGATTCGGCCGTTCTTGACGTAGTACGTTTTGGCATGTTTAACGAATGCGATGCAGAGCTGGTTGATGGTCAGTTTGTGAAAGGACACGTTCAAGGTGCCCTTCATGTATTCTGCCACAACTTCGTCGTACCGCCGCCTGGATTCCTCCGATCCGTGGGGGCCAAGGTAGATTGACTTCCCGTTGATTCGAACTCGGGCCTACCCTGTGGCTTTGTGGAGGGAGTACTTCGGTTGTTGTCTTTTCATGATCTGCGGTTCCTGACGGAAAATGGGTAGTGAAATGGGTAGTAACCCGTTTCACGCCGCACTGTCCCGAGGGACAGGTTTCCATAAACATAGGAACGGCAAGGACTTAGAGAATTGCGCCCGAGTGGATTCGAACCACTGACCTACCGCTTAGAAGGCGGTTGCTCTATCCAGCTGAGCTACGGGCGCTTG
>Ga0209284_10006473_pt1 | contig 11232 bp, 5 predicted proteins | sample FRY03_FD_187211 | JGI IMG/M metagenome (GOLD analysis project Ga0209284, IMG submission 187211) | Freshwater microbial communities from Lake Fryxell liftoff mats and glacier meltwater in Antarctica - FRY-03 (SPAdes) (version 2) | ecosystem: Environmental > Aquatic > Freshwater > Ice > Glacier... | reverse complement strand
ACCCCAACCCCGGACCCCGGGTTCGGGGGTGCTGCGCCGACACCGCATGCACATCGACCCTCCTCTCTCACAATGGAATTCAGAATCGTTTGGGAGCGGGCGCGCCCGCTCCCTGATTTTTTTTTCAAGTGCATACCCCAACCCCGGACCCCGGGTTCGGGGTTGTTGCGCCGACACCGCCTGCACATCGACCCTCCTCTCTCACAGGCCCTCGGCGTCGACCGCCACGGACGAGGCCTCGCGGCTGCCGCCGCTCGCGACGGGCTCGCGCGAGCCCCGCTGCAGCATCTGCTGCAGCAGCGTCGGCGCGGTCGCGGCCTGCACCGCGCGCGCGATGCCCGCGACCGCGCCGGTCTCGCGCTGCACGTAGGCCCGCGCGGCCTCGCTGCGCAGCGCCTTCATTTTGCCGTGCGAGGCGAGGACCCGGACGAGGTCCTCCGCGGAGACGACGTGCAGCGTGTCCCCCTGCGCGCGCGCGTTGTCATGAGCAATAAACACAAGACAGTGCCCAGACACACACAGCAGCAAACACACAGCAGCAAACACACACAGCAGCAAACACACACAGCAGCAAACACACGCGCGCGGGACTCACGGCGTCGCTGCCGCTCTCCACCGCCGAGAGGGACGGCGCGATCTCGCGCGTAAGCCGCTTGGCCCACTTGTACGCCGACCGCGCGTACTTGAAGAGCAGCACCGCCCCGATGTCCGAGACCACGTAGAAGCCGCCGATGTCGCGCCCCTGCGCGTCCGCCGTCCCGGGCGCCAGCTGGCGCAGTTTGCGGAGGTGGAGCACGGCGCCCTCGAGCCCGGCGAGCCCCGGGAGCTGGCGGAGCGTCGCGGCCGGCACGTACGCGCCGACGACGGCGCCGTTGAGGCACCAGGGGTCTGGCGGCGCTGCCGCGGGGGCTGTGCGCGATGCTGCCGCGCCGTGGGCCTCGGCGGGCGGAGACTGCGTGGGCATGTGTTCTGTGCTGTTTCGTGGTTGTAATTTATATACACAAATACAGACACTATGCATATTCCCCTCCATGCACATTTTTTTATTTTTCCAACATAGCTCGTAAACACAAGTATAGAGTTTGAGTGCTTGGCCCGTTTTCGACCAAATGTGTTATGCAAAAAAAACAGCCAAGGATGACGATTGCTTTTATTGCTTTCAAGTGTAGTCTACTACCCTTGTCTGAGAGTCCACGGTGTTTTCAAATTCGTGGACAGTTGAGCTGTCGGGGTTCAGACGGAATGGAAGCGACGACCTGGGGATCGACAGTCCCTCGCTCCGACCCGCTGCACGCGAAGGCGTGTCGCGGCTGCGCCTCACACGCCGCCCGCCACCTTGAACTTTCCGGGGCCACACGCTGAGCAGGTGCCGCCAGGCGCCCCGGTGAAGCCCGGGTTGCACGCGCAGGCGCCGGTCCCGAGCATCAAACTCGCGGACGCGTGGCACACCACGGCTTCGCACGCCGCGGCCACCAGCGAGCCCCCGGGCGCCGTCTCTCCCGCGCCGCAGAACGTGCAGCTCGACAGCGTGTCCTGGCCCGCGCGCATGCGCGCGAAGAGCGCGTCGCGCTGTGCAAAGGACAGCAGCTCGTCGACCGCAAAGAGGCCCGCGATGTCGCCGGAGAACGGGGATGACCCGAGATGGCTCCGGCCGACAGTCGTGGTATCAAGAGTCCGATCGCCTCTGATCGAACACGAGGAGCTTCGTTCAGCCTGGGTGTTCACTTTGATTCTCACCTGTTGATTCGAGGCATCGTACCAGACCGCAATCTCAACCCACGCATCTTGCGCAATGGCAGTGATGGACTTGACAGTGCACGGAGAAAATGATTGAAAGACTGAAAACACCAGCATCCCCGTGAGCCCGTCTCTGTGCACAACTACGGTCCGCTGATCGGTCTCGGGCTGGCCAAATGCAAATACATTTTCGTTCGATCCGCCTTCAGCGTCCGAGAGCGCCCCCGTGAATTTGACGAGCGCCACAGCGGTGAACCCACTGCGTCTGTGGAAATGGAACACCTGGGTGCCGCCGTTGAGGAACTGCTGCGCGGCCCGGTCGAAGCGCACCACGCCGCCGCCGTTCGGGCCCGCCGTGGCGTGGTAGGTTGGCATGTCCGCGGCCGCGGCGCTGCGCGTTTCCACGAGGTCCCGCCCGCGCATGCTCGCCAGCCGCGGGATGTGGCTGCTGCCGGGCACGAGGGCCACCGCGCGCTTCAGCTCGGAGACGCCCACGGTCCAGGCTGAGGACTCGGCGAAGCTCCCGACGGCGCAGCACGTCGAGCGCGGGTCCGCGCTGCGCTTGTGGAATACCGCAGTGGAAAAGGGCTGCCTACCGCCATCGTCAGTAGCTCCATTTTCTTTGTAAAATGTAACCCACTGGGCAATAATGGGATCTTGTGGGCGTGAGGGAGACATTGCATTATAAGACATCCCGAGACTTTGACTCATTGTTCCCATATAGGGTTGGCGGAGACCATTATTCGATTGCAGTCTCAACTGCACGGCCGAATACACAGCAAACACGTTTGACTGACCCTGCTCGGAAAGTCGGAATAAAAATAGATAGTACTCTTCGCTCCCGCTCAGTGGGCCCGGGACAAATGACACGGCCCACTCCAAGTCTGCGGCCGCCAGCACGGCAGGTCGCGTGCCTGTGGTGACCGTCCCAACGTTTCCCGCCGTGCCCTGGAATGTGTCGCCAAAGGCATACGTGGTGGGCCCGCCGGAAATGCGCCGAGGGATGTGCTTGATCTGCATCCAGTCGCGCATGCCGGTGACCTGCTCGGCCTCGCCGCGGAGCTCGCACGGCGGCCGCGTGCGCACGAAGACGAGCGAGCCCTTGGCGGGAGAGGACCCCGAATTGGACGCCTCGACGTAAATGGCGTCAGCATTGAGATCAGTGACCGACCTGACGCATGAAATGATGGGGTGGGAGCCGTCCGCAGCGCTGTTGTACATCAGAAACGAGTCTGGATACGCCACGGAACTGGCGCGGTACACGAGGCGTTCCTGCGTGCCAAACTGCGAGGCAATCGACTCGCGCGGGAAGTGCACCCATTTCGAGAAATCTGCGCTCGCGATAAAGAGCTCGTCGAACCCCGTGGGGAACACGGAGCTCCACCCGCCGTTGCTGCTCTGCGCCTGCGCGTACACATGCGTGCCCGCGAGGTTGTCCGTCGCAAAATGCCACGTCGCTGCCCCCGCGGGCAGGTAGCGCACGAGCGACCACCCGTCCACATTGGTCAGGCTCTCGGCGCTCGCCCCCCACGCCGCAATTTGTGCTGGAGTCTGCGCGGAGGCCGTGGCAACCAGTGCGGACAGAATCCCGAGCATTGCAGTCTGTCGCCCTCTCGCGCGCATTGCGGCATGCATCGCGACAGTCATCTGACACTCTCAGTGTCGTCGAGGACGGGCGCGTCGGGTACATATATATATATACACACACACATTCGATGTATTGTTCGCCGGTTCCCACTCGGCAACAAACGCACTCGCGTGCGCACGCCCACACATCGACCCGTTCACATAGGATCCGACGCTCAACAGGACGCGTGCACAGCACGGACACGAAAATATACCCCCCCCGTCTCGCTCGTGCGGCAAGTCGAGAGCCGCGACACCCCCGCGAATGCAGCGCCTGTTTGCGCGAGAGACACCGCAGAGCCTTGCGCGGCATCCCATCTCTCGGCAAGCCGAAGGCGGGCAATAAAAGACGAGAGAGTTCCAAGCGCAATTACCACACTATTTATCCGAGGGTGATCATAAAAGCAATCGGCGTCAACCGGGCGGCCGTGCGTGCTGCGCTGCGCCACAGCTGCACGTTGTATGCGTAAACCGTTTTCGACCCAACGTGTTATGCAAAAAAACAGCCAATGGTGATGATTGTATGCGTAAACGTAGAGACTTCGCACATCCCCTCCATGTACGTGGGTTTTATTTTCCAATGCAGCCCGCAAACACAGACGCAGAGCACAGTGTGCCTTCACGGCCGCGGCCCCGCGGGCCACCCGAGCGGCAGCCCGCGCGCAGGCCGCGGCGCGCCGCGCGAGTACCGGAAGCCGCCGCCGAGCAGCCGCACCACGCCCTCGAGCCGCGCCACGCGCTCCGGCGGCCCGCCGCGCGCGGTCTCGACGAGGAGCTCGACGAGCTCGACCGGGAGGCCGCGCAGGGGGCTCTCCGGCGCGCCGAGGCGCGCGTGCCCGCCCATGGCAAAGACCAGCGCGAGCGCGGCCGGCAGCGCGTGGAACGGCCCGACGGTCTGCCCGCGCAGGATTTCCGGGAAGTAGCGCGCGGGCGCGCTCGGCCCGAAGCGCCCCCAGTGGTACGGGAGCCCGTCCTCCGACACCGCGGCGGAGCGGTGCTGCGCGGCCGCCACCTGACTTTTTTTTCAAGTGCATACCCCAACCCCGGACCCCGGGTTCGGGGGTGCTGCGCCGACACCGCATGCACATCGACCCTCCTCTCTCACAATGGAATTCAGAATCGTTTGGGAGCGGGCGCGCCCGCTCCCTGATTTTTTTTTAACTGCATACCCCAACCCCGGGCCCGGGGTTCAGGGGTGCTGCACCGACACCGCATCCGCGCAGACCCTCCCCGCCCGCAATGGAATTCAGTGGGAGCGGGCGCGCCCGCTCCCTGACTTTTTTTAACTGCATACCGCACCGCGGACCTGGGGTCCGGGGGTGCTGCTCCGACACTGCATCAGCGCAGACCCTCTCCGCCCGCGATGGAATGTCGGGGCTCAACGCGGAGAATGGCGTGGCCCGCACACGGCCCTCCCAGCGTAATAGCAGCAAGCACCGCCGCGCGGGCGCGCCAGCCCCGGCGCCGCGAAATGTGTCCATGGATGCCAACCTATACGACTCAGTGTGATGCGACTACGTGTAATTTCAGAACTAAAACCGCCCGCGTGTGCAGACGCGTACTCTAGTGCGAACGCACGCGAATCTACACATGCGTATATACGCACGCACACACCCGGCGCCACCATGTCCAGCCATGGGACGCCCGCCGAGCATAAAGAGCGTGTGCATGCCGTGTCTGCTCGTGATTGCGAATTTGGCGCTGGCGCGGTGCCAGTGCCCCGCGGGCTCTTTCAACGCCACCCCTTGGGTCGGGGCGTGCACGCCCTGCCCCGCCGGGCAGACGTCGCCCGTCGGCATGGTCGACGGCGCGGCGTGCACGCCCGCGGCGTGGACCGCGAGCGCCGAGGCGCTCTCCGAGGTGTCCGGGTGGTCGCTCGTGCGCTACCTGCCCGCGGCGGCAGCGACGTGGCACTTTGCGACCGACAACCTCGTGGGCACGCAGGCGTACACGGCGGCGCTGAGCACAAACGGCGGGTGGAGCGTCGTGTTCCCCGCGGGGTTCGACGAGTATTTCATCATGAGCGCGGACGAGACCCGGTGGGTGCACTTTCCGAGATCTTCGCTCGCGACTCTGACTGTGTCCGAAATACGCCTCGTGTACAGCGCCAGTTCCGTACAGTACCCCGATGTGTTTATGATGCACAACCGTGCTGCCCAGGCCCCCGATCCTGTCATTGCCTGTGTCAAGTCAACGACCAATGCCGCGGTGGATACCGTATATGCAGAGGCGCTCGACGTCAAATCCGATCCCGCGAAGGGCTCGCTCGTCTTCGTGCGCACGCGGCCGCCGTGCGAGCTCCGCGGCGAGGCCGAGACGCTCACCGGGATGCGCGACTGGATGCAGATCAAGCACATCCCCGCGCGGGTCCACGGCGGGCCTAACACGGCTGCCTTTGGCAACACGTTCGCTTATGGGATCTCCAGGACTGTATCCACAGGCACGCGTCATGCCGGGTTGGCAGTCACAGACGCAGAGTGGGCCGAGCCATTTTTTACGAGCGTAGGGTCGGCCGTGGATTACTACCTGTTTTTATTCCGACGTTCCGAGGCGAGTGCCTCGAACAGAGACATGTGGCTCGTATACACGAACACGCAGATGGCACAGGAGACGAATAATAGGCTCATAATACCCTACTTGGCAGTGACTGGTGTAGACACATTGGATTTTGGGATAATGTACAATCGAATAAATGCAGCAATGGACCCCTGGATTATGGGCGTAGATGGCACAATGTACATGGAGAACGCAGAGACTACCGGTAGACAGGCTTATTCCATCGCGGTCTTCCAAACGCGCAGCGCGCACGCGCGCTCGGCGTGCTGCGCCGCCGGGAGCTTCCACACGTCCTCGCCCGCGACCGTGCCCCTCCTTGAGCTGGGGCGCGCGCTGGCCCTCGTGCCCGGCAGCACCCGCGTCCCGCGGCTCGCGGCCCTGCTCGGGCGGGACGCCGTGGAAACGCGCAGCGCCGCGGCCGCGGACATGCCCTCCTACAACGCCACGGCGGGCCCGGGCGGCGGCGGCGTGCTGCGCTTCGACCGGTCCGCGCGCCAGTTCCTCGACGGCGGCGCGCACGTGTTCCATATCGCGATCCAGAAGGGGTTCACCGCGGTGGCGCTCGTCAAATTCACGGGGGCGCTCGAGGGCGCCTCGGACGCTGCAGGCGGATGGAACGAGCGCGTGTTTGGGTTCGGCGTGACCAGCGGCATGCGGCAGGACATCGTCTTGCACCGAGACCTCCTCACGGGGCGGCTGGTGTTTGCAATTTTTGAGCCGTCAGCTCCGTGCACTGCCACGTCCGTCACCCCCATTGCGCAAGATGCGTGGGTGCAGATTGTGGTCCGGTACGTGACGGTCGGCGGCTTCCGCGTGTTCATCCGAGTCGACGCCCAGACCGAAGTGGCCACCACGTGCGCGGCCGGAACCGACCGGGTGTCTGCCGTCACGCACGTGGGCCAGGGCCCGCTCGGGACGTTTCCGTTCCAGGGCGACATCGCGGGCCTCTTTGCGGTCGACGCGCCGCTGACCACGGCGCAGACCGCCGCGATCCTCGCGCGCATGCGCGCGGGCCAGGACACGCTGTCGAGCTGCGAGTTCTGCGGCGCGGGACTCGCGGCGCCCAGGGGCTCGCTGGGCGCCGCGGCGTGCGGCACGGCATGCAGCGCGTCGGCGAGTTGGATCCCCGGGACCACCACCTGCGCGTGCGACCCGGGCTTCACCAGCGCCGGGCCCGGCTGCGAGGCCTGCCCCGCGGGCGAGTACAAGGTCCTCGCGGGGCCGCAGGCATGCGACGCCTGCCCCGACGGGGAGACCTCGACGGAGGGCAGCGTGTCCAGCGCGGCGTGCGTGCCGCCCTGCGCCGCGGGAGGCGAGGGCGCGTGCCTGTGCGCTGCGGGGGAGTTTTCGGAAACGCGCGTGCTGAACCCTCCGTATGCGCAGCGGAACTACTCGTCGTTTTCAGGGACCATGACGGCTTCCATGTTGGATGACTTAAGCGGCGCGGAGGCGTGGGCTGCGCAGTACAACACTCCGAACCAGTGGCTGCAGATGGACGCCGGCGCGCCCATGCTCATCACGGGCCTGGTCACACAGGGGCGGGGGTCGACGTTCAATCATTTTGTCTCGGAATTCACTGTCGAACATCGCCTGTTGGCGGGGGACGCCCCTGTCGCGGTGCCCGCAAGTCTTTTCAACGCGGACAGGTCCAAGCGGGAGCACCCCTTCCCCTCGCCTGTATACGCGCGTTACGTGCGGGTTCTTGCGAAAGCGTGGACGGGGGCCGTCAGCATGCGCGCCGCCCTCCTCGTCCGAACGTGCGCGGCGTGCCTCCCCGGCCAGGCCTCTCTCATGGGCAGCACGTCTGCCGCCGCGTGCCAGTGCGCGGCCAACGCCTTCCTGGACCCGAGCGCGGCCGCGAACCGCGCCATCGCGCTGCTCCCGGGGACCGCGCAGTTTTCCACGCGCGCGCGGCGCGGTGCGCGCGCGTACGCGGCGACGGCCGTCTTCGACGGCGCAGCGGGCCCCCCGACCGGGCGCGGCGCCGTCACGTTTGACCGCGCCGCCGCCCAGTACCTCGACGGGGGCGCGCATACGTTCAGCATTGCGACCCACGGGGGCTTCACGGCGGTCGCGGTGGTGCGGTTTCCGGGGGCGGCGGCCAGCAACGAACGGGTCTTTGACTTTGGCAGCGCGGGGGCCAACAACAATATCATCCTGGAGCGGGACGGGGCCGCTGCGTTGCGGTTTTCCATCTTCAACGCCGGTTCCGCCACGTGCACGCTGGCGTCTGCCGCGGTGCTCACGCAGAACACGTGGGTGACGGTCGTGGCCATCTACACAGACACAAACCGGGGCATGCAGCTGCGGGTCGGCGGCGTCTCTGCGACTCCGACGGCGTGCACGTCGGCACAAGTCAACCGCGATGTGGACGCCACGAATGTGGGCAAAAACATCGCGACAGGCAACTACCTCGGCGGCAGCGTCGCCGGGCTCTACGCCGTCGACGCCGCGCTCCCCGAGGCCGAGATCGCGGCGCTCATCGCGCGCATGCACCGCGGCGAGGACCCGCTGCAGGCGTGCGCGGACTGCCCCGCGCACGCGCTCGCGCCGCCGGGGAGCGCGGGCGAGCAGAGCTGCCAGTGCGCGGGGAACTCGCCGTCGGCGCCGCGATCCGCGCGCATCGCGGCGGCCGTGCAAGCGCGCGCCGTGGTCGTGCAGCCTGCTCGCGCGCAGCTCGCCGCGCTCGCGGGGCGCGACACCGCGCTGGTGGACCTGAAGACCGGAGGGACGGGCTGGCGCCTGGTGCGGTACTTGCCGCCGACGAGTACGCATTGGTACAGTGGAAACGACAACTTGGTTGGGACGCTGCCGCGCGGGACGGCGTACGACTACTTCTCGGAGTGGAGCGTGCATTTTGGCGAGTTTGACGAATTCTGCTTCAGCACGAGCAATTTCAGACACTGGCTGCAGTGCACAAAAACCGCAGCGAGCGCCCACTTATTCGCAATTTCAGCAAGAGATGTGATGCGCTCCTCCATAGATGCAAATCCGTACACTGCAATTTGGTATCATAGAGCAGGGCAGACACAAGACCCCCAGATTGGCCTCCGCAACCATTCTTTGCCGCCAGTCGACACCGACGATGGAGACCGCATGATGTACTCTGAAATTGACGCTGTGCGTTCCCTGATTACAGCATCTCGTCTCACATCCCTGGTCGCTGACGGCGGCCTGAACGTGTGGGTCCGCAGAGGCGGCACCACCAACAAGCCCGCGGTCGCCCCCGCAGCCGGCCCCGGGGGCGGGCGCGCGCTCGTCTTTGACCGCGCGCAGGCGCAGTTCCTCGACGGCGGCGCGCGCATTTTTAACATTGCGAGCAACAGGGGGTTCACGGCGGTGGCCGTGGTGATGTTTACGGGGGCTGTTGGCGACCGGGAACGCGTTTTTGATTTTGCCAATGGCGTGAACAATGACAATATTTTCCTTGCCCGGAAGGATTCGACAGCAATATTGCAATTTGGAATCAACAACGTACAATCTACTTGTGCTGTGGACACAACAAACGGTCCAATACTTCAAGACACGTGGATGACAATCGCTGCGACATACAATGATCAGGACAAGCACGTGCGACTAACAGTCGGGGGCACTACTTCGTCGTTTCAATGTAACTCAGGCCGCACGGACAGGACCGTCTCTATGAGCATGGTGGCCAGATCCGTGGATGCGAGCGCTCCTTATTTCAACGGCACAATCGCCGGCCTCTACGCCGTCGACTCCGTCCTCAGCACCGAGCAGATCGCCACGCTCGCCGCGAGCATGCTCGCCGGCGCGGACCCGCAGCGCGACGTGTGCCGGGCGTGCCCCGCGGGCGAGGTCCCGGGACCCGACGGGGTGTGCGGGCCGCCGCCGCCGCTGACGTGGTGCCGCGCGGGGTCTGCCCCCGACGCCGCGCGGCTGGCGTGCGTGGCCTGTCCCGCGGGCCAGTACAAGAGCGCGCGAGACCTCAGCGCGTGTCTTCTGTGCCCCGCCGGAACCGCGAGAAACACCACTGCGGGCACCGCGTGCGCTGCCTGCCCCGCCGGCAGGATCCAGCCCCTGCTGGGGCAGACCGCGTGCGTCGGGTGCCCTGCGGGCCGGTACCGGAGCGCAGGGGGCGCCAACGTGTGCGCCCTCTGCCCCGCGGGGACTGCCAGCAACACCACTGCGGCCGCGGCCTGCCGCGCGTGCCCCGCCGGCCAGATCCAGACCCGGGAGGGGCATGCCGCGTGCGTCGACTGTCCGGCGGACCACTTCCGCGAGACGGCCTCGTCCGCGTCGCTGCACACCGACTGCACGCCCTGCTACGCCAACTCCTTCTCCGCCCCGGGCGCCGCGCTCGAGACGGATTGCCGGTGCAACGCCGGCTTCTGGTGAGCGCCAGGGCCGGCGGCCTCTGCGCCGGCGTGCACAGCGCACGCATGTCAATAAAACTGTTCGCATGGATGGCCGTGATGTTGCTCGTGTTTATTGGAGCGAAGCGACTCAAATACTTCATAGCTCGTAATAAAAGCAACTGCAATCAGCATGTGGCGCATAGAAGCGTGTGGCAGCGGCCGCGCCCGCTCCCTGACTTTTTGTGACTGCGTACCCCAACCCCGGGCCCGGGGCTCGGGGGTGTTGCGCCGACACCGCATGCACATCGACCCTCCTCTCTCACAATGGAATTCAGAAGCGCCTGGGAGCAGGCGCGCCCGCTCCCTGACTTTTTTTTAACTGCACGCCCCAACCCCGGCCCCGGGGTTCGGGGTTGTTGCGCCGACACCGCCTGCACATCGACCCTCCTCTCTCACAGTGGAATTCAGAATCGCTTGGGACCGGGCGCGCCCGCTCCCTGACTTTTTTTAACGGTATATTCCAGCCCCGGACCCGGGCTTCGGCGGTGTCGCACCGGCACTGCATCCGCGCAGACCCTCTCCGCCCGCAGCACAAGGCCGGGGTGGCCCGCACAGGGCCCGCCCGGCGCCGCGGCGGGGTATATAAGCAGTGCAGACCCCGCGCGCGCAGATGTCGGAAAAGGAAGCCTTCGTGGCGCAGCTCGAGCGTCTGCTCGCGTGGCTGCCCACGTGCAAGAAGAGCCTTGTCGACATCGGCAGCGACATAAGCGCGCCAGACTACAGCGAGAGCTTCCTCGCCTTTTTGCGGTTTCGTGCCCCCCTCAGGCGAGGCCCCGCTGGCGCCAGCCCCAAATATTGGCTCCGCAATCTGGCGGCCACGGCCGCGAGCCTCCACGAGACGCCGCAGGGGGGGCTGATGCTCGTCGAGATGTCCGACTCGGGCAAGGAGGCCCCCGCGCTGCTCGGGACCTACCGCGACGAGAGCGGGGTGCTC
>Ga0209284_10006463_pt1 | contig 11245 bp, 6 predicted proteins | sample FRY03_FD_187211 | JGI IMG/M metagenome (GOLD analysis project Ga0209284, IMG submission 187211) | Freshwater microbial communities from Lake Fryxell liftoff mats and glacier meltwater in Antarctica - FRY-03 (SPAdes) (version 2) | ecosystem: Environmental > Aquatic > Freshwater > Ice > Glacier... | reverse complement strand
TTTATGTTCTAAAGATAAAGCTGCATTTAATTGGTGTTTAGGTATGTAAGGCAATTCATCACCAATAGTAACAACACCCCATAAATCATCAGAACTTCCAAAACTATTTTGAAATCTAGTGTTTGTTAATGTATATCCAAAAGAAGTAGGCCAAGAAAATTTAGCATCTTTATCAGCAAAGTTATAGTTAAAAAGTATTTCAATTCCGTTTACATTTACTTCACCAGCATTAAATTGGTCTAAAGAACCCGTTCCGCCAGTTGCCGCTAAATCACTACCTAAAAGATTCGAATAATCGTTAAAGAATCCAACAAATTCAACTTTAAGTTTCCCTAAATTAAAACGGGTACCTAATTCGTAATTGATACTTTCTTCTGGTTCTTGTTCTTCTTGATTTCCTGGAGGTGAAAAACCTTTATGCACACCACCAAATAAAGAAATATCATTATTAAATTTATAATTTGCACCAATACCAGGTATAAAAACGCCTACAGAATTTTCTCTAGTTGCTAAGTTTATACCAGTTCGTGTTACATCATTTTTACCAAAATTATTTCTCTTTAATTGAATGCTTTCATAACGAGTACCGGGAGTAATCGTCCAATTATTAAATTTTAATTTATATGTAATATAAGTAGCAAGTGCTTTTGCGCTAGTAACTCTATTATCATCTGTTCCAGGCAACCCAGCAGTTGTTAAAGACATTTTTCCCGTATTGGAAATACTGTAATTATCAACCCATTGAAAACGATCTTCTTCGTCATAATGATAACGAGCTCCAATTTCTAAATCATGAAAAGTATCGCCTTTATACCAATTAAACTCTAATTTTGTTTGTAAACCTTGTGCATAGTACTTTCTATTATTTGCTTTAATTCCGATGGCACCAAAATCAGAATTTACAGTTCCGTTAACAATATTAAAATGATTAGATAAAGTTGTTGGGTTTTCTAAAATAGTTGCAATAGATTTTTTGTCTCCACTAAAAGTAATATCATTTAATTTATACCAATTTCTTGCAAAATTATTCTGATAAGCCGTCGTTGTTAATCTGGTATTTTTATTAAAATCTACTTTATAAGTTAACATGTATTGCGAATGATCTGTGGTCATTTTATCTTCGTTTGAAGATGCATATCTAGAAAACGGATTATTATTAAAATCATTTTCTGATAAACCTAAATATGTTTCGTTACCTATTTCATCTGCATATTGAAATTTGAATTCTACAGATTGTTGCACAATTGCATCCGGAAATAAATTGATAGCAATTTTTGCAACGAGGTCATTTTTATTAAAACCTGTATTTTTACCGCTTGGTAGGGTTTTAAATCCGTCAGAGCCATAGTTTACATATTGCACCATATAGCCAATTCTTTTTGTACTACCTCCAATTTTTGCTTGAAGTTGATTTGAATTAAAACTACCATAACTCGCTCTAACTTGACCGCTAAATTCAGATGGAATTTGAGCAGATATCATATTAATGGCTCCTCCTGTAGTAAATGGGCCAAATTGAACTTGACTACTACCTTTTAAAATTTCAACAGCTTCCATTCTAGCAATTGTTGGAAAGTAATACGCAGCAGAAGCACTATAAGGAGCAGGAGATATTAGAACACCGTCTTCCATTAAGGTTATTTTTGAGCTTCTTTCTGGAGATGTACCTCGTAAACTAATATTTGGTCTTAAACCAAAACCATCTTCTTCATAAATTGTAACTCCGGGTACTGCTCTTAATGCTCTGTTAATATCAGTAAAACTAAATTTTTCTAATTCTTTTGGTGATAAATAATAGGCAGAACCTGTTCTGTTTTTTGCCATATACTTGTTGCCAAAAATAGCATTACTTGATATAAATACTTCATCTAATTTTTGAACAGAATCTAAAGATTTATTCTTTTTCTTTTTTTCTTGTGCACTTAAAGCAATTGTAAATAAGATTATTAAGGTAATAATACTCGCTCTCATTTTATTTAGATTAATTAAAAATAGTACTCAGAACTTTGATGCAAATGTACAACCTCATAAAACATCTTCAAACTTTATTTAGAATAATTATTGCATTCTTTTTTAAAATTATTTTAAGATAATTTACAGGAAATAGCATCTTAGTGAAGTCTTAAACGTCTTAAAAAAGGGTAACATTTTAAAATTTATTTTCAAATGCTTTTAAATTCAGAAATCATTTAAAATATGTTGTAAACTAAAAATCATTATAATAAGTCTGCGTGCATATTTTCATTCTTATATAAAAAGTAAAAGTTTAATGAGGTTAAATGTTTTAATTCAGTGTTTGCAAACCATAAATGGTAAATTTAGTTTTGATTGAAACATATAGTTTTAAAGTATTTGGCGAACCTATTTAGTTTCATTTAAAGACTCTTGAAATGCTTTTAAATATCTTTTAAAAGTGATTTAAATCCGTTAAATTTTTTATTTTTATCTATGGATATAATAGAATTATGCTACAAATATTCAATTTTTATCATTTATTTAAATATTAAAATACTGAATACTAATAAATTAAGTTTATTATTTTAATTTATTCTAAATAAGCATTGCGAAACTAGATTTCAGTGGTATATTTGCACAAAATATAACATACTATTCTTAATTAATCTAAATAAAATGAAAAAAGTACTATTATCCCTATCAATCGTAACATTATTAATGTCTTGTAATAATACTACTGAAGAAATTATCACGACAGCTCCTGCAACTTATAATTTTGCAAGAAACGGGAGTTCTTCTGTAAGTTTTGATGGCCAAACAACAAGAATTAAAATGGGCGATGAGTTTGCAAAATCTTTAACAAAGTCATCTATTGAAACAGTGGCTTCTCTAAATGGTAAATTTGATCATAATGCTGGAGAGATTAATTTTGAGAATGCAGATTTAAATATGTCATCAAAAAATATTAGAAGCAAAGTTGCATCCTCAATAGATTTATTCTCTTCAAATTCTACAGATGCAACTGCAATTAAAGCAGATTTCGATTTTTGGATTTCGGCTCAAGTAAATGAAGTTTTTCCTAAATGGAATGACTTAGCTTCTGCAGGAAATGCTGGTCAAATTCAAGAAGCTGGTGGAGGATCAATGAGATATGTAAACGCGAAAGGTTTAGAATACAATCAAGCAATTGTAAAAGGTCTTATTGGTGGTTTAATGGTAGACCAAATACTAAATAATTACTTAAGTCCATTAGTTTTAGATGAAGCATCAAATATTTCTGATAATGATGGAAATGTTTTAGAAAGTGGTAAAAACTATACGGCTATGGAGCACAAATGGGATGAAGCTTTTGGCTATTTATATGGCAATGAGGTTGATGCAGCAGCTCCTGCTTTAAACATGGATAATTTTTTAAATAAATATTTAGCTAGAGTAGAAGCCGATACAGATTTTGTAGGAATTTCGCAAGAAATTTACAATGCATTTAAATTAGGAAGAGCTGCAATTGTTGCAAAAGATTATATCACAAGAAATGCACAAGCAGAAATATTAAGAGAGAAAATTTCTGAAATAGTTGCTATTAGAGCTGTATACTATTTACAACAAGGTAAAAACAATTTATCAACAGATATTGGTGGCGCTTTTCATGATTTATCAGAAGGTTTTGGTTTTATTTATAGTTTACAATTCACAAGAAAACCAAATTCATCTGCACCTTATTTTAGTAAATCAGAAGTAGACGGTTTTATAAGTACGTTGATGTTTGGAAATGGTTTTTGGGATGTTTCTACAACCACTTTAGATGAGATTTCTAATAAAATTGCTGCTAAGTTTAACTTTACCGTTGCACAAGCAGGTAATTAATAAACCCCCTTTAATTAATTAGCAAAAAGCAATTTACACAACTTGCTTTTTGCTATTTTTGCATTCTTTTTCAGAAAAAATAAAAAAAATATGTTTAAAAATTTTTCACTCCTTTTTGTATCAATAATTTCACTTTCGGCTTGTTCATCGTCAGAAGAAACAACAGCAATTGTAACAGACAGTTTTGATAGAGGTGTTATGTTGGTTAACATCGCAGACAATATAATTATTCCTGCCTACGAAGATTTCAGTGTAAAAATGAACACTTTAAAAACTGCTGGAGAAACTTTTACCACAGTAACTACTCAAACTAATTTAGAAGCTTTAAGAGCTTCTTGGTTTTCTGCTTATAAAACTTGGCAACATATAGAAATGTTTAACATTGGTAAAGCAGAAGAAGTACAATTTACTTTCTATATGAATATTTATCCGTTAACGGTTAAAGATGTAGAAGACAATATTATGAATGGAAATTATGATCTAAACAGCGTAAATAACCAAGATGCACAGGGTTTTCCTGCATTAGACTATTTATTATATGGTGTTGCTAGCACAGATATGGCTATTTTAGAAAAATATACTACAGCATCAAACAAAGACAATTACAAAAAATACATTACAGCTGTTTTAAATCAAATGAATGATTTAACTACTCAAGTAATTTTAGATTTTAAAGCACAAAAAAATACATTTGTTACCAATACGTCTAACACGTTAACAGGTTCTGTTAATGAATTGATTAATGATTATATTTTTCATTTTGAGAAACGAGTAAGAGCCGGTAAGTTTGGCATTCCTGCAGGAATTTTTTCTTCAGGTTCTTTACCAGAAAAAGTAGAAGGATTTTACAAAAACGATATCTCTAAAGAATTATCATTAGAAGCTTTAACTGCTGTTAAAAATTTATTTGAAGGGAAGTATTATAATTCTTCCACAACTGGTGCAAGTTTTAAAGACTATTTAATAAAGTTGGATAGAGCGGATATTGCAACTGGTATTTCTAATCAATTTAAAGTTGCAGAATCAGAAATTAACAAATTAAATAATAGTTTTTCAATTCAAATTAATTTTGACAATACAGCAATGACCAAGTCTTATGACGAATTACAAAAAGCGGTTGTATTGTTAAAAGTTGATATGTTGCAAGCTTTTAATATAAGCGTCGATTATGTCGATGCTGATGGGGATTAATCTAGTAACTTAAATTAAATAAATACCTGGTTTCTTTCAAGAAATCAATGAAAACTAGGTTTTTTTATGTTCATAAAAAAAATAAAATATAATTTTAAAGAACAAACAAGTGCTGCTCCTTTGGCAATATTTCGTTTGTTTTTTGGCATTATGCTATTTGGAAGTATCATACGTTTTTGGGCTAATGGGTGGATAGAAAAACTATACTTAGAACCAAAATTCCATTTTTCTTATTTTGGTTTTAGTTATATACAACCAATTGGGAATTTCACCTATCTTTTGTTTATTCTTTGTGGCTTATCGGCACTTTTTGTTGCTATTGGTTATAAATATAGAATCGCAATTATCACTTTTTTTTTATCTTTTCTATATATAGAATTAATGGATAAAACCACGTATTTAAATCACTACTACTTTATAAGTATTGTTAGTTTTTTGATGTTATTTTTACCTGCTAATGCTTATTTTTCTTTGGATGCTTTTATCAAAAAACAGCAGTACAAACAAATTCCAAAATGGACAATAGACAGCATAAAATTATTGTTGGTAATTATCTATTTTTATGCAGGTTTAGCAAAACTTAATTCAGATTGGTTGTTTAGAGCAATGCCTTTAAAAATTTGGTTGCCATCAAAATACGATTTACCACTAATTGGAGAAAACTTAATGCAACAAAACTGGTTTCACTTTGCCATGAGTTGGTCTGGCATGTTGTATGATTTGGCAATTCCTTTTTTGTTACTTTACAAGAGAACTCGTTTTGTCGCTTTTTTGTTCGTAATCTTCTTTCATGTTTTTACAAGAGTATTGTTTCCCATCGGTATGTTTCCATATATAATGATCGTTTCTGCGCTTATTTTCTTTGATCCCTGCTTACATAATAAAATTATAAATTTCATTAAGAAATATATTCTAAAGTCTAAAGAAACCATTTTATTGGTTAATGATTTTCATTTTTCTAAGGTTAAAAGAAACTTAGTTCTAGCAGTATTTAGTGTATTTTTTGTAGTACAAGTTATAATACCTTGGCGTTATTTAGCATATCCTGGTGAATTATTTTGGACAGAAGAAGGCTATCGTTTTTCTTGGCGCGTAATGTTAATGGAAAAAGCGGGTAGCACTAATTTTAAAATTGTTAATTTAGATTCAGGAACATACTTTAGAGTTAATAATACCGATTTTTTAACTTCTTTTCAAGAAAAACAAATGAGTTATCAACCTGATTTTATTTTGGAATATGCACATTTTTTAGGAGATCATTTCACAAAACAAGGACATAAAAATGTGGGCGTTTTTGCAGAGAGTTATGTAGCTTTGAACGGCAGATTAAGTACCGAATTTATTGATAAAAAAGTAGATTTATATCAACAAAAACTCTCTTTTAAGCATAAAAAATGGGTAGTGCCTTTTAAATCAGAAATAAAAATTAAAGGAATATAAATAATGAAATTTAGAATAGTACTATTTTTTTTAATCTTTATTAAATTAAGTATTTACAGTCAATATAAAATATCTGGAACGGTAGTTTCAGAGTTTAATAAGCCGATAAATAAAGTTCAAATTTATGATGAAACAGGTGGTTTACTTGGGCAAACCGGTAATTTGGGAAGGTTTAATTTCTCTACAGAAAAAGAGGCATTGCAATTAATTTTTTATGTGGAAGAATATCAACTTAAAAACGTATTCGTTGACTTAAAAAATTTTGTAAATCTAAAAGTGATTTTAGAAACGTTCTCTCAAAATTTATCAGAAATTCAAATTAAAGCAAGAAAAGAAAGAGTTTTTGAAATTAAGAGGTTACAAGATGTAGAGGGAACATCGATTTTTGCGGGCAAAAAGACAGAAGTTATTCTAGTAAACCAATCTACGGCAAACTTAGCAACTAATAACGCACGTCAGATTTTTAATCAAATCGCCGGTTTAAATATTTATCAAAATGACGATGCAGGTTTGCAATTAAATATTGGCGGTAGAGGCTTAGATCCAAATAGAACTGCTAATTTTAATACGCGTCAAAATGGATATGATATTAGTGCAGATGTTTTAGGATACCCAGAAAGTTATTACACACCAGCTTCAGAAAGTCTCGAAGAAATTCAGGTAATTAGAGGTGCAGCATCACTTCAATACGGAACACAATTTGGTGGTTTGGTAAATTTTGTCACAAAAAAACCAACTAAAGAACAAGAAATAATTTTTAGAAATACCGCGGGTAGTTTTGGTCTGTTTACCAATTTTACAAGTTTAAGAAATACACAAGGAAAATGGAGTTACTACACGTTTTTAAATTATAAAAAAGGAGATGGGTTTCGACCTAATTCTAATTTTGAATCTAAAAATACTTTTCTTCGTTTAGAATATCAATTTAACGAAGAAAGTAAACTTTCTTTAGAACTAACCGGTTTAGATTATTTGGCGCAGCAAGCTGGCGGATTAACAGATGCGATGTTTAATGAAAACCCATACCAAAGCAATAGAAAACGAAATTGGTTTCAAGTAAAGTGGTTTTTGTACAATCTAAAATGGGAGCATAAATTCTCTGAGAAAACTAATTTTTCTTTTAATTTCTTCGGATTGGATGCGTCTAGAGATGCTCTTGGTTTTAGAACGAATAGAGTAAATCAAGCAGATCCTGGTTCTGAAAGAGATTTAATAAAAGGAACTTTCAAAAACTTTGGATTTGAATCTAGATTGTTAAGTTCTTACACAATCTTCGATAAAAAAGCTACTTTTCTAATTGGTTCAAAGTTTTATAAGGCGAATAATATAAACATGCAAGGTCCCGGTTCTAATAGTTCGGATGCAGATTTTGAAATGCGTCTTGACAAATATCCTAATTACCCGAGACAATCTGATAGTAAATTTCCAAATTTGAACGTTTCTTTATTTGGTGAAAATATTTTTTATATAAATAATAAATTTTCGATAACTCCTGGTTTTAGACTAGAATATATAAATACTAAAAGAGATGAAATTATAAAAGATATTGTTACAGATGGTGCAGGAAATGTAATCAATGACAATTTGCGAGATGAAGAAGAAACCAACGAAAGAAACTTTATACTTTTAGGAATTGGAACAAGTTATAAATTTAACAAGACATTAGAACTTTACGGAAATATTTCTCAGAATTATCGTTCTGTAACTTTTTCTGATATTAGTACCGCAAATCCAGCTTTCGAAATTTCACAAGATATTACAGATGAAAAAGGGTTTACTATTGATGCTGGTTTTAGAGGGAACTTCAAAAATTATTTTTCTTATGATGCCAATATTTTCGGGGTTTTTTACAACGACAGAATAAATATTTATACACGGGCAGACGGTAAAGCAGAACGAGATAATATTGGGGATGCAAGAATTTTAGGAATCGAAAGTTTAATCGATTTTAATGTAAAAAAAATCGTCAATATGAATTCAAATTATGTTTTTAATTATTTTATTAATTTTTCATTCATTACATCCGAATACACAAAATCAGAAAAAAATGGTGTTGTTGGCAATGAGGTAGAATTTATACCAAATGTAAACACAAAAACAGGTGTTCGTTTTGGCTACAAAAACTTTTTATCAAGCCTACAATATTCTTATTTGTCAAGTCAGTTTTCAGATGCTACAAATGCAAAAGGAGGAAGTCTTAGTGGCGTAACTGGAGAAATTCCTTCGTATGGTATTTTAGATTTTTCGACATCATACACATACAAATTTGCTAAATTAGAAGCCGGTGTAAATAATGTGTTAAATACTTCTTATTTTACAAGAAGAGCAACAGGATATCCTGGTCCAGGCATTATACCTTCTGCACCAAGAAATTACTATGTAGGTTTAGAACTTAAATTCTAGGGTTTAATTCTATATAAATTCAATAATAAGTCGTAAATTCGCTCGCAATTATACCTTAATTGCAACATGATAGCACACAACAACAAAATTTTAGGAGAAGGCTTAACATACGACGATGTATTACTAGTTCCTGCTTTTTCTAAAGTACTTCCAAGAGAAGTAAATATTCAAACAAAATTTACAAGAAATATTACGATAAACGTACCCATCGTTTCTGCAGCTATGGATACCGTTACAGAATCTGCTTTGGCAATTGCCATGGCTAGAGAAGGCGGTATTGGTGTTTTACATAAAAACATGAGCATTGAGCAACAAGCTCAAGAAGTTAGGAAGGTAAAACGTGCTGAAAGCGGAATGATTTTAGATCCAGTAACTTTACCTTTAACAGCAATAGTATCTGATGCTAAACAAAACATGAAAGAACATGGAATTGGAGGCATACCAATTGTAGATAAAGACGGAATTCTAAAAGGAATTGTTACAAACAGAGATTTGCGTTTTGAACATGATAGCAATAGACCAATTGTTGAAGTAATGACCGGTGAAAACTTGGTAACTGCCGCAGTTGGAACCTCTTTATCAGATGCAGAAAAAATTCTTCAAAATTATAAAATAGAAAAGCTTTTAATTGTTGATAAAAATTATAAATTAAAAGGATTAATCACTTTTAGAGATATAACTAAAGTTACTCAAAAACCAATTGCAAATAAAGATTCTTTTGGTAGATTAAGAGTTGCAGCAGCTCTAGGTGTTACGAGTGATGCCGTTGAAAGGGCAGAAGCTTTGGTAAACGCTGGTGTAGATGCAGTGGTTATTGATACTGCACACGGACATACTGAGGGCGTTGTGAATGTTTTAAAGGCGATTAAACAAAGATTTCCTAATTTAGATGTAGTTGTAGGCAACATAGCCACTCCAGAAGCTGCAAAATTCTTGGTTGCTGCAGGTGCAGATGCTATAAAAGTTGGTATTGGTCCAGGTTCTATTTGTACTACAAGGGTTGTGGCAGGTGTTGGTTTTCCACAATTTTCAGCGGTTTTAGAAGTTGCTGAAGCTATCAAAGGAAGTGGAGTTCCTGTTATTGCGGATGGTGGAATTCGTTACACAGGTGATATTCCCAAAGCAATTGCTGCTGGTGCAGATACTGTAATGTTAGGTTCTTTATTAGCCGGTACAAAAGAATCGCCAGGAGAAACAATTATTTACGAAGGAAGAAAATTTAAATCTTACAGAGGAATGGGTTCTATTGAAGCGATGAAACAAGGCTCAAAAGATCGTTATTTCCAAGATGTAGAAGATGATATTAAAAAATTAGTTCCAGAAGGTATTGTAGGTCGTGTGCCTTATAAAGGAGAATTATTTGAAAGCATTCACCAATTTATTGGTGGTCTACGTGCAGGAATGGGATACTGCGGAGCAAAAGATATTGAAACGTTAAAAGAAACTGGTAAATTTATTAGAATTACCGCAAGCGGAATTAACGAAAGTCATCCTCATGATGTAGTTATTACCAAAGAATCACCTAATTATAGTAGGAGGTAAGTTCCCATTTCTTTAAATAATAAAAAACCAAGCAATATTGCTTGGTTTTTTATTATAACATGTAGTTATTAGTTTGCACAAATAATTTATACTTACTTTGGTTTATAAACTTCAAGTTCAATTTCTATCATAAAACTTGGCAATGCTAATTCATTTACTCCAAGCCAAGAACCAGTAGGAAACTGTTTTTTATAAATGTAATTTCTATATTCTGCATTTTCAAGAAATAATTGCATGTTGGTCGTAAAAATATTTTCGACAACTACATCATCAAAAGTACAACCATAGTGTTTTAAAATGGCATCCAAATCTGCATAACAGTTTCTCATTTGTTGGGCAAAATCGCCTATTGCTGTTGGGTTACCTTCGTCATCCATACTAACAGCTCCAGAAATTTTAATGTCATTTCCTATTTTCACAGCATGCGAATATCCGTAGGCTTTTTCAACTTCTGGTCGGAGCGAAAAATACTCGGGTTTTTCTGTTTCGATTATAATTTCTTCAACGTCTATAATTTCTTCTTTTTCTTTCTCATTTTGTTTGCAACTTTGAACAACAAAAGTTAAGGAGAAAAGAACCATTAGGAAAGTTAATTTTTTAAAGTGGTTTTTTAGCTTTTTCATGATATGTGTATTTTATGCCTATTTTTTTCGGTTTTCAGCGATTCCGTATCTTAATCAATATCATTTTAAATACTTTAATTTGTATTATTTATAAAAGTAGATGTCCAGTTTCACAACGTTATTGTTTTTAATATCAAGTCTAAACTTCTTTGTGAAGCTTAGCGAAACAAAGAAGTTTAGACTTGATATTGGTTAGAACGCTTCCTTGCCTATTTTTGTAATCACAA
>Ga0209284_10006461_pt1 | contig 11248 bp, 13 predicted proteins | sample FRY03_FD_187211 | JGI IMG/M metagenome (GOLD analysis project Ga0209284, IMG submission 187211) | Freshwater microbial communities from Lake Fryxell liftoff mats and glacier meltwater in Antarctica - FRY-03 (SPAdes) (version 2) | ecosystem: Environmental > Aquatic > Freshwater > Ice > Glacier... | reverse complement strand
ATTCTAGTACGGTCTTGAGCATCGCTCATATTCCTTCGGTTGTGATTGCCCATCGGGCGGTTATGCTACGTCTGCCTCGGCCATTGGGCCATCAAGCAGCTTTGCCTCTTCATCGGCACTACGTTCCGGCGAGAATATCCCGCCGTTCGTGCCGTTTTCATAAAATGTTTCCCAAGATATTCCGCCGGCAACGTAAACACCGTGCAGCGCGGCGAAATCCGAAGGCGACATTGTGCGGTCCATAAGATCCGCCGGCGCCGTCACTACAATGTCATTTTCCGGCAATCCCATAATCATCGCCGCGTTACGCAATGCCCGTTCAAGCAACATGCAAGACGACTGCGCTATGGTTGTCAGCGTGGCGGTTTCCGATGCGTAGCGGAGCCGTTTAGCCTCGCCGCTTTCCGCGCCCGCTGCTGTCTGTTCAAAAAGCCGCGCCCCTGCCATGACAGCAGATTCGCGGTTATCCATCATTGCGATCTTGTGCGCTTCAATCCCGATGCATGTAGGCGATACATATTTGAGGTCAGGCTCTTGTCCGACCGCGCCATGCATTTCGTGGACCGCGCCCGCGCCAACCATATCAGGTGCAGGGCCATTGATTGCTACAAGCGTTTCCTGCCCGCTCATGTAAAGCTGGTGACGATAGTCAGCCGATAGCTGGTAAATTGCCTTTGCTGCGTTTGCGACCCCGATCAGTGGCGGCGCTTCAATCTGCGGCGAAAGGTCCATTGCATTTGCAACGTCGAACGGAATACGCGGCAATGCTTTCCCGCCCCGCCCGCGAACAACAATCTCTTCCCCATTATCCGTCGTGCCATCAAAGACCGATGCAGCATAAGCCGCGCCGTCCATTTCAAGCAGCCGGTATTTCTCTAACTGTTTCCAGATGAATCCGTCGCGCTTGTGCCGGGTCTCGTCCAGGACGTACCAATCCAAATCCCAGTTAATCAGCAGATCACGCGAATAACCAGCAAGATACGGGTCGCCAGTGGATTCAGGCGCATCGGTCAGGACAGCATAACCGCCAATGACCAGCAATTCCCGCGTGATACGCCTGTGGAAAGCCTCAAGAGGTAATCCTTCACCGTCTGCATTTTCCCAAAGATACATCAGCGCGTCCGGTATCTCTATCGGTATCTCGCGTCCGTGGATGATGCCGATCATTGCACCGATTGAAGGTGCCAGCAAAGCCGGGAACTGCGCCCGTGCCTTGTAAGCATTATACATTGCGGTGCCGCTGTCGTCCTGCCCCCTGAACCCTGACGGCATTGGCAGGTAGTTTTCCCCTGCCAGCTTCATTGTGTTTTCGCCGTCCATGCAATCGCGCATCAACTGCCATTCGGCGCGCCGTGCCGCCGTCACTGTCGGATGGTAGTTTTTGACGCTTGCCATTAATACAATCCCGCCAATTGCTTAGTGACGCCAGTCGCCACCGGTGGAGGCTGCAAAATATCCATAACAGCATCCATCATCGGATCTAATGTGTCATCATGGGCAGCGTTCGGGAATCCAGATGCTTCCGACAAGAAACTCGATAGGTGTGGGCAGTTTTCCAAAACCGCCACGTTGCCTGCCTCGATGAACGGAGCGGCATCATAAGCCCTTGTGATCTTATCTCGGTCGCGGGGTATCGGCAGCATAGGAATCCCCTCACGAACAAGCGACTGGATTAGTCCAGTGCCGGAAACTTTATCTTCAACTTTGAAACCACGAAGCGCGCCTTGGCCTGATACCGCGCTATGCTTATGCCAAAAGGCCCTCGCATTTGCGACTAGCTCGGGCGCTTCCCATTTGCCGCGCACCATATCGAGCATCACCGCTTGGCCTGATATGCTTTTGCCCCAGCACTGAAACACACTGTAATCGTTTTCCTGCCCGGTCTTTTGGGCTGTGTCTCCGTACAAAACTCGGTATTCAACCGGCGGTGAGACCGGCAAAAATTGCCACCAATCATCTTTGAATATCCCGCCTCCAACTGGCGAAGGGCGTTGCATATATTGGCCTGCAAAAATGTAACTGTTGGCCTTGCGTTTCCGGTAAAGGTCATCAGCAGGGAATTGTTCGGCCCAGAATGTTTCGTCTTTTGGGTTGAGAGCAGGGATGCAAACGTGATCCCATTGCTCGCCATTGCCGCCTGCCAGAAGCCAGCCCGTTAGATCCTCTTCATGCAACCGCTGCATGATTAAAATAATTGGCGTATCAACTGTGTTCTTTCGGCTTTCCATCGTCACTTCAAACCACGAAATAACTTTTTCGCGCATCGTTTTGCTGTTGGCCTCGCCAGCTTTGTGCGGATCATCAATTATTATTGCGCCGCCAAATCCCTTGCTCATTTTACCCGCGCCGAACCCGGTAATAGTGCCGCCCGCGCCGGTGGAATAAACAACCCCGCCCGCAGTCGTCTTGAAGTGATCCTTCGCGTTGCTGTCCGTTCTAAAATCTGGCGCACCAAATATCTCTGCATATGCCTCGTGCTGCATGATCGCTCTGGTCTCCCAGGCATTCGCAGTCGCCAATTCTTTCGCGTAGCTTGCATGGATAAACTCGGCATCAGGACAAATACCCATGCACCATGCCATAAAATTCTTGACTGCTATCTCGGTCTTTCCCGATCTGGGCGGAATATTGATTATCAGGCGTTTGGTTTTGCCTAAAACTACCCGCTCCAATGCATTGCAGATAACAGGATGAAATGGAGCCTCGCGCATAGCAACATTGCGGCGCGCCATGAACATCCATTTTGTGAAACTCAATAAATCAGATTGTGCATCCGCAATTTCATCAGGCGTCACGGTGTTTTCGTTCAAGCGCCTCAATGATTGCGCCGGACGACGCAGGTGTCATGCTGCCGTCGCTGGATAGATGATCTAGCGCCTGCGGTGCTTTACCGTAGCCGCGATCCAATATCTCTTTGATTGCAGAAACCCTAGCAGCCTCACTCAATGCCCCCGTTGTCAGCCGCGCCAATTCTCTCAGCGCGGCGGGTGCATATTCCTGAGCAAGGTCTTTTATTTCCGCCGTTGCCTTGTTTAGGGTGCCTTTCTTACGGCCTCCGCGACGTTCACCCGGCTTGCTGCCCCGGTTACTAACCCTTGCTACTTTAGCCGCCATATTGAACCTCTTCCAGGCATCGCCCATAGAGTTTGTTAGATCCCCACCACCGCAGCGCAAGATGCTTTGTATAGCGTTAGCTGTCTGTGGTTGCTCTTGATGCGGGGTGAGAAAATAGAAAGGCCAGCCCGTTAGAGCCAGCCTTGAATGAAAGGGCGCTTCCGATTGAACGGCTCCACATATCGCAGCGCACCCCCACTGCATGGAATTCTACTAAACTAAATTGGAGAGCCAGCCCGTCTGTTATGTTTCGGGTCTAGCCTATGTTTTACCATTGACCGTGTTCGCCTCTCCAAACTCTTAGCGTCCCTTTGACGCAATTCTAAACATGGCTCCCCTTGGCAGCATTTACCCTAAATGTCAATATCCTAAATCTTTCCGTCGTCCAGCAGTTCCATCAATATCGCCACTGGCCCGCTTATCTGGCGGTTGCCGGTTTCGTAATTGCTAACAGTCTTTTCAGTGACCCGCAGAAATGTTGCTGCGTCCTTTTGCTGCCAGCGACATTTCTTGCGGATTGCGCGGAATTGGGTTGGGGTCATTCCTTAAACCACCCCTTCCGCTTCCGTAATCTTAGCGCAAAATCAAGATCATCAATCATTGCTGAATCACCGTATTTCACAATATACATGATATGTGCATCAAGTTGATTGCGGTTCATTTTAGTAATGCTCATAACCTTAACCCTCAATCATTTCGCGGGAGTAGTGCAGAAGAAGTCCAGCGTGCTTGTCAACGCCAGCCATAACCGCGCTATATGCAGCGGCGTGGATTGCTTTCAATTCTTCTTGTGTCTTGTCTGCGAGCATGAATGGTGCAAGTTCGTTAAGGTTGATGGTCATTTTGTCTCTCCGTTGTTTGTTTCGATACCCTCTTATAGGCACAACGTTCTAGACTGTCAATAGATAAACAACATTATTTTGAAATTAATCCCGCGCCTCAATCCTTCCCGCAGCCAGCTTCAATTCCTTCAGCACATCATCAACATGACTATCCCTGCGCGGCACTATCCTGCCCTTATGGTCACGTCCCCCAAAAACATTGATCGCCCATTGCGTCAGCGTGTAATTATCGACGCAAATCGCCCTGGCCGTCCTGCTGGCGAACCCCATAGCCCGCTCTAGCCGCTTGGTTTCGGTTTCCTCAAACGTCTCATATCCTATGACCGGCCCGTTGCCGCTGCTAATCGTCCGATCCAGATTGCTTTTGATAGGCGATCGATCCGCTGCGGTGGCGTTGGCCTCGTAATATCTCAATGCTGCCCATTCTAGCCCTGTCAGGCGGTTTTGCTTCAGTAGGGTGCCTATGACCGACTTTATCTGCGTTGCGCGTCCAGCGGGTTCTATACCGGCCATAGCGGCCCGTTCTGGCGTTGGTTCTACAGCGACCGCCTTAACCGCCCGTTCCCGATTTTGTCGTGGCCTAGCGCGCTTGTCCTGCTTTTGCTTGGCGAATGAAACGGCGCTGTCTAGCTTTGCTTGATGGTTCATTTACAACCTCCCAAAATTCCGCCGCTAATGACCAGACAATAACAAATGCTCCCAAAAGGTCAACACGACTTTTCCCCTATAATAATCCTGATCCAATGATTGACCGTCTCGACATCCAGCCCATAATATTCCGCGGCCTTCCCGATGTTCGTTTCCCTAAGCGCCTGGACCGGCACTTTCCACATATCATCATAAAGCTGGTTTATTGGGAATTTTGATCCTTTCACAAAACCGCCTGTCCGAAGTGTCCCTTGTGTGCGCGAGACGCCCATGCAAATCCGTTCATACAACTGTCCCTATATATTAATAAAAAGAGAGATTCCTTTTTTATATAGCGCACGCAAGGGACATTCCCGGACACTATTTCCCGCAAAGCGTCCGAAGTGTCCCTTGCGCGCGCGAACCGCATGGCAAATCACCCGACAAGCCGTTTTATAGCCTCGACCGTTTCCGCGCGTCTTTTCCGCTCTGTTTCTGCTTTCTTTTTGAAAACATCATGCACCGCAGGATTAACTTTTGCCTTGAATGTTTCGCCGCGCGCGTCGATGCTTTCGATCCATCCCAGCGCCTCTAGCTGCTGGCAGATAGGCTCGATATTCTGCCGCGTTGTTTTGCGCATCCTGGTTGATCCGCGCGAGAACGTCCGCGCAGTGACAACATCAACGCCATGGGCAAGGATATAGCCTGCAACGTCCTCAATCTCTTCCTGATCCTCGCTAATGCCCAATAGGCCATGGTAGAACGCCTTGGACTGACCAAGGATAAAACCGTGCAGGAAGTCGGCAGCGGCCTGCGCCGTGGAACCCGTAATGACATCGGGCAATTGCGCCGCGTTTACGTTCTCGATTGCATGCCAAATAATGCAAAGACGCGGGAAGATGCCGTCAAACTTGCCGATATGCGCGGCGAACTTCTTACTGATCCGCTCAAGGGCCACCATCATCCCATGATGCTCTATTTCCAGCCTCTCACGTATTTTGCGGGCGTCTGCGTCGAATGTCAGCGGCATAGGCCCGAATATGCCAGCGCGCGTCTTAACGCCCCGTAAAGCCATAACCAGATCGTCAAACTCGCGCGCAACGTCCGGGAGTTCTTCGTCAACGCCGATTTTCGCCTGCGGCAATATAACCGGCAGGAAACGCTGGATAAGCCCATCCTCGGTGCTGTCGACCATGATCTTGCGTATTGCGTCCGGCTGGATGCCGCCAAGGATCGACACGGATAGATTGTCAATCAGGAAAGAACCGCGATTGATACGGTTGACCGCATATTCGCCGCCATTATAAGCGCGCAGCCAGAACGAGCGATCCTTAGCTCCTCCCTTGCCGCCTGCATATTTCTCTATGCCGCCAAACCATCCGGACAGTTCATCCTGCAACGCCAGCACACCGTCTGGGCTGTTTTTGCAAATCTCTTGCGCGGATTCCATTGTGATATCTTCCATCCGCAACCGAACCTCAACCGGTTTTTCCTTTTCTATCCCGTCCTTTTTATCTTTCTGCCATTCGATCAATTCGCGGTTATGTTCCCGCAATAATTCGCTATCCATCTTTGCAAAGCGGCTGGCACTAGCGCGCATCATCGGGCTTTTCTTGGATGACGGATCGCCTATAAGCATGACCCAAAGCCGCGCGCTTTCCTGCCATGTTTCATACTGCTTGACCTTTATTTGCACATGGTCAGGGATGGCAGCCCCGCAAACAGCGATTGCAGACATAGCAAGCCCGCCCGCGTCGCACCCGATCATTTTTGCGCGAATCCCTGCCCAGCGTTCAATAAGCGGCGGCAATTGGCCCGGCGTAATAACAGGAGCAACATTGCGCGCCCAAACATCAACCGGCCCGCTTTCGTCATTAGCGGGGTCTGGATTAGCGGGGTCTGGCGTGTCTTGCTGTTCTTCGACGTCAACCGCAATAATAGGCGCGCCCCGCAGACAATCCCGCACCGCCTCATGACCTAATGCCACGGCCATATCGTTAAAATCATCGTGCGCCGCGTTTGGGGTGGCGAATACCGGAACGCCCAGTTCTTTGCCGAGCGCAATCATCTTGGCAAGCCCGCGATGGTCAGCGGCGATTGCTATATCCATGCCCTTAGCGACAAGTTCGCGCGCCATATAATCAACGCCGGAAGACGAAAAAGCGCAAACAACGCGTTCCGGTACGGATTCGAATATGCTGGCGGCAGTGGCATAGCCTTCGCAAATTATCGATCGGCCTATGGCAATCCCGAAATAGCAGCGCCCACCCTTCATGGGTGCATCTTTTTCGAATAGTTTGCCGCCGTCCGGCATGATGGTCTGCACCGATTGTATTTCGCCGCTGTCATCAAAAACAGGAACCAATAGATTAGCGCCCTGCTGCTTTGTGAAATGAGGGCCAACCATCTTTTTGGCAAGATAGGCGTTGGCGTCGCTGGCGGTATCTGCGCCATCCCATTTGGCGTGCGCGCGTTTTGTGGCTTCCTGCCTGGCGGTTTCTTGTTCCTGCTTGCGCGCGGTCACTACTTTTTGCAGGCGGTCATTCATTTTGAAGTCGCCTGCGCCGAGCTGCTTGATAGCGTCGGCTGGCGTGCACCCGCTGCTTTGCGTAATGAAATCGACAACATCGCCGTGCGCGCCGCAACCGAAGCAATGATAATTGTCCTCGTAAACCTTGAAGCTAGCCGTCTTTTCATGATGAAACGGACAGCATCCCTCATGTAGCCCGCCCTTGGATTTCAATTCAACCGATGCACTGATAACCTCGACTATATTTGTCCGCGCCTTGATAGCGTCCCAGTCATAGTTGCTCATGATTGATCTTCCGCTAAGAAATAATCCGAAACTGCCTTCATCGTTTTATATGAGGGGTTTCCGATGGTCCCCCATGCCATCCGATAGACAACATTATGATGGATGCCGGTGGCGCGGGATATGTCCCGAATATTGCGCCCCTGCATCTTTTCCCTGATCTGCGGCAAATCTAACATTGTTTTTCCTTTTGTTGTTTATAACCTTGACAAGTAATGCGCCCGCCGCCTATTTGTCAACTTGCAATGTTAGAACGCTGTCGTTGCCAGCATAAACCCAATGAGGTAAATTATGACAGACAAACCCACAGGGGAGCCGCGCAAAGCGGACGGTCCTCTATCTCAAATCACAAAAGCGCAAAAGCGACCGCCTATCATTACGATTCTTGGTGACGCTGGAACGGGTAAAACAAGTTTTGCGGCATCTTTTCCAAAGCCCATTGTTTTGCGAATTGAAGATGGCGTTCACCGCATTAGCAAGCAAGTCGAGCAGCCAGATGTTTTTCCAGTTGCCAGCAAGCCCCAGCAAGTTTGGGATCAACTTATGGCAATTCTCAATGATGAACATGATTATGGGACGCTTGTTATTGATAGCGTCAGCCAACTTGAGGAGATGTTTATTCAAGAGGTTTTGGATAAAGACGGAAAAGGGCGCGCCATCCAAAATTGTCAAGGTGGTTACGGTGCAGGATTTGCGGCTGTTGCAGCGCAACATTCCCGCGTTCGCAAGGCAGCTGGATTGATTAACGAGCGCCGTCAAATGGCTGTTGTTTTTGTTGGCCATGCCGATCTGGAAACTATGAAGCTCCCTGATAAAGATGACTTTATGCGCTACTCCATCCGCCTCGGTAAAAAATCATTGCCACATTATATCGACGAAAGCGATATGGTGGCCCTTGTCAGGCTATCATCTGCACTTACTGGCGGCGATGACGAGCGTAAAAAAATTATCAGTGACGGAAGCCGTGAAATTGTTTGCCACGCTACAGCCGCTTCTGTGACAAAAAATGGGTACGGGATCACAGAGCCGCTCGTTTTCAAAGAAGGCGAGAATCCACTTGCTGAATTTATGGGAATAACCACCAACAACAAAGAGGAAAAGTAATATGTCATTTTGGGATCAATCAACCGGCGAAAGCGCCGCAGCTAATGTCGAAAAGGAAATCGATCAAGGCGGGGGCTATATCACCATCCCAGACGGATCGACAGTGCTCGCCTTTGTGAAAGAGGCAAAATGGGATGAGAAGGATGGCGCTAAATTTGTCAAAGTCCAATGGAAGGTCGAGAAGCCAGAAGCAGTAGCGGGCGCGGTTGTGTTCCAGAAGCTTTGGGTCAGCGACAACGACCCGAAGGCAAAAGACCCAGCGAAGAAACGCGACAAGGCTTTGAAGATGCTGGCCACTATCGACGCGAACGCGGGCGGCAAACTTGCAGCTAGGGGTGAATCGCCGACCGACGACAGCTTGGCGTTGGCGCTGGTTAACGCACAAATGGCAATCACTTGCAAAATTTGGGAACTGACAGGCGACCAAGGCCAGCCTATCTCCGGCAACTGGATTGCCGCCGTCGCGCCGAAAACAAAGGAACTCAAACTGACCGCCGATCCTGTGAAGCAGGGGCAGGAAGAAAAACAGAAGGTCATGGATGACGACGAAATTCCATTTTAGACGCCTATAATTACCGGACCCCTGGCGCGTTGCCGGGGGCGAGGATAACTATAGGAGTATTTATGCAACAAAGATCACCAGAATGGTTTGAAGCCCGCAAGAACCGCATAACCGCCAGCATGGTTGGCGCTATATTGGGCGTTGCGCCCTATATGACACGCGCCGACGCCATGCGGGCAATGGTGCGCGAAAGCCTTGGCGCTGAACGGGAGTTTCAAGGCAATATAGCGACCGAATACGGCACCAACAATGAGGCAGGCGCGCTGATCGATTATAGAATCGAGACAGGCCGCGAGGTTGAGGAAGTCGGCTTTATCCAACATGAAGATTGGGCGGGGTGCAGCCCCGACGGCCTTATAGGAGATCTTGGCGGGGTCGAGGTAAAATGTCCCTACGGCCTGCGGAAAGCTGAAAAACCAGTGCCGTTCAAGACGCTGGCTGAGCAACCGCATTATGAGGCGCAAGTGCAATTGAGCCTGTTTATCACTGCCCGTTCTTTTTGGGATTTTTTCCAATGGTCGCCAAGCGGCACAGCGCATGAAACCGCACTGCCTGATAAAGAATGGCAAGATAAAAATCTCCCAATCCTGCGGCAATTCTATGCCGAATTTCTGGACGAACTCAAAAGCCCGGACGATCACCTTGCCCCCAAGCGCGCCACGATCGACACGCCGGAAGCGCATAAGATGGTTGCCGAACTGGACCAATTAAACGAGGCGCTGGAAAACGCAGCCGATCGCAAGAAAGACTTGATTGCCGAAATGGCCGACATGGCAGGCGGGAAGAACGCTATCTTTGCAGGGAGGAAGTTGACGCAAGTCGAGCGGGCGGGGTCTGTTTCATGGGCCAAGGTTGCAAAAAAATATTGTCCTAAGGCAGATACAAAGCCATTTACAGGCAAACCGTCGAAATACTGGCAAGTGAAGTGACATTCACGCTCCGGCCATATCAATCTGTTTGTGTTGATGCCGCACTTGCTGAAGTTCGCCGGTCAACCGCGCCTTGCCTTATTGATGCTAGTCCAGCTTCCGGCAAAAGTTTCATGATCGCCGCCATCGCTGCTAATCTAAACCAAATCAGCAAAGGCAAGCGGGTTTTATGCCTTGCGCCAAGTGCAGAGCTGGTAAAACAAAACCATGCCAAATATCTACTGACCGGGGAGCGCGCATCGATATTCAGCGCCAGTGCGGGCGCAAAGTCCACGCGGAGCGTAGTTGTTTTCGGGACGCCCGGCACTGTCAAGAATAGCATTAGCCGCTTTATGCGAACCGGCACAGATGGCTATTGCGCGGTGATAATTGATGAATGCCACGGAACCACCCCGACGATCAAAGCAATCATTGAGGCCATGCGGGATGCCAACCCTAATTTGCGCGTTATCGGGCTATCAGGGACGCCTTACCGGCTGGGCGACGGATTTGTGTTTAGGACATGGCCAGACGGACGCGTGAATACCGACGAAACCACGCGGAAACCCTATTTCCAGAAGTGCGTCTACCGCGTTTCAGCAAGGGAAATGCTAGACGATAAATTTATCACGCCGATGGAAATAGGCCAGATCAATAGCGCGGGCTATGACGCTGGCGCTTTGGAATTATTGCCCAACGGACATTTTGATAGCGGCGAGGTCGAGCGCGCTTTTGTCGGGCATGGCCGGAAGACAGCAGCGATTGTTGCTGATGTTATGGCGCAGTCACAAAACCACAAAGGCGGCACGATGCTATTTGCCGCCACGGTGCAGCACGCGCAAGAAATCATTGCCAGCCTGCCGCCATCTAATAGCCGCCTTGTGACAGGAGGCACCTCCGCAGCCGAGCGCAAGCGCATCATTGCAGACTACCGCGCGCAGAATTTCAAATATCTGGTTTCTGTTGGTACATTAACCACTGGCTTTGATGTTGAGCATACAGCTATCATTGCGCTTTTAAGGGCCACAGAAAGCGCCGCGCTATTGCAGCAGATAATGGGCCGCGCATGGCGTTTGCATCCTGATAAGCTATTCAGCCTGCTTCTGGACTATGCCGAGAACGTCGAGAGGCACTTCCCCGATGGCGATATATACCAGCCGACGATTAAGGCGGGAAAGATTAAGGGCGACGGCGCAATGATTGATGCCACTTGCCCAGATTGCAACCATGAAAACGGATTCACCGCGCATCTGGACTATCTGGACTTTAAGAAAGACGC
>Ga0209284_10006459_pt1 | contig 11249 bp, 28 predicted proteins | sample FRY03_FD_187211 | JGI IMG/M metagenome (GOLD analysis project Ga0209284, IMG submission 187211) | Freshwater microbial communities from Lake Fryxell liftoff mats and glacier meltwater in Antarctica - FRY-03 (SPAdes) (version 2) | ecosystem: Environmental > Aquatic > Freshwater > Ice > Glacier... | reverse complement strand
AGATTCTTTTTACTTTAAATTTTTTAGTGGGCATATATCCTTTATATTTAATTTTAAGCTCATTACAAAATTAATTACAATCGTCTTCTATCTTGGATCCTTTAAGTAAGGCACACTTATATTCTTTATCGGCTTTCAATCTCATATTGGCAAGAGCGCCGTCTAGTATAGCAGGTAAGTATTGTTGAAAAACACTTATCATCTGTATGGCGTACAAATGGCCAACTCTCTCTAGTTCTTGTTCCATCAACTTTTGTGTTTGTACATTGTTACCTTGTATGGTTTGAGTAACCACATTAGCGATAACCGCTGTATTATATTCGTCAGCCTTAACAGAGTTCATTAAACTAGTTAAACTGAACCATATTAAACTCATTAAAATGGTTGATGTTATTACTATCTTTTTCATTATCTGTCTCCTTATTTATTATGGTTAATAATAACATAAAATGACTAAAATGTCAAGCATTAATAATCGTTGGGGGGTAAGGGTTTTAGAGGGCGGTTTTGACACAGCCCTCTAAAAAAGTAGTTAATTACTTTGATTCTTTAACAAAATTGTCATTCCAACCAAAGGTTTCTTTAACCATTTCAGCTGTTAGACCTTTATAAGTCCTGTTAAGTCTTTTATCTTTTACATCTATCAATGCTTCAGCTTCAGTTTTATGTAAGCCTTCTAACATTTGTATAAACATAATTTCTTTTTTAGCTTTATTAAGTGTATTATTACCACCTTTAAGAAAATGATATAATTTATTTACTTGATTACTTAATATTGTATGTTCTGTACCAAGTGGTGCCTCGTTAGCTACGAAAGGAGGCGTTCCTTCAGGTATATCCCATACGATTTTAGGATCGAAGGCTGCTTTTAAGATTGATCTGATATAAGGTTTATCATATTTTTTTAATACTTCAATCTTTTTTGGTTTATCTTTAGCGTTATTAATTTTAGTAAAGATTTCGTGTACGGTTTCTGATCTACTACCTAGGGTACTAGACATAGACACCATTGATTTCTTACTAATTAGGTTTGGGTTATCCATAATTTACTCCATATATATGTTTGTTTCAAAAGTCATTAATATTTTCAATCATTGACTTCAATTTATTTTCTATAAAGTAAGTTAACAGGAGCGACCTGTTTGGTACTTTATAGCTTCTAAATCTATTTATAATGTTTTCCTCTATCGTTTTTGGTATCATAGAGAGGTCTATTAATTTTCTATTTCTATCGTAGTTCTTTTTAGTTTCTGAACCTAGTGGTATGTTTTCTACATTTGTCCACTCTTCCAATTTTTGTTTAGTAATAGGTTTCTGTCTGTCGCCTCTTACAAAGATTTCGTCATCACTTAATATGTTAGGTACTCCATCTGATCTATCACCTTTTATAATTTGTTCTCTTAAAAATTTAACAGGATCCACATCTTCCCCAATATATTTTTTTAGAAAAGGCGACCACTGTTTAACATTACCATAATTGTGTAATTGTATAAAGTCTTTATCACCTGAAACAATAATGTATTTTAATTCTTCTCGTAACCTAACAAGTATAGCTATGATATCATCAGCTTCACAATTTTCAACATCTATTACCATATACGGAAAGTTTTGAGCAATTTCTTTTTTTATATCTGAAATAATATTAAATATGTTATTCCAATCAAAAGGTCCGTCTAGTCTGGATTGTTTTCTACTGTGTTTGTAATTAGGATAGAAATCTTTACGCCAAGGATTGCTAGAGTCTGAACAAAGTATCATTGTACCAAATTCTTTTTTAAATTTTATATTGAAACCTCTTAAAGAATTTAAGACCATATGTCTTATCATTTCCTTATTTGGTTTTACCTCACCTTTGCCTCTAACTTGAGCCATTAAATTGGATATTAAAATTTGATTAAGATCAACTAATATCATCTTTTACTAGCCCACATTCTGTCTAAAAAATAATACCAAACTCCATTGATTAATGGTTCTACTATAGCGTCAATACTAGCTAAGAGTAAATCAGCACCTGTAATAAACCAATTACAAGTAGCAGCTATGATTATGTGACCAAGTGTATAAACAACGGCACGGCCCAAACTGGTACCAACCAGACTCATTAATGTATTGTAAATTCCGTTTTTAAATTCGGTCATTTACTAATTTTTCTTAATTCTGATTTCAAAGATTGTATTCTATGTTTTAGTCCATCTATGGTTGTGTACATCCATCCACAATCTTCTGGCTCAACTTGTTTTCTAAACCATTTAATAGTATTTGTTAACACTTCAATTGATTTTGTAATTTCTTTTTTAGACATAATAATCCTTATATAAAATTGGGGGCGGTCTTCACTCTCGTTACTAACCGCCCACCAATAGTTACTTATGCTTACGCTCCGTAAGCTGTATTGCCGAATAGGGCTCTTTGTCCAGCTGCGATTACAGCTTTAGAAGGCGTACCTAATCTGAAAGAAACACCAGATTTTGATTTATTTGTGTAAATCATAATACCTTGGTTTCTTAATTTTCCAATCATTGAAGTTGGTGATCTAAGGTCAAATTTTTGTCTTAGCGTTTTCCAAGCAACATCTTTGCCTGATTGTAAAAGGTTTAATACCTTTTGTGTTTTTGATACTTTCATATCTTCTCCTTTGTTTTTAAATAAAAAGTTAAACATACTGTTTAGCTCCTTTCAAGTTGGCTATTTTACAACCTGCGAAGGCGATTCCGTTGGAATTTCTTTTAATCATCAAGTTTATCTCCGTCAAAGAAACCTGCTTGATCGTTTAAATCTTTTAAAGTGTTTTTTACATCACTACTTAAAGGCTTTTGTGTTTTAGAATCGGTATCAACAATACTTGAATAATCTATTTTAGCTGATTGTGTACCGTCTTTATTAACCTTTAAACTCACTAATTTTTCTGTTAATTTTTGTGCTGGATAAGGCATATCAAAATCTCTATAAATTAAACCTCTAATCACATCTACCACCAATGCCAAATCTGTTGTAAAGGTATGTCTATCCGTTCTAACCGAAAGCTCATAAAATTGTCTTAACATAGTCATACTAATATCATCTACCGCCGTTTCTACAAACTGTTTTGTTTGGTGATCTTGAATCTTTTTGGTTGTCTTTGTATCCATTTGCTGGCCAACCCTTGTTGGTTCAACAATACGATTGGTCGGAAACGGAATAATTTTATTATCTGACACTATATAATATCACCTTTGAAATTAACTTTACCATTATCAGCAAAGTATTCTACTAACTGATTATAACCACCAATTAACTTATCATCAATTTTAATTTGTGGCATAGTTCTCACTTGTTTACCAATATCTTTCAACATAGCTTCTGTAGAATCAAAATCTTCTAATTTCTTTTCACTGTATTCAAGGCCAAGTTTTTTTATCAAAGTCTTAGCCTTTGAACAGTATAAACAGTTTTCTTTACTGTATATTGTTATTTTCATTTTTTTTACCTATTAGGGATTCATAAGCGATAGTCGCTTTTTCTTTTACATTATAAGCGTCAACAGCTTCAGCAATTGTAAAGTTGTACATCTTATTATATTCGCCCATTGGTAATCTCAATCCAATCCAAGCTCTGTAGTAACCTTGTTTAGTTATAGTTACATCTTTAGCAAAGATTTCATATCCTCTAACTGGAGTATTTTTAATTAGATTAACTATTGTACTTTCAACTTCCGAAATGGTAGTTTTAGTATTAGTTTTACCTAGTTCTGTTATAAACTGTTTAGACGATTTGTTCATTTCGCCTTTGATAATATCAGCCAACTCTGCCTTAGCAATCATCATACCTTTTTCTATTGCTAGATTAAGGTCTGGAGATACAGCAGTACCAACACCAAAGATACACATTTTATCTTTGTCTTTACCAAACATAGGCGTATCACACGCTTTGCTTTCAGAAAAATCAGCCATATACCAATTCGGCACTTCATTTAAGACTTTTCCACTCTCACTTTTCATTTTGTAATTAGAAGAACAATTTGCCATCAGTAGGCCAACTATTACTATTCCAACTATTCTTTTCACATTATCCATATTATTATTTTACCTCACTTTTTATATTATATACCATTTCTTGTACTTTGTCAAGTCCAGATTGAATATACTCTAGTACCTCACTTATAGTGATATCCGTCTTGTTTACTAACAACACAACTAGAGCGATTATGATTATATTTTTAATCATCTTACCTCCCATTCACCATTTATTTGTAAACACGTTTTTCCTGGTGATTTAAAGACGTGATTTGGCCGACTATAATATCGGCAATATTCTGGAGCAGATACATCACGGTAATAAAATTGGGCAAATAACTCCCAATAACCTGGTGTTTCAATACCTTTTTTACCATCAGCACACTCCAAAACCTCTTCTTTAACAATATTTTCGCCTTCTTGTTTAATAATGACCTTCACAAAACAATATTGACCATTAACTTCACCAGGTTCTATTGTTTTAACTTTTGAATATAAAATTTTCTCACCAGCAAACGCTATATTAATTACAATAGATGTCAACATTAATAAAAATATGATAATTCCAATTTTTTTCATCCTCTTTCAATCCATCTTCCATCAGGTAACTGACAAGCAGTACCAAATACCGCTCTTCTATTTGGACTACCAATTCCAATTAGTGGCCAACTTTGTGTAATATCAACAGTAGCGTCATAGTCTTTACACTTTAAAGGACCTTTCATATAAGAGCTACTTGTTTTAATAATACCACTATTACCTGTTTTTGTATTGTACCAATTTGTATATGAGGATTTTGATGGACCTGTGTTTAAATGATCTACAAATATAGCATTGTGTACATCATAATCTGATTTGTACATTAAATCGGCCCCTTTAAATCCACCCACTAAAGCACAACTAGCAATAACATAAGGATCACTAACACCCATTTGAACACATACCGAAGTAGCTGTTCCAGCACCTAAAATAGCACCGGTGGTTGATCTATCAACAGAAGCACAATTGGTTAATAGTAAACTAGTTAAAATTAATAATATGAGTCTTTTCATTTTTACCTAATTTTTTCAATGTATCGTTTATCTCGTAAAGTTCATCATTTAAAGATTGCGTTTCTTTAAATTCCAATTCCACTTTAATTTCTTTTATTCTCTCTTTTAAACTTTTTATAATATACTCGTCAGCCATTAGTCTTTTGCCTTTTTCATCTTTGATTTGCCGTGTTTATCTTTATAGATTTTATAGGAAATACCATTTTCAATATAATATCCGTCAAGATCAAATTGAGGTTGTTTTGGTTTTTTTGTTTTATTTTTTGTATTTGTTTTTGTCATTTGATACCAATCTACACATTGATTGTATGTCTGTAATTAAATTATCTACCTGAACATCACGTTCTTTTGATTTTGGTGATTGATATTTAAGTTTATATAACATATCACCTAATTTTTTAAGTGATTCTAGTTTTTCGCAAAGTTCACTTACTTTGTGTAACATATGTAACTACCTTATCAAAAAAGTTTGTAACTGTTTCTTTGTCATTCGCCAATTGTATTTTACCGTCTTCCCAACCTTGCTTTTGATATTCTTTAATATCAATCCATTCTTTTTCTAGCCATACTCTAATAACAGTAGCCGTTTCGGTAACCTTTTCCGTTACAATGTCTTTTTTAACTTCTTCACTTTTTACCATAGTAGCCGCCATTATAGCTAATATAGTCATCATCATTAATGTTTTCATATTTTTCTTCCCATTGTTTTAAAATCCTTGGCGTCAACCACCATATACGGACCTTTGTTATAAGCAACTGAAATTGTTTTTCCTTCAGGTAACGCAGTCGCATATTCACGTTTGCCTGTAAAGTTTACTATCCTATCACTTGTTGGTATAGAATTTCTTGGTGTATATTGAGGAGTATCATAACCTTTAAAGTTATTAATCACTCTACTTTTTTGGTCAAAACGAATACCTAAAGACTCTAACCATTTACGGTGTTGAGCCTTTAGAAGTTCTAATTTATTAGATGGCATCCACTTTACCTAGATTTTCAAATTCAGCTTCTTCATTAGCTTTTTTCTGAGCATATGTAAGACCAAAAACAACGTTATAGAAGTAATCTCTCGGATTAACACTCTCATAACCTTTAAGTAGATTATCAAAATTGACTCTTACAAATTCATAGTAAGAAGGATTTTTAGATTTTAATTCAATATGATCTTTCACAAATTGAATACGATTTGTAAAGTAATCGTTTTCTTTTTCATCTTGTGTTTTAGTTTTTGATATCTTAATATCTTTTTGTTTTGCGTCTTCAAACTCTTTAAACAAGTTCTCTTTGTCGTATTTAAATGTCATAATATAATAGTCCTTTTGTTATTGTTAGTTTATCTGTATATCCTACCACAGTTTGATCTATAAGTCAAGCCTTTAAAAGTTGTTGATCCTATTGATTTATTCACTCCTGGTTGACACCAGGACACACCAGGATTGGCGATTCGCTGTTCTAGTGAGTGGTACATCATCTACTTTTTACTACTTTTAGTTGTATTCTTTTTCTTAAATAAATTCACTATATCTAATAGTATTGAACCAATGATTAGAGAAAGATACACATACATTCCATTAATATATTTCATCATATTACTTACCATATTGGCTTTCGTTTTCTAAAGTCAATTGTGTATCAATATCTGAAGCTGCTTTATCAAGTTCTTCTTGTAAAGTGGATTTCATAACCTTTAACTTGTCAATTGCCGAGTCGATATCTTTATTATCAATGGCGTCAATGACCTCGTCCAGTTTTTCTATTTGTTCTATTGTATTGTTTAGCATAGTTTACTCCTTTGTTGTTGTTAAATTCCTTTGCCAGCTGTGTATGGCGTTTTTAGTTGTTCTTCAGCAGTGGTATCAATGTCTATATCATCCTCTTCCTCATCCATTGTTACTTTACCCATATATTCGGTTGGTTCTGACTCATTATAAGCGACATCCACCATATAAGTTTCTACACCATCTTTTGTTTCTGTAAGTTCGTGGTTAATTTGAGAATGGTCGACACCACATTCTAAAAATTTTTTATCAGCCTGGTCTTTATTATCTGCTAGCACTTCTTGTTCAATAACTAAAGTGTAAAAGGTTTTCTTTCTATAAAGGTTTTTACCCACATCTTCATTAATTAACATAATTTCTGTATCAATTGTCATTACTTTTTATCCTCACTACTCATTAATAAAATTACATAATGTATTGCTTTAAGCAAGTCTTTTCTATTCTTACCGTCTTTTTTGCCATACCTACACAAATACTTAATAGCATTTGCTTGGCAGAAATCTTTATCAATATCCAATTGTCTTAACATATCTTGTACTTGAAAGCCATCTTTTGTGGTACTGTAATGTTGACCATACGTTGATTGTATGTAATCTGATATTTCTTTAATTATTTTATCTTCGCCGTATTTCATTATATAGCCTTTGTTAATTTTTGTTTATATGTTTCTAAAATTTCTGGATTATAGTCCGTTTTAAAAAATTGTCTTGTGTTATATGATTGTCCGTAATCATTAATATATCTAATGTCATCACTGGTATTGTCATAACCGTAAACATCACCATAAGTTTCATAGTATTCGTCACCAGTTAAAATTTCTACTTTACTATTGCCTGTAAAATTGGTTGCTCGTTCTGTGTAATTCGTATCACAATATTTACAAATTTTATCTACGAATTTTTTTAATTTATCAAGTTTAGAAAAATGTACATTTCTGAATACAGTATTATATGAATAAAAATATGGTTCATTCATTTCATCAGATTCGTATTCTCTGGCATAAACTAAATGGATTGTATTATTTTTATTCAACATAATTATTTTAACTCCTCAGCAAGTACCTCATCAACATTATCAAAATCAATTTGAACCATATTAAGGTTTGGTATACTCAATATATTCATTTTAGCTGTTTCGTAATCAATTGATTTATCTTTTAGTTTTGCGATTAATTTATCAACTTTATCTGTAACGGTATCTGTGATATAATCTTTTAGTTTTTGTGACATAGTGTTTTCTCCTTTTTGTTATTAATATAGGTATATCCTATCATACTGGCCAGAAATGTCAAGCCATTAAATAATCTTTTTTGTTCTTGTTTTGTTCTTGTTTTAGTCATTTTCTAATAGTTCTTTTAAATGTTTTGTTATATTAGGGTGTTTCAACTTTCTTAATGCTTTTGCTTCGATTTGTCTAATTCTATGTCTTGTTACAGAAAACTGCTGACCAACTTCTTCTAAAGTGTAATCAGTATTCATTCCAATACCAAATCTCATTCTTATCACTCTTTCTTCTCTAGGAGTTAAATAAATAAGAGCTTGGGTGATTTTCTCTTTCATCTGGTTTTTTGCAACGATACTGTCAAGGTTGATTTCACTTATCATATTATTCGCAACAGACAGTTTAGTAGATTTAAATAAAGCGTCTTCTTTTTGATATTTGTATGGTTGTCTTTTTTGTATGACTTGATATGTGGCCACTTTATCAATACTTTTTAAGGGTATAAAATGATTACTTTCTCTATAATGTGTGGTGTCATCATTGTAGTCATAAGGTTTTCTTGTATAATATCTCTTTTTTATTTTTGAGTAAGTTTTTATCATAGTGTTTGTTTTATTTGTATTTTCTTTAATCATTATGGTACCATTATAACATATGGAACGAAGAAAGCAAGCGTTATTTTTTGTTGATTTTACTAGCTTTTTAAGCTAAGTTGTTCTGGTAATGTTCTATTTCCAGTTATTTACGACCCATTCCTCTTTTGATTCGTGAGGTTTTGGGTTACCGTGGAATACAGCCACTTTAGCTCTCGCTTCTTCTTCAAAGGTCCAAGAAGTTTTATGAAATCTGTTCTGACTACGGTCTAACCACTTGTAAGATTGTGTCCAGAGGTCTGGATATATCTGTAATTTCTTACAACCTGGTTGTTTATTAATGTAGGTGGTAATTACATTCTGGTCACCTTGCATTTTTAAGTCTTCTTTCTTATTCTTTAAAAATGGATGCCATATAAATTCCGTAGCATTTATGTTATTAAATTTCAATATACTAGAATTGTACCACATTTGTGGTTTACCAAAATCTCTCATTACACAAAAACTATCTTCTTCGCCATAGGTGGCAAAACAATCAATGTTATCTTTAATAACCACATCTAAGTCCATATATAAACAAGTACCATTTAAATTGGCTTCAGGACTAAACAAAGTCAATTTTTGCCAATAACCTTGGTATTCTTCATAAGGTAGTTTTCGTATTTCTACATTATCACCAATAAGATGTTTATGTAATTTTGGTCTGTCTGTAAATAGAATAAACTTGTGAGGTATGGTTAAATGTCTTTGTGACATATTATACAAATGAATAACATATTTTGGATCAAATTTTAACCCCCAATTTACACATACAAAATTTAGCATTTCTATATGTCCTGTACCATTAGTGTTTTATATGCTGTACCGTTTTCTATCTCTGATATAGTAAACTGATTTTCTGCTAAAAAGTTTAACCAACCTTGTACCGTTTTGTGTCCTGGTCTTATTGGTTTTTCAATAAACTTTGGATCTCCAGATGATAGAGGAGAGGCCACATTGTTGTCGTGTGTCATAATAGGCACTTTATTTAAAACTGAATCCACAGCAGCTAAACTCATATTGGTTACCAAACAATGACAGTTCTTCAAATCTTCTTTAATATCTTTTCCCCACCACTCATTACCAGGTCTAGGTTTGTTTCTAATTTTGATTTTTCTTTTACTATATTTTTTTAATTCAACTACAGTTCTATCAATCCACTCTTGTTGACCCATATGTTGGATGGCCCTTGTAACTGTTTCGGAAGAAGGACATAGTAATATATGTTCTGTTGGACCTGTGTACCAACCCTTAAATTTAGCGTCAATACCCTTATGTTCTAATTGATTTACTCTTTTTCCATCACCCACTCTACCTCGTATGGTATGAATTTCACCTTTTACTATTCTAAAGTAAGTCTTATCGTAATCGTGTATGATAGGACTAGGGTATCTGGTGATTTGTTGTGTTATATAACCTAAATCTACATACCACCATTCTTCACCTTTTGCTGATACTTCAACAATCTTTTCTGTTTGATTATCTCCTAATCCCCAAAAGAAATGTACAGGTTTATCACTTTCGGGCCAACCTTTTTTAAAGTGTGGCCATAATTGGTGTGATAGACAATCTTTTCTACTTATTTGATGGTATACGTTCATAATAATATTGTTGTGCTATTTTCGTTTTTGGTCCATAATGTTTAGCAAATTCAAGTGCTAAGTATTGATCTGATAAGTTTTTATATTCAGCTCTTAATAGGTATATTTGACCAAATGAATAATGACCTGTTGACTTCCTTATTCTCTGCCATATTCTATTACCACTCTTTGATTTTTCTATTGTTAACCATTTATAAACTTCTTTTTTAGATTGTAATTCTTCTCGTCTGGCAATCAACATAAAATCACCTGTCTTAACGTGACTTTTGCTAGGAATTTTAATATCTGGCAACTGATATTCTTCCCATTCTTTATCATAATGTCTAAACAACTCTGATCCTAATAAACAAAACTTACCATTACCATTTTTAAACTTTATTATTTCATTTACGATATGAGGTATACTACTCTTAGCAAACCACATATCAGTTCTCATTTTGATTATGATGTCTGCTTCTTCACCCTCTATGCCTTTATAGAAATCCCATATTTGATTTTGTGCTGACAATAGAAACTCATCATTCTTTCTATTTTCTTTACACTTATCTGTTATTCTAAAAGATGTAACTTCGGAAAGTGCTTGAAATAAATGTTTATGGTTTTCTCTACCAATCTTTTCAAATCTTCTTTCACCTGTATATACAAATACTATTTCCATTTATTACCTTTGTACCAATCTAAAGCTGGCTTCATCTTTCCTTCTTCGTGTTCACTTTTACAGTATGACATCAAATAATCATAACACACTTGTTTATCTGTTGGGTAACCTTTATTATATGTGGTTCTCAATAGATATAATTGACATAGATGTTTAAATGCTTGACTATGTTTTGGTATTATAAATCTAAAACACTTATTACCACTTCTAATGCCGTTGGCACCTTTAATGGCTACTAAACCATCTATAGTTTCTTTATAACTCTTTAGACCATCTCGTCTAGCTATGATTAGGAAGTCTTCCGTTCTCTGTGGT